>Ga0307479_10001305_pt1 | contig 22650 bp, 24 predicted proteins | sample atmos_gasesECM4C_FD_203743 | JGI IMG/M metagenome (GOLD analysis project Ga0307479, IMG submission 203743) | Hardwood forest soil microbial communities from Morgan-Monroe State Forest, Indiana, United States - atmos_gasesECM4C_515 | ecosystem: Environmental > Terrestrial > Soil > Temperate...
CGATCGCTATTTCAACAGCACCAGCCCGCAATATGAGCCGCCGAGCTCGGCGATCTCGCGCGCCCGTGTTCCCGTGATGGGCAGCTACAAGAAGGTCGACGACTTCACCGTCGCGATCACCACGACGAGGCCGGTGTCCTACTTCCCCTACATGGCGGTCTATCTCTTGTTCACCTCGCCCGCCTCGTTCGAGAAGGCCGGCCACGACTGGGCCAAGGTTGCGACTTTGCCGGCGGCCGGCACCGGGCCGTTCCGCATCACCAAGATCGTGCCGCGGCAGGAGGCGGATCTGGCGCGCTGGGATAAATATTGGGATTCAGCCAAGATGGCGAAGGTCGACAACGTCGTCCTGATGCCGATCCCGGAAGCCAATTCGCGATTGGCTGCGCTGCGTTCCGGTCAGGTCGACTGGATCGAGGTGCCGCCGGCCGATGGCATCGAGTCGTTGAAAGCCGCCGGCTACGCCATCACGACAGGCTCATATCCGCATGACTGGCCGTGGTTCTACAACATCGGCGCGACCAACAGCCCGTTCAAGGATGTCAGGATTCGCCAGGCCCTGAACTATTGCATCGACCGCGGTGGGCTCGTGGCATTGCTGAACGGGACTGCCGAGCCCTCGGTGGGCTGGCTCAAACCGAGCGATCCCGACTTCGGCACGCCGGTCAACCGCTACACATTCGATCCGGCCAAAGGCAAGGCGCTGCTGGCAGAGGCAGGATACTCGCCAGCCAAACCGCTGTCGTTCAAGGTGATGATCTCGAATTCCGGCTCGGGACAGATGCTGCCGCTGCCGATGAACGAGTACCTGCAGCAGAACCTGAAAGAAGCCTGCGGCGTCGAGGTCGATTTCGATGTCGTCGAATGGCAGGTTCTGTTGACGGCGGCCCGCGCCACGCCGGACAGCCCGAACCTGCACGGCACCCTGGCGCTCAATGCCTCTTCGCCATCGTCGGATCCCGGCGTCATGGCGCGCTACTTCTCATCGGCCAATTTCGCGCCGAACGGCTTCAATTTCGAACAGTGGAAGGACGACCAGTTCGACGACGCGCTGAAGACGATCGAGACGTCCACCGACCCGAAGGAAGTCACGGCTGCCTATCGCAAGGCGCATGAACGCTTGGTCGACAACCCGCCCTGGCTCTTTATCGTCCACGATCTCAACCCGCGCGCGATGTCGGCGAAGGTCAAGGGTTTCGTCTCGCCGCAGTCGTGGTTCGTCGACCTGACCCTGGTCAGCATGCAATAGGTGAGTACCTACGCGGAAGGTGCGGGCGGCGGCTTCAGCTTGACCCGCTTCAGCGTGCCGGAAAAAGTGAACAACAGCCGTTCGCCGGATTTCAGTATGCCGCGCAGGAAAATCATCGAGGCGCCGGCACGGGTGATTTCACCAAAACCTTCGACCAACTCGCCCTCGCGTCCGGCATCGAGAAACTCGCAAGCGAACGACACCGTCACGCCCGGTCCCTGCAGCACGGGGGCGGCGGTCGCAAACAGGCAATAATCGGCAAACGACATGAAGCAACCGCCATGGACGTTGCCGGAGCCGTTGAGATGCTTCTTCTCGACCCGGAACGCGCAGCGGATGCGGCCGTCGTCCTCCATCCGATGCCAGAACGGCCCGGTATGGGTTTCGAAATTGTCGCGGCTCCAGGTCCGCCAGCCCGCAAATTCGCCGTCGGTGCCGACATGGAGGTCGGGACGGTTGAGAAAGGCGGATTTTGTCAGATCGTCCAAGGCAATAGGCCCTTCATTTGAGGATTTTGGTCGTTAAATCCGATTGGTCGGCGATGTGCAAATCCCCTGGCCTTCGCAAAGCTCTGGACAGGCAGGAATTGGGCCATAAAAGGCCTTTTCCAGCCCCTCCGATCTCCCTAAGAAGGGGCCTTAAAGCACGATGGCTCTTGATTGAATCTGCCTGTCCACGGGTTTACTTCAGCTCTCCTGCTTGCGGGGGAGGTCGACGCGCGAAGCGCGGCGGGTGGGGGAAAGTCTATCCCCTCGACCGGCGTGTTTTGCGGAGGCACCCCCACCCCAACCCTCCCCCGCAAGCGCGGGAGAGGGGGCGCACTTCGGTCGCCGCTACGAACTCGATCTAATCTCATCAGGCTCTGGTCGCATTAGACACCGCATGAACGAACCCCGGATCACCCCCGAACTCGTCGCCAGCCATGGGCTGAAGCCGGACGAGTATGAGCGCATCCTGAAGCTGATCGGGCGGGTGCCGAGTTTTACCGAGCTCGGGATTTTCTCGGCGATGTGGAACGAGCACTGCTCGTACAAATCCTCGCGCATCCATCTCAAGGGCCTGCCGACCAAGGCGCCCTGGGTGATCCAGGGCCCGGGCGAGAACGCCGGCGTCATCGATATCGGCGACGGCCAGGCGGTGGTGTTCAAGATGGAGAGCCACAACCACCCGAGCTACATCGAGCCCTATCAGGGCGCGACCACTGGCGTCGGCGGCATTTTGCGCGATGTGTTCACGATGGGCGCGCGGCCCATCGCCTGCCTCAACGCGCTCTCCTTCGGCGCGCCGGAGCATCCCAAGACCCGGCATCTGGTCTCCGGCGTCGTCGCCGGCGTCGGCGGCTATGGCAATTCGTTCGGCGTGCCGACCGTCGGCGGTCAGGTGCGCTTCCACACCCGCTATGACGGCAACATCCTGGTCAACGCGATGGCCGTGGGGCTGGCCGACTCCGACAAGATTTTCTACGCGGCGGCCTCCGGCGTGAACATGCCGATCGTCTATCTCGGCTCCAAGACCGGGCGCGACGGCATACATGGCGCCTCGATGGCCTCGGCCGAATTCGACGACGATTCCGCCGAGAAGCGCCCGACCGTGCAGGTCGGCGATCCCTTCGCCGAAAAGCTGCTGCTGGAAGCCTGCCTCGAGATCATGGCCGCCGATTGCGTGATCGCGATCCAGGACATGGGCGCGGCGGGGCTGACATGCTCCGCAGTGGAAATGGGCGCCAAGGGCGATCTCGGCGTCGATCTCGATCTCGATAGCGTGCCGACGCGCGAAGCCGGCATGAGCGCCTATGAGATGATGCTCTCGGAAAGCCAGGAGCGCATGCTCATGGTGCTCAAGCCCGAGAAGGAAAAACAGGCCGAGGCGATCTTCGAGAAGTGGGGGCTCGATTTCGCCGTGGTCGGCTACACCACGCCGAGCAAGCGTTTTCGGGTCAAGCATGGCGGCGATGTCATGGCCGATCTCCCGATCAAGGAACTCGGCGACGAGGCGCCGCTCTATGACCGGCCGCATGTTGCCTCGCCGGCGCTGCCGGTGATTCACGCCCGCGACATCACGCCGCCGCTCGGGATCATTCCGGCGCTGGAAAAGCTGATCGCAACGCCCGAGCTCTGCTCCAAGCGCTGGGTCTGGGAGCAATACGACCACGTCATTCTGGGCAATACCGTGCAGCGTCCCGGCGGCGATGCCGCGGTGGTGCGGGTGCAGGACGGGCCGAAGGGGCTGGCGCTCACCGTCGATGTCACGCCGCGCTATTGCGAGGCGGATCCGTTTGAGGGCGGCAAGCAGGCCGTTGCCGAAGCCTGGCGCAATATCACCGCGGTCGGCGGCAGGCCGCTCGCGATCACCGACAATCTCAATTTCGGCAATCCGGAGCGGCCGGAGATCATGGGCCAGTTCGTCGGCTGCCTGAAGGGCATTTCGGAAGCCTGCCGCGCGCTCGATTTCCCGGTCGTGTCCGGCAACGTATCGCTCTACAACGAGACCAATGGCCGCGGCATCTTGCCGACGCCCTCGATCGGCGGCGTCGGCCTGCTCGATGACTTCACCAAGTCAGCCACACTCGCGTTCAAGGCCGAGGGCGAGGCGATCCTGCTCGTCGGCGAAACCCACGGCTGGCTCGGGCAATCCGTGTATCTGCGGGACGTCTGCGGCCGCGAAGAGGGCGCGCCGCCGCCGGTCGATCTTGTGGCCGAAAAGCGCAACGGCTGCGTGGTGCGCGGCATGATCCACGCCGGCACCGCGACCTCGGCGCACGATGTTGCCGATGGCGGGCTCCTGATCGCGCTCGCCGAGATGGCGATCGCGAGCGGCATCGGCGCAAAACTGTTGCCGGCGCCGGGTGCGATCGTGCCGCACGCCTATTGGTTCGGCGAAGATCAGGCGCGCTACATCGTGACGGTAAGGGAAGAAGAGGCCGGTTTGGTGCTTGCCAAGATGAAAGGCGCCGGCGTGCCGTGTATCCGCATCGGCACCACCGAGGGCGAAGCGATTACGCTTGCAGACGAGGCGGTGGTCTCAGTGGCCTCGCTGAAGACCGGCTTCGAACGCTGGCTGCCGGCCTATATGAGCGGCGCGAATTAGATAGCCGAGCTCAGGTTCCGTCAGGATAAGTCTGTGACCGCGACAAGCATGGTGAGGCTGAGGGCGGTTGCGATCAGAAGCGCGGATATTCCCATTGAGGTGTCCTTTTCAAATTTGACCTTGAACACTCCCTCCGAAAACTCTGGTTTTGCCGGATTTTTTTCACGCGAAGCGAGTGCCCGTTAAACTACGGGGCTCGAACGCCATGATGTGCATGGTTAATGCAGCTTTGATGCCAACTCGCTTATCTCACAAGACGTGAGTCGCGCCCGGAATTTTCCGGAGCGCCGCTGTCGCAGCCCAGCTCAACGCGATGGTAAGCACGAATGCGACCATCACCTTGACGACGGCGGGGACATCGACGTCGAAAAGCCAATACTGAATCCAGAGCACGATCGGGTAGTGGACCAGGAACATGCCATAAGCCTCGCCCTGCATTGGATCGAGGATGCTCCAACCCGAGCGTTTGAAGCGCAAAAAGTACGCCAGGATCGCAAACATGATGGTGACGCTGAAGGCGGCGAAGAACAAGCCATAGCTTGCCTCGTACCAGTCTGGTAGCCGCACCGGATTTCCCAATATTTCGCGCTTGACGTAGATCAGCATCCACATCAGGCAATAGGGAACGAGCGCTGTGATCATCCAGCCCCAGCCGCTCTTCGCCAGCCGGCCGTCTGCGCTCAACAGGCCGCGATCCAAAGCCGCAGCGCCGATGCCGGCGCCGAAAAAGAAGTAGGTCGCATAGAGCAGCACGCGGCCGTGCTGGACGGAAAACGGCCCGAACTCGAACCAGCTGCCCGCTCCGAAGTGAACTCTCCCGGGAATGTAGAGTAGGGCGGTCACCGCAAGCATAACCGCGAAGAACTCCGCGGGCCGCTCGGACGCACGCAGCGACAGGCGATTGATCGGATCAAGCAAGTTCGGTCGGAGCCGACACAGCAGGCTCGCCACCAGGTCGAACGCAAACAAGACCCAGAGGAACCAGACCGGTCCGCTAGGCCAGGGTCCCACGGTCACGGTCTTCCACCAGAAGTCGGCAAAGCTCACATCCGGAGTCTGGCGCAGCGCGATCGCGTAGTACGCGATCGGAATGATGGTGAATGCGCAGATCACGAAGGGCAGGCCAAGCCTGAGCAGGCGATCGCGCAAATAGCTGAATGGCCCTTTGCGAACAAGCCCCGGCCAGACGAACAGTCCCGACAGAAAAAAGAACATCGCCATGAAGAAGCTGTCGGTGGCGAGAACGACTGCGTCAAAGCCGATCCAGAACTTGGGATCGGTGTGACCGAAATAGGTGTAGGGAATGACACTGTGATGGAACAGCACCACCAGCGTCAGGAAAGTACGGGTGCGATCGAGCGCGGCGTTACGCGCTTTCGCCTTTGGCACCGCCTGGACCGTCGCGGGCGCCGCCGTCTGGGAGATCGATGTCATCATGCGCCCCGGCCAGCCAACTGGTCACGGATGTTGCCGCCGGGAGCCGAAATCGGCAAGGGCGAAATGGGATGTTTTCGTGCGCGCAAGGCACCCCCGATGGTGGCCGCATGATCAGGAACCGGTTCCCGCGCCGAAAGTTAGACAGGAGATTTATTGGAATTCCGTCGAGACGGATAGGAGGAACGTGCTGTGACACTTCTAAAATGGGCACTGCTGTTCTTTGTGATATCCGTTGTCGCCGGTCTTCTCGGCTTCACCGGCATTTCGGCCGCGACGGCCGATGTCGCGCGCTTCCTGTTCTACGTCTTTGTCGTGATCTTCCTGGTACTGCTGGTGCTCGGGCTGACGATTTTCAGGGTGTAACCGTCATTCCGGGATGGTCCCAACGGGTCCGCGAAGGTGCGGCCCGATGACAGGCTCCGGACAGACCTCAGATGCGCAACTGCATACGCATCGGGGAATCCTAGGATTCTCCGATGTGCATTGCACATCGTAGTTCGATGCTCTCGCATCGCCCCGGAATGACTCCAAGTCCTTACGCCACTTCCTCGATTTTGACCTTGTCCGGATAGAACGCCAGATGGCCGGAGATTTCCGCCATGGCCGGGAAGGGCGTCTCGTAGGTCCAGATCGCGTTGTCGAGCGTCTTGCCATTGGACAAGATGCTGAAATAATTCGCGTCTCCCTTGTAGGGGCAATGGGTTACGCGCTCGGTTCGCTTCAATAGTTCCATATTGGCGTCGCTGCGCGGCACATATTGCACGGCGGGATAGCTCGCTTCCTTCAGCGTGAGCGCGTGGGTCGTGTCGGCAATCACGACGCCGTCGGCCAGCACGCGCACCCGTTTGGGGTTCAAGCTGATCGCGATGGGGTGGTCGGGACCGGGTACCTTCATGATTTTCAACCCTTTGGTCAGTCTGTTGTGATCGCAAGAGGCGATCCGGCGGCTTTGCAATGAGCGGATCGGGAATATAGTGCGAGAACGCGTGACCTAGAAGAGCGTTCACGCTAAGTTTGATCGCCGCCGGGACGAGGGCCTACCGCTGCCGGAGCGGCGGAAGAGCGGAAAAGGCGGAAGAGCGGAAAAGGAGAGTGACTGGGATGCCGATGGACGCCCACGATATCGAGTCGATGATCAAGGCAGCGATTCCCGACGCCGAGGTGACGATCCGCGATCTCGCCGGCGATGGCGACCACTACGCGGCGACCGTGATCTCGGAATCCTTCCGAGGCAAATCCCGCGTCCAGCAGCATCAGATCGTCTATCAATCGCTGCGCGGGCAGATGGGCGGCGTGCTTCATGCGCTGGCGCTGCAGACCGGCGTGCCGCAAGGTTAGTTCGGCAGCGGCGTATCCGGCGGGTTAGGGAGGTCATGGCGGTCGACAATGAACCCGGCGCGCTTTTTCGCGCGATCGTGCCGAACCAGCATAGCCGGGTCACCTACGCCGAATTGTTCTTCGACCTGGTGTTCGTGTTCGCGGTCACGCAGGTCTCGCACACGCTGCTCGGCCGTTTCACCCCGCTCGGCGCCCTGCAGACCACGCTGTTGTTTCTCGCGGTGTGGTGGGTGTGGGTTTTCACCACCTGGATCACCAACTGGCTCAATCCGGAACGGACGCCGGTCCGGATTCTCCTGTTCCTGATGATGCTCGGCGGCCTCGTGCTGTCGACGTCGATCCCGCAAGCCTTCGAAGCCCGCGGGCTGTGGTTCGCGTCGGCGTACGCCGCGATGCAGGTCGGGCGCACCCTGTTCTGGCTTGCATCTATTCCGCCCGAGCGGGTGGGGTTGCGACGGAACGCGATCCGCATTCTGGCCTGGCTCTCCGCCTCCGCGGTGTTCTGGATTCTGGGCGGCTTCGCGCATGGCAAGATGCGGCTGTATTTGTGGGCCGTGGCGCTCGGGATCGAATACGTTTCGCCGCTGGTGCGGTTCTGGATTCCGAAATACGGCGCGTCCTCGCTCGAGGATTGGTATGTCGAGGGCGGCCACATCGCGGAGCGCTGCGCCGGCTTCATCATCATCGCGCTCGGCGAAGCCGTCGTCGTCAACGGCGCGACCTTTGCCGATCTGCATTGGACCGCTCCGACCGTCGGCGCCTTCGCCTCCGCCTTCCTGGCCAGCATCGCGATGTGGTGGATCTATTTCCACAAGGGCGCCGAGGCGGGCTCCGAGCTGATCTCGAAATCGAGCGAGTCGGGCCGGCTGGCGCGCTCGGCCTATACCTATCTGCACATGCCGATCGTCGCGGGCATCATCCTGTCGGCGGTCGCCGACGACCTTGTGCTGACGCATCCGACCGGCCACTCCGATCTGAGGACCGTCGTGAGCGCGATCGGCGGGCCGCTGCTGTTTCTGGTCGGAACCATCCTGTTCAAGCACACCATTCGCGGTTTTCTGCAACTCTCCCATGGCGCCGGAATCATTGCGCTGGTCGGGCTGGCCTGGTTCGCAAAAGGCCTGACGCCGTTGATGCTGTCGGCCGTGACCACCGCGCTTCTGATCGTGGTCGCGGTGTGGGAATCGATTTCGCTGCGCTCGGCTGCTCCCAAATCTTGAACCGGCAGGCCGCCCGCAGCGACTGACGACGATAGCGTGCTCACAGCGACGACATGGCTGCGGTCAATGGCAGAACCTGGCGCCTCACTCCGAAGCCACCAGTGCGTGCACCGAGAACATCCGGTTGGTGTCGGTCCAGGATTCCCGCACCTTCCAACCCGAGCCGCGCGCCAGCGCCGCGAATCGATCGACGCTGTACTTATAGCTGTTCTCGGTATGAATGCTCTCGCCGGGGCGGAACGAAAAACTCGTGCCGAGCATGCGCACCGCTTGTGTCTTCTTGCTGATCAGGTGCATCTCGATGCGATGCCGCTCGCGGTTATAGATCGCGCGGTGGGTGAAGGCGGAGAGGTCGAAATTGCCGCCGAGCTCGCGGTTGATGCGCACCAGCACATTCAGGTTGAAGCGCGCCGTGACGCCGGCTGAATCGTTATAGGCGTTGTAAAGCACGCGCTCGTCCTTTTCGAGGTCGGCGCCGATCACCATCAACGCGCCCGCGCCCAGAATCTCGCGGGCGGAGCGCAGGAAGCGGCAGGCCTCATGCGGCTCGAAATTGCCGATGGTCGATCCCGGGAAGAAGCCGACCTTCGGCATGGTTGTGACCGCGTCCGGCAACTTGAACGGCGCGGTGAAATCGGCGGCAACCGGATAGACCGCAAGCGACGGGAAATCCTTGCGCAAGCCTGCGGCCTGCGCGTTCAGGAAGTCGCCGGAAATATCGACGGGGACATAGGCGCCGAAAGCGTATTTCTCCAAGAGCAGGCGGACCTTGGTGGTCGCGCCGGCGCCGAATTCGACCAGCGCCGCGCCCCTCGGCAGGATCGCTGCGATCTCGCCGGCGCGATCGCGCAAGATGCCGAGCTCGGTGCGGGTCGGATAATATTCCGGCAGACGCGTGATCGCTTCGAACAGTTCCGAGCCGGTCGCGTCGTAGAAATATTTCGGCGACAGGCGTTTGGGATGCTGCGACAGATCGTCGATCGCATCGCGTGCGAATGCCGAAGTCTGCTCATCGGGCAGGTGCGCTTCGGCCAAAGCGGTGGCGTGCACATTCATGATACTCTCCTGAACGCGCTTACCGGCGCGCTTTTGTACATGGTGTAAGCGTGATCTGCTTCGGAGAACTCCGGATCATGCTCGAGGAAAATCAGACGTAGTCGGCGAGGCGTAATCCCGTGAATTGCCAGCGATGGTGCGGATAGAAAAAATTGCGATAGGTGATACGGCTGTGGCCTTCGGGGGTCGCAAGCGAAGACCCCCGCAGCACGAGCTGGTTCACCATGAACTTGCCGTTGTATTCGCCGAGCGCGCCTTCGATCGCGCGGTAGCCGGGGTAGGGCGAATAGGCGCTGCGGGTCCACTGCCACACGATGCCGAAGGCGTTGTTGAGAAGGTGGCCGCGCGCGGTGACTTCCCATTCCATCTCGGTCGGCAGATGCTTGCCGCTCCAGCGCGCGAACGCGTCGGCTTCGTAATAGCTGACGTGGGCGACCGGGGCATTGGGATCGACCGGCTGCAGGCCGGCGAGCGTCATGACCTGCCACGCACCGTCGACCTCGCGCCAATAGCCGGGCGCCTGCCATTGCTCATTGGTCGCGGTTGCAAACCCGTCCATCAGCCAGAGCGTCGCGGTCGAATAGCCGCCGTCCTTCATGAAGGCGAGCCATTCGCCGTTGGTGACGAGGTTGCGTGCCAATTTGACCGGCCCGACCAGGGCGCGATGTGCCGGCTTCTCGTTGTCGAAATGAAAGCTGTCGTCGGCGTGGCCAACGGTGTGGATGCCTTCGTTGAGCGTGATCCAATCATCGCCGCCGCGCGCCGAGGCGGGGAAGCGCCAGGCCGGATCGTAGGCGGGCGGAATCGGGTTTTGCGCGAAGGCGTGCAAGATGTCGGTCAGCATCAGCTCCTGATGCTGCTGCTCGTGGTTGAGGCCGACCTCGACCAGCGGCGCAAGGCGGGTGAGGACATCCTCGCCGGCGGTTCGGAAGAATTTCACGACCGCGGCATCGACGTGGCGGCGATAGGAAGTGATTTCTTCCGCGCCCGGGCGGGTGAGAAGGCCGCGCCCGTTGCGGGCGTGCCGTGGGCCGGCGCTGACGTAATAGGAATTGAACAGGAAGGCGTAGTCGGGATGAAACGGCTTATAGCCCGCGCAGTGCTCGCCGAGCAGGAATTGCTCGAAGAACCAGGTGGTATGGGCGCGGTGCCACTTCGCCGGGCTCGCATCCGGCATCGACTGCACGACTTGGTCTTCCGGGGAAAGTGGGGCAGCGCGGCGCTCGGTCTCACCGCGGACGGCGAGGAATGCTTCCACCAGATCCTGGGCGAGGCTGCCGGAATCAGAGAAAAGTGACGGATTGGGGGAAAACGCGGCCGCAGCGGATACTGATTTAGTCACGATGGTCTCCGATGGAGAAAAGAACGTGGCTCTGGCGAACTGGTTCCCGACGGGGCGTCCGTCCTAAATAGGGGGTCCCGTTCGGGAAAAAAGCCTCCCTCAGGCATGATATTAGTGCCATCAGGCTATGGGCGGAGGGCCGCCCGGCCCATCCTTTGCATGCCAGCTACTCGGCATTTTACTTTGGATGCACAACGGTTTGCGCTACATATATTGACAGTGTCGGGTTCAACGGGGCTGAGCCCAAGCCAGCCCGAGGGTTGTGCCGCAAGCGGGCTTTGCGCCCCGAAGAGGAAGCGATATGAGCATCGAGCAATTCATCGACAACGAAGTGAAGTCGAACGACGTCGTGCTGTTCATGAAGGGAACGCCGCAGTTTCCGCAGTGCGGTTTTTCCGGTCAGGTGGTGCAGATCCTCGATCACATCGGGGTCGGCTATAAGGGACTGAACGTCCTGGAGTCCGCCGATCTGCGCAACGGCATCAAGACCTATTCCAACTGGCCGACCATTCCGCAGCTCTACGTCAAGGGCGAGTTCGTCGGCGGTTGCGACATCATCCGCGAGATGTTCCAGGCCGGCGAATTGCAGCAGCTCCTGGCCGACAAGGGCGTCACCGTCAGCGCGGCGGCCTCCGCCTGAGCGTTGTAGCGCGCCAGGTCGGCCAAGCCCGGCTTGAAGTTGTCGTCGCCGACATCACGACCTTGAGCGTTGACGCCATTGTCAACGCCGCGAATAGCTCGCTGCTCGGCGGAGGTGGCGTCGACGGCGCGATCCATCGCGCGGCTGGTCCTGAGCTCGTGATGGAATGCCGCATGTTGCATGGGTGTAAAACCGGCGACGCTAAAATTACCAAAGGATACCGTCTGCCCGCGCGGCATGTGATTCACGCCGTTGGCCCCGTCTGGAACGGCGGAAGCCATGGTGAGGATGCGCTGCTGGCTTCCTGCTATCGCCGCGCCATCGAGCTGTGCCATTCAAACTCGCTCACCTCGATCGCCATTCCCGCCATTTCCACCGGCATCTATCGCTTCCCCGCCGATCGCGCGGCGGGCATCGCCGTCTCAGCCACGGTGGACGCGCTGTCGTCGGCGCCAACGGTGAATCGCGTCGTCTTCTGCTGCTTTTCCAACGACAGCGCCGCCCTGCACGCGCAGGCGATAGCGGAATTTGGCAACCCTTCCGCCGATTGATCCGCCGCTAACCCGGTTTCGCCGCGGTCCATCCGAAAATCCAAGTCAAGACCGGAAATGGCGTGAAGAATTGCAACAAAAGGGCGACACCCAAGACGACAACTGCGTAAGACAAAATCCCGCGCAGCAATCGATGGCCGAGCGGCGGATACGGCGGCTTGTTATTCGCCGGCCACGCAAAGGCCTCTTCCCAGTCTCGCTGCGGAATTTCGGGCGGTCTGATTCGCTCGAACGGGACCCAGGCGCGATAAGCCCCAATGCCTCGCTCGCGCGCGATGGCGTTTCGGAGGAAGAGCAAATTATGGCGCCCGACAAAATCAATGGCCGCAATGAGCAAAAGACGCAGAAGCCACAGAATGAGCAATCCGGCCAGATAGACGTACGCAATCATGAAGCCGAATGTGAGCCAGGATCTGGTGAAGGATTTTACGGTCAGGATTGCCGAGATCGTTTCCACCGTGGCCTCGACGAGCGTGTCGAGGCCGGAAAAGATTCGGCCGGATATCGATTTATCATCGGCGGCCTGCAGCCACAGAATTAGTCCAAACACGATCGCGAATTGAACCAAGGGAAATCTAATCAGGCCTCGGATTGGGGCGGAAATTAGCTTGATCATCTGGTGGGTGCTCCCAGAGGCATAAGGATATATCACGAGTAGGGGTCTGCGGACGAAGCGAAATCGGCCGACCAAGGTTGTGAGCCCTTGTGCCGAATAAGGCCGCCGCTACAGTCTTCCGAATGGATCCGGGGGAGGGGACATGAAGCAGCGTGTATTGTGGTCGCTTGCCTACGGGGGATTGTTCGCGCTCGCGGCGGTGTCATCGGGCCGCACCGACGGCACCTTCGACATGCCGCCCGGCGCGCATTTCGACAGGGCCAAGCTCGACCGTGTCGGCGATTATCTCCGCGACCAGGTTGCGTCAGGCAAGATCCCCGGCGCCATCCTTCTGATCCAGCAGCACGGCAAGCCGGTCTATCAGGAATTCTTCGGCGTGCGCGATGTCGCGACCAAGCAGCCGATGACCGACGATACCATCTTCCGCGTGTTCTCGATGACCAAGCCGATCACGAGCGTGGTGGCGATGATGCTGATCGACGAGGGCAAGCTTTTGCTCGACGATCCCGTGTCGAAATACATTCCCGCCTTCGCCAATGTGAAGGTCGGCGTCGAAAAGCAGGCCGAGGACGGCAAGAAGGCGCTCGACCTGGTGCCGCCGGACCACCCGCCGACGATCCTGGACCTGATGCGCCAGACCTCGGGCATCACCTATGGCTTCTATGGCGACAGCCTGGTTCGCAAGGCCTATACGGCTGCCAACATCTATGCCGGCGATTTCGACAATACCGAATTCGCCGAGCGGATCGCAAAACTGCCGCTGCAGAACCAGCCCGGTACGCTTTGACAATACGGCCATTCCACCGACGTGCTCGGGCGGATCATGGAGATCGTGACCGGAAAATCGCTGCTCGCGGTCGAGCAGGAGAAGCTGCTTGATCCCTTGGGGATGAACGACACGCTTTTACGTCACCGATCCCGAAAAGCAGAAGCTGATCGCAAAACCGATGCCGAACGACAGCGATTTCCGGGTCGGCTTTGAAGGCTTCGCGGACAAGCCGATGAAGTGGGAATCCGGCGGCGGCGGCATGGTCTCGACCGTGTCGGACGTCGCCCGCTTCGCGCAGATGGTGCTCGACGGCGGCAAGTTCGCCGGCAAGCTATATCTCAGCGCCAAGGCGTATCAGGAGATGACCAGCGATCACGTCGGAGCCGGCTCCGGCGTTGGCCGCGACTTCTTCTATTTTCCGGGCGACGGTTTCGGCTTCGGGTTGGGCTTCGGGGTGCGCACCGATCCCGGCAACGCCAAGCCGCCGCCGCCGGGTTCGCTCGGCGAATTGAAATGGGACGGCGCCAGCGGCTGCTATTTCGCGATTGACCGCAAGGAAGACATGTTCTTCGTGCTGCTGGAGCAGACGCCGTCGGAACGCCAGAAGATTCAGCCGATGGTCAAGAGGCTGATCTATGAGGCGATGGAGAACTGACGGCGGTTTGTCGTTCGGCTGGATGGCGGCGCTGGCGCTGTTCGGCGCGATCGCTGCCACCAGCCCGAACTGGGCACGCGCCGAACCGCCGCCTCCGGTTACCTCCGAATTTTCGCGGGCAAAGCTCGATCGCGTCGGCGATTATTTCCGCAACGAAGTTGCCACCGGCAAGATTCCCGGCGCCGTCGTCCTGATCCAGCAGCACGGGCGCCCCGCTTATTTCGAGAGCTTTGGACGGCGCGACGTCGCGACCGGGCAGCCGATGACGGCGGACTCGATCTTTCGGCTCTATTCGATGTCGAAGCCGGTCACGTCGGTGGCCCCGATGCTGCTGGTCGACGACGGCCGGCTCAAGCTCGACGATCGCCTTTCGAAATACATTCCGGCCTTCGCGGACGTGAAGGTCGCCGTCGCGAAGCCGGTCGAAGATGGCAAGCAGGCATTGGTCACCGAGCCGCTCGCGCGCGCGATCACGATCGAGGACCTCCTGCGCCATACATCGGGGATCACCTACGGTTTCTATGGCGACGTCCCGGTACGGAAGCTCTATGCCAACTCGGACTTGTTCGACGGCGATTTCGACAACGCGCAATTTGTCGAACGCCTGGCAAGGCTGCCGCTCGCCGAACAGCCGGAAACGTTGTGGGACTACGGGCATTCGGTCGACGTGCTCGGCCACGTCGTCGAGGTGGTGTCGGGAAAATCGCTTTTTCAATTCGAGAAGGAGCGGTTGCTCGATCCGCTCGGGATGACCGATACTGCGTTTGATGTCGCTGATGCCGCGCGAAGAGGGCGCGTCGCCCAGTTCCTGCCGGACGATTGCTTCACCCGGCGGATCGCGGGCATCGTCGATCCCGTGCTGCCGCGACGCTGGGAATCCGGCGGTGCCGGCATGGTCGGCACGATCGGAGACTACGCGCGCTTTGCGCAGATGCTGCTGAACCGGGGCATCCTCGACGGAAAGCGCTATCTCAGGCCCGAGACGATCGCGCTGATGACCTCCGATCATATCGGCCCGCAGACCGGAATCGCGCGCGACCAGTTCGATTTTCCGGGCGGCGACAGTGGTTTCGGGCTCGGCTTTGCGGTACGCACCATCGCAAATCCGCCGCTGGCATTGGACGAATACCGCTGGGACGGCGTCGGCGGAACGTTCTTCTTCATCGACCCGAAGGACGACATGTTCACCATCGTCATGATGCAGTCGCCCTCGCAGCGCGGCCGGATCGAGACGGAGGCGAAGAGGCTCGTCTATGAGGCGCTGGAGAAGTGATCGTCACATCCCCCGCACGATCTCCCGCACGTACCCGATCGTCTCCTCCATCATCGCAGCGTTCACATCGAGATGGGTGCAGGCCCTGATCCGGCCATCCATCATCGCGAGCAGCACGCCGCGCTTGCGCAATTCGGCGACCATCTTGTTGCCGGCAACGCCGGCGCCATCGGGCCTGAAGAACACGAGATTGGTCTCGGGCTCCTGCACCTCGAAGCCAGGGATTTGCGACAGCCCGCGCGCCAGCGCGCGGGCATTGGCGTGATCTTCGGCGAGGCGGTCGACGTGGTGATCGAGCGCGTAGACGCAGGCCGCGGCGCAGATGCCGGCCTGCCGCATCGAGCCGCCGAGCCGCTGCTTCCAGCGCCAGACCTCGTCGATGAAGGCGCGCGAGCCCGCGATCGCGCCGCCGATCGGAGCGCCCAGTCCCTTGGAGAAGTCGATCCAGGCCGAGTCCCAGCCCGCGGTCATGTCGCGGGCCGAGATGCCGGTCGCCACGCAAGCATTGAGCAAGCGCGCGCCGTCCATATGGGTGGCCATGCCTGCGGTCTTGGCGATCTGCACGACCTCATCCAGCGTAGCCTTCTTCCAGATGGTGCCACCGCCGATATTGGCGGTCTGTTCGACGCTGACCACGGTCTGCGGCGGCTGGTAGCGCGAGCGCGGGTGCAGCGCCTTGCGCAACGTGTCGGGCGAGAATTGCCCGTCGGCGCCGGAGAGCGGCATGATCTGGAAACCGCCGAGCGCGGCATGCGCGCCGCCCTCGCGCGCGATGATATGCGCGGTCTCGTGCGCCAGGATTTCCTCACCCGGCCGGCAGTGCACCAGCGTCGCCGCGACATTGCACATGGTGCCCGAGGGCATGAACACCGCGGCCTCCTTGCCCAGGAGCGTGGCCACGCGTTCGCACAACAGATTCACGGTCGGGTCGTCGCCGATCTGCTCGTCGCCGACCTCGGCGCGCGCCATCGCCTCGCGCATGGCCGGCGTCGGCCGGGTCTGGGTGTCCGACAACAGATTGATCCGCACCGGCAGCGCCTGGGGATCGCGTGGGGGAGGGGTGTAGAACATGGTGGGTCCCAGATTTTCAAGAATTTCAGGGGGCGAGGGGGCGGCGCGCAGCGTGACGAAATCGCATGATGATAATTTCGTTCGCGGTCACGCGATAATCAATCAGGTAAGGATAGGGATTCGTTGAAATGCGACGGACATTTGGACGGGTCGTCGTGCGTCCTGCGTAGGGCTGCTCCTGCAGCAGCGTCACGAGAGCCACGATGCGGTCGCGCAGGTGGACGGCACCTTGGGGCGACCGCGCTTCGACATAAGTCAGGGCTTCATCGATCTGTGCGAGCGCTCGGCGTGTGTAGCGGACGTTCACAGGCCATGCTTTTCCCACACGGCGCGGACTTCCTCGGTCGTCGCAAGCTCGCCGCTTTCGATCTCGGACTCTGCGTCGGCCAGATCGGCTTCTTCCTCCGGCGTTAGCAGGATCGGCGGCTGATCGACGCCCGCGAGCTGCAACATGACGCGAGCAAGCTCGTCCTGCCGCGCGTCGGGCAGAGCGGCAACCGTGCTAAACGCTTGTTCAAGTAGACGGGTCATGGAACTGATCATATCACGATCAGCGATTCCGGTCGAGACCGCCAAGTATGCTGCCTGTGGCGTCCAACTCGAAGGCCCCGGCAAAACCGGGGCCTTGGATTGCGTCGCGGAGCCTGTCATTGGGCGCGCGTTCGCGCGACCCGTTGGCTCGCAATGACGGTGGCAGCCGATCAGCGCGAATAGAATTCGACGATCAGATGCGGCTCCATCTGCACCGCGAACGGCACGTCGGACAGCGCCGGGACGCGGACGAACTTCGCGGTCATCTTGGAGTGATCGACTTCAAGGAAATCGGGCACGTCGCGCTCGGGAAGCTGGACCGCTTCGAGCACGTGCGTGAGCTGCTTGGAGGCTTCCTTGACCTCGATGAGGTCGCCGATCTTGAGCTGGTAGCTGCCGATGTTGACCTTGCGGCCGTTCACCTTGATATGGCCGTGGTTGATGAACTGGCGTGCCGCAAACATGGTGGCGACGAACTTGGCGCGGTACACCACGGTATCGAGACGGCGCTCCAACAGCCCGATCAACTGCTCGCCGGTGTCGCCCTTCAGGCGGCTCGCCTCGACATAGATGCCGTGGAATTGGCGCTCGGAGATGTTGGCGTAATAGCCTTTCAGCTTCTGCTTGGCGCGGAGTTGCACGCCGAAGTCGGAGAGCTTGCCCTTGCGGCGCTGGCCATGCTGGCCGGGGCCGTATTCTCTGCGGTTCACGGGGCTCTTCGGGCGGCCCCAGATATTCTGGCCCATACGGCGATCGATCTTGTACTTCGCCTCACTGCGCTTAGTCATCGCGTCCTCTTTTCGTATCTGGTTTGAGGAAACGCGCCCTCCTGTGCACCGGGTGGGTCCCGGTGCCGACAGGTCCAACCCCCAAAGCTTGGAAAGGGGCCCGACCACGGGTCGCGAAACGCATCGCGGGCCGAAAGCGGCCCGCGAGCAGGCGGTTTCTAGGGGAGAAAGGGCCGCCCTGTCAAATCCTGTCTCGGCCCGGTATGACGGGATCGGGGAGGATCGATCTACCGCATGCAGCCAGCGATCGTCGTTACCGGCGCATCCTCAGGGTTGGGCGCAGAATTCGCCAAATTGGCCGCCCAAGAGGTGGCCAAAGTGGTCCTGATCGCGCGTTCCGTACCCGATCTGGAGGCTCTGGCGGCCAAAATCGGCCGGCCCGGCACCTCCAGCGTGGTCCTCGGCATCGACCTGGCTGCCCGGGACGCCGGCGCAACAATCGCGCGCGAACTGGAGGCACGGGGGCTCTATTGCGACATCCTGATCAATAACGCCGGATTCGCCCTGTTCGGCGACGCCATCGAGCTCGACCGAAACACCCAGTTCGGGATCATCGACGTCAACGTGCGCGCCGCGACCGACCTGATGCTGCGGTTCCTCCCCTCCATGGTGGAGCGCCGGCGCGGCCACGTGCTCAATGTCGGATCGGTCGCCAGCTTCGTGCCGGGGCCGCGCATGGCGGTCTATTTCGCGACCAAGGCCTATCTGCTCTCGCTCTCGCAAGCCTTGAGTGAGGAAGTCAGGGGGAGCGGCGTCAGCGTGACGTGCCTGTGCCCGGGTCCATTGAAAACCCCGTTTCTGGCGCGCGCAGGGGCCGACAAGACGGCGCTGTTCAAGGGATTGCGCAAGCTCCACGCGGCTGACGTCGCCCGCGCCGGTTGGGACGCCATGAAGGCGGGGCGGGCGCTCTGCGTGCCGGGCATCGGCAACAAGGTCGTCGTGACGGCGACACGCTTTTTGTCCCGCGCCGCCGTGCTGGCGATCGTCGGACGTCTGCAGCGCAAGCGCTAGCTCCATCACGGCAGCTCCTGCCTCTCATCCTGCGGGAGGATGGCGCCGCGCGACCGCCATCCCTCGCGGTTGAGGAGGTCGACCAGCCCGGGAAAGAAGCGGTTGAGGTACCACATCACATGCGCGGCGAAGGTGATGACGACCAGCCCCCTGTCGCGCTTGATGGCGTTCACGGTCACTTCGGCGACGCGCTCCGGCGTCGTGAACAGCCACGCCGGCAGCCTCGGTACCTTGGCGTAGATCTTGGACGGTCCGTCCGGTTCGACCATCGGCGTCCTGACCAGGCCCGGGCAGATCACGCTGACGCCGAAATTGTTGCGGTGATAGTCGTTGCGCACTGCCAGCGTAAAACCGACCAGGCCGTATTTGCTGGCCTGATACGCCGCCAGCCCGCGGACCGGGACCAGGCCGAAAATACTGGACATGTTGACGATGTGGGCCTCGTCGCTGCGCGCCAGAACATTGATCAGATGGGTCGTGATCTGCATCGGCGCCAGCAGGTTGACCGCCATCAGGTTGCGCCAGTCGCCGTCGCTGACCGAGCGCTGCTGGCCGTAGAGCGCAATCCCGGCGCAGTTGACGAGAATGTGCAGCGGAGCGGTCGAGAACAGCCGGTCGAGCATTTCGGCGATTTCCGCGGGCTGCGTCAGATCGCAGATCGCAACAGTCGCGCTGACGCCGAGTTTTGCCGCATCGTTTTGCGCCGAGGCAAGCCCATCGGCATCGTGATCGCTGAGCACGAGATTGACGCCCTCGCGCGCCAGCGCAATCGCGATCGCGCGTCCGATGCCGGAAGCGGCGCCGGTCACGAAAGCAGTACGTCCGCGGAGGGTTTTCATTTTCGCTGCGATCAGCTTTGTGGCGTGCCGGCACATCGTTCGCCGGGGGTCGATCGGGATGGAACGAATTAGCGGGAAGTTCTGCCGGCGAGCCGGGAGCCGATCCGCCCCGGCGGCGGGTCGGCTATTGCCTGCTCGGGTGGACGAAGCGCAAGCAATTCGTCGGCGATCTGCTCATTCAGGATTTGCTCGAGGCTCGAAAGCGCCACGCCGACCACGGCCGCATCGGTGACCCGATGGTCGAACCGGACCATCACGTCGATCGAGCCGTCGGGCTCGACCTTGTCATAGCTGAGGATGAAGGAGCAGGGCGCGCGCGCTTCCACCTCGCCGCCGCCGAACGCCGCGACCGAGGTGATGAGAAGGGTGCCGAAGTAATTGGCGCGCTGGCGCCCGCTATACAGACCGATCGCCCAGGCGAGCTGCCGGAGCGGCGCTGGCAATCGGCTCACGATCAACGTCTTGCGGAAGAATGGCGTGGTCTCGAGCGGGTCGGCTTTTGCTCTCCGCAGCCGCTCGTCGGCCTCGCCGAGCGGCACCAGATCCGGCGCCTTGATCGGAAACAGCAGCACGCCGTCGGGCGAAGCATCGGGCACCACCACGATCATGGCGACCGTCTGCGGGATCTCGTAGAAGCGCGGCCACGGCCATTTCAGGTAGGAGGTGCGAAGCACCGGGCGATCCTGGGCCAGGATCGCAAAGGCTTTCGCGAAAATCGTGGCCCATGCGGGCCGCTTTTCCAGCGCTTGCCGGGCTGCGGCAAGACGCGCGATGTTCAGCGTGCGGCGAACCGCCACGAACGGCAGGCCGGCCGAGGCGCGCATGAGATCGATGACGACGCGGCGCGGCAATGAGATTTTTCGAACCGTTCCGCGCATTGTCCTTACTCTACTCCCGCGGCTGACCCTCGAAGGCAAGCCCAATTGCCCGCTCGCCACCGCTTCATCTAGCACGAACAGGCGGCCCTTAGGCCAGATGGTTTGAGGCGCAGGCGAGGCGAGTATCTGGATTCTGGCAACGACGCAAATACCAAGCATTTTCAGGGATTTGATGCCGCTTTGTTGAGCAGTGGTTCAGCGCTTGATGCCCTGCAGGCTCGCAGCGATGCCGCGCTGGAACAGGGACCAGTCGAAGCCGAGCGCCAGCGCCAGATAGCCGCGATCGATCATCTGGTTGGCCTGTTCGGCCGTGCGCGCCACGCCGCCGATCGGAACTCCGCTCTTGAGGATGCCGGCTTCGGCGCGCGCCATCAGGGCCTGGACTTCGGGGTCGTCGATCTGGCCGCGCTTGTTGATCGAGGTGGCGAGATCGCCGGGGCCGATCACGGCGACGTCGATGCCGGGGGTCGCCATGATCTCGTCGATGCGGTTGACCGCATCGACATGCTCGATCGTGATCATGCAGATCATGTCGTCGTCGGCGCTCGCCATGTAGTCGGCCATCGAGACGCCCCAGCGGAACGGGGCGTGAAACGGTCCCCACAGCCGGTCGCCGCGCGGCGGATAGCGCACGCTGCGCACCGCCTTCTCGGCGTCCTGGCGACTGCATATCATCGGGAAATTGATGCCGAGCGCGCCGATGTCCATCGGCGCCTTTGCAAGCCACGGCTCGTTGGCGGCGATCCGCGCCAGCGGCACGCAAGGGCTGCCGGAGGTGGCGACGATCATCGCATGCGCCATCGTCAGATCGATCGGGCCATGCTCGAGGTCGACGATGATCCAGTCGAGGCCGCAATTGGCCATGATCTGCACGGTCTGGATGCTTGGAATGGTCGCTATCGCGCCGAAGGTGGGACGGCCTTCGCGCCATTCCTTGCGCAGGCGATTGAGCGGGGGTGGGGTTGATGGCGTGGACATCGGTTGGCAGGCTCCCCCGATCAGGCCGGCACGCGGCCGCCGAAGAACGGGGTCAGCGTCCGGCTTAATGTGTGCGGGCGTTTCGAGGTAAAGATCATTTCGGCGCCGGCCTCGTCACGCTCGGCTCCCGGGCCGCCCAGCAGATCCGAGACCCGCCGCGCGATCGCCGGCGCCGGATCGATGAAGTTGACCGGCCATGGCGCCAGCCTGATCAGCCGGTCGAGCACCAGGGGATAATGGGTGCAGGCCAGCACGACGGTGTCGGTGCGCGCGGAGGCGTCTTCCGGGTCACCCACAAAACACGGCGCGAGTTCGGCCGCGATGTCGCGGTCGCTGATCTCGTTGCCGCTGAGCGCGCTTTCCGCGAGTGCTGCGAGTTCGGGCGATCCGACCAGCGTCACCTCGCAGCCTTGTGCGAAATCTCGGATCAGTGCCTTGGTGTATTCGCGCTTGACCGTGCCCTTGGTGCCGAACACGGAGACGCGTTTGGTTTTCGATTGCGCGCAGGCCGGCTTGATCGCGGGCACGGTGCCGACAAAAGGCACCTTGTATCGTTCGCGCAGATGCGACATCACGAGCGTCGAGGCGGTGTTGCAGGCGATCACGATGAGGTCGGGCGCATGCGCGGCGATCAGCTCGCCGATCAACGGCACCACGCGCGCGATGATCGCTTCCTCGCTGTGATGCCCATAGGGGAAGAACGCGTCGTCGGCGACATAGACGTAATGCGCATCGCCCCGCGCGCGCACGACCTCGCGCAGGACCGAGAGCCCGCCAAGGCCGGAATCGAATACGAGAATTGTCGGAGGTGATGCCATGGCGCGATTCTAGCCCATCCCGCGTTACCATTCAGTTGTTTTGACGATCCCGTCGCCCGCTTCGCCAGGGGGCGTCGTTGCCGTAAAACCCCCCGGAGTTTCAAGATCACGGGAGTTTCAAGATCACGATCCGAAATCCGCCGTCAAGACAAGGTTTTGCTTTCTCGCGGCGCGATACGCCCGAGCTGTGCCGTAGGCATGTCCCTCCTGGGAGCAGAGGGCGCAGGGAATGCCGGGTGCGCAGTGCACCCGCGGCCGCGTGTGCAACAAAAAGCACACGCGTTAGCAACCACAGGTACGCCGCAATCAACCGGCATTCCCTGCGCGATGGTTTACGGCTTATATCGCGCTCTACCCGGGGACCGGGCTCTTTTGCCCCCGTCGCTCCCGCGGATCGCGTCCGCAAGAACTTGACGCCAGCGTCGGGGCGTCAGGACCACACGATTTTGCCGTCCGCCTCAGCGCCGTTCGTCTTGCGCCGCTCAAGCGTCCACCGCATCCCG
>Ga0307479_10001306_pt1 | contig 22650 bp, 19 predicted proteins | sample atmos_gasesECM4C_FD_203743 | JGI IMG/M metagenome (GOLD analysis project Ga0307479, IMG submission 203743) | Hardwood forest soil microbial communities from Morgan-Monroe State Forest, Indiana, United States - atmos_gasesECM4C_515 | ecosystem: Environmental > Terrestrial > Soil > Temperate...
GCGGCTCAAAGTGTCGATCTTTTTCTACGGCCGGTGAATCGATGTCTCTCGACCAGAAGCCCACAGCAAGACCCGCAAGATATGCGGCTCCAAGGGCTGTCGTTTCGGTGATGGCAGGCCGAACAACAGGCACGCCGAGAATGTCCGCCTGGAATTGCATAAGGCTATCATTGGCCGCGGCTCCTCCGTCAACGCGTAGTTCGTGCACGGAGTCGCCAGAATCTTTCCGCATGGCGTCGAGCAAGTCCGCGACTTGATAAGCAATGCTTTCGACGGCAGCACGTGCAAGATGAGCTGCTGTCGTGCCGCGAGTGATGCCGAAAATCGAGCCGCGGGCGTAAGAGTCCCAATGCGGAGCGCCGAGTCCGACGAACGCCGGAACGAAATAAACTCCGCCGCTGTCCGGTACGGAACTCGCGAGCAGTTCAACATCTTCCGATTTGCGAATCAATCCTAGCCCATCGCGCAGCCACTGGACCACCGCACCGCCCACAAACACGCTGCCCTCGAGGGCATACTCGGTTGTCTCCCCGATTTTCCAGGCAACGGTTGTCACCAGTCGGTTCGACGATGGGACGGCGCGCCGGCCCGTGTTTTGCAGCATGAAGCATCCGGTGCCATAAGTGTTCTTGGTCAGGCCAGGCTTGATGCAGCGCTGCCCGAACAGAGCTGCTTGTTGATCTCCGGCAATGCCCGCGATTGGGATGCCATCAAGGCCTGGCACGTCTCTTACTTCTGCATAGGTCCCGCTTGAAGCATGCACTGCGGGCATCATTGAAATTGGAATGCGAAAGACATCGAGAAGTTCGTGATCCCAAGCGCCAGTGTGAATGTTGAAGAGCATTGTGCGGGAGGCATTGCTGGCATCGGTCGCGTGAATACGACCCGCAGTGAGATTCCAGAGCAGCCAGGTATCTACGGTGCCAAATGCCAGTTCGCCCGCGGCGGCGAGGTCGCGCGCTCCAGGGACATTGTCTAGAATCCAGGAAATCTTGCTGGCAGAGAAATAAGAATCGATGAGCAGGCCGGTGCATTGCTGAATGAGAGGACCGTGGCCTTCGCTTCTGAGCCGTTCGCAGAAATCAGCAGTGCGCCGGTCCTGCCAGACGATGGCGTCGCAGACTGGCTGGCCCGTGTCGCGATTCCATACAATCGTCGTCTCGCGTTGATTGGCGATACCGATAGCCGCCACGTCGTTTGCACGCGCTCCGGCTTTTGCCAGCGCTTCGAGTGCGACTGCCATCTGAGACGAAGCAATCTGCTCCGGATTGTGCTCGACCCAGCCGGGCTGCGGAAAAATCTGATCGAACTCCCGTTGCGCGATTGCGCGGACTGTACCCTTCTCGTCAAACAAGAGGGCCCGTGAGCTGGTTGTACCTTGATCCAACGCCAGAATGTATCGCACGTTTTCCCTTTTATCGTTCACGTCTTCGCGCCGACCACCGAAGATCGCAAAAAACGGCGGATGCCAAAATCGTAGATCGCTGCACCTGCTAATCCGCCAAGAAGAGGAGCAACCACTGGAATCCACCACACGCGAGTTCCGTCGGTGAGGCCATTGTTGCGAAATCCGGCGAACACAGTGAACAGGCGTGGTCCGAAGTCGCGCGCGGGATTGATGGCGTATCCGTGCATGCCGCCGAAACTCATGCCGATGGCAACTACGACCAATCCGATCATCGCAGGTGCGAGATTGGCCCCCGGAGGCATGTTGAATTCGTCGGTAATAGCAAAGACCATCAGGACCAGCAATCCGGTACCAATCAGTTGATCGAGAAAACCCGCTTGCGGCAATTGTGGAAATGCCGGAAAGGTCGTAAAGACGCCCGCGGTGCGCTCCAATTGTGGATCGACTTGCCGAAACGCGGGCAGATAATTCCAGAACACCAGCGCCGCAGCAGCGAAGGCCCCTGCCGTCTGCGCAAACGAATAGGGCAGCACCTTACGCCAGGGAAAATCGCGAAATACCGCCAGAGCCAGAGTTACCGCTGGATTCAGATGAGCGCCCGACACCTTGCCGGCGATATAGATTCCCATCGTCACCGCAAGCCCCCAACCCAGCGTGATGTTGGTGAAGCCACCGTGAATGAGCTCGCCAGGATTCTTCGTCGGAAACAGCACGACCATCGCGACCACGCCGATGCCAAAAAGAATCAGCACAAACGTACCGAGGAATTCCGCGATCAACTCGGCGATCAGCGAGGGCTTTGGAGGCATGTACTTTTAGAACACAACTGATCTGCGCTTAAGAACCGCGAAGTAGTTTATCAGGGCGATGCGATACGTCAGTGCACCTCGGCCACGATCGTCTCCCGCCGACTATTCGGCCAACATCGCCAAGGTTTCTGCCAGTATGAGCGCTCCGCGGGCGATATCTTCCGGAGACGCATATTCGTCAGGCCGATGACTGTAGCCATTGCAGCATGGGATAAACAACATGGCGACGGGAGCGATCCGGGAGATGAAGAGCGAGTCATGGTAAGCGCGACTCGTCATAGGAAGGAAGGCGAAAGAATGTTTTTCGCAGGCCCGCCGGAGAGCCGCCACGACTGCAGAATCAGACTGCGCGGGAGCATCGGCATTCAGCAACTCCTGATGAATCGCCACATTCCGCTTCGTTGAGATCGTGCAGCAAGCCTCATTGACTACGTGCATCACTTTGTCGCGGCGAGGGAGGCTGGTATCACGAATGTCTACACTGATGCGCACTTTTGAGGGAATGCTGTTGACTGCTCCAGGGAAGACGTCGCACATGCCGACGGTCGCCACGGTGTCGATCGCTCCGCTGGTTCGTGCGGCTTGTTCAATGGCGAGTATCAACTCGGCGGCGGCGCATAAGGCATCACGGCGGTCGGGCATGAGCACGCCTCCGGCATGGCCGCCAGATCCTTCGACAGTTATGCGCAGGCTGGCGGGAGCCGCGATCTTCTCCACGATGCCCAGCGGCGTTCGCTCGCGCTCGAGCACCGGGCCTTGCTCAATGTGCAGCTCGACGAATGCAGAATAGTAATCGGCGGGGAGTTTGACACTCTCCAACTCTCCGGTAAAACCAGCTTTTTGACGGACCTCTTCCAGGGAACCACCATCGTTGTCGATTAGTTTGCGGGCAACGTCAGCAGACAGAGTTCTGGAAAGCAGGCGGCTACCCAGGCATCCGATTCCGAAACGTGTCGGTTCTTCCGATGTGAAGATGAGCAATTCGATCGAGCGTCGCGGATGAAATCCGGCTCGTTGCAATGCGCGAATTGCCTCAAGCCCACCCAGCACACCCACTACTCCGTCATATTTGCCGGCGTTGGGGATTGCATCTGTATGTGAGCCTGTTCCGACGACAGGAGCTGACGGATCGGATCCGATCCAGCGAGCGAACGTGTTACCAACTGCGTCGTGCCGAACCGTGAGACCCGCTTCTTCACAGCGGACGCGCATCCAAGCGCGCGCTTTTAAGTCCGTCGGTGTGAAAACGATACGCGTCACAGCGGGCGCTTCTGCGTCGGAGAATGCGGCGAGCGCATCAATCTCCGAAACCAGACGATCTTGATCGATTGTGATCTTCATCGGGGACTGCTGAGCGGATGCCGGTTCCAATCTTTATAGATGAGATATTTCGCAGGGACTTTGCCGATCGCGCCGAACCATTGCGGACACCACGGTCCCATCCAGATGAAATCGCCCGCAGTCACGGGATACCACGAGTCGCCTAGCCGGTAGATGCCGCCGCCTTCGAGCATAATCAGACCATGTTCCATCACATGCATTTCGACCTGACTGAGCGCCGCTCCGGGCTGGTAGACCATCGTATTCACAGCGAAATCAAAGCTCATTTCATCTGGTAGCAGGCACTTCACCTGCAGATCGGGATCGTCGTTGAGAGCATAGGATGAAATCGCATCTTCGCTAGAGACAATTGCTGTAGGCGACTGAATTCCCTTCAACTGTTGGTACGGTTTCTCAATCACTGCTACGCGGCTGGGTTTTGCAGCGACGATTCGATGCGAGGCGTCTTCGGGCAGATAGACGAATCCGCGAGTGTTCAGGTCTAAGCGTTTGCCATTTAGCTCGACAGTGACGGCACCGTCGATCACATACAAAAAACGTTGAGCCGACGTACTGCCAAGTTCTCCACCGGCGTCGAACTCCGCCGTATATTGCGTGAAGGCCGCGCCCATCGTGGGTCCGGCATGCACAATAGCGGCACAAGCCTTCATGCCGGGAAGCGTGGTACGAACGAAGGTGTCAGCGGTTAAAAGCAGATGATTTGGATGTTGCGCACTTCGGGTTTGCCCAAGATGAGAAAGACTATGCACGTTGCGTCCTTGTGTGCGATGCGGCGAGCCGGTCCAGCAACTGCAATCCGCACTCGATCGCTTTCGCTACATCTTCTACTGCCACAGATTCCGCTGGGTCGTGACTGATGCCGCCCGGCGTGCGCAGAAAAATCATCGCCGCCGGAACTTTTTCTGCCAGGATCATCGCATCGTGGCCTGCACCGCTGACCATGCGATGCGGCTGACAACCTATTTCATGAATCGATTCTTCAATTTGATTGCTGAGAGAGTGATCCATCGGCACAGCTGCCTGATTTAAACGTGTGTCGATCTGTACTGACAAGCCTCGCCGCGCTGCGACTTCCTCGGCTTCGCGGATGAGCTCGTTCACTGCTGCAGTTCTGACGCCATCTTCACGATGACGCACGTCGAGACTGAGCCGCGCTTCCTCAGCGATCACGTTGGTTGCGCCAGGTATAGATTCAACCGAGCCTACTGTAGCAACCAAAGCTGGAACAGATTTTGCTTTGTGCTCGACTGTCGTGATCCACTCTGCTGCACCTGCGACTGCGTCAAATCGCAGATCCATTGGCGTCGTCCCTGCGTGATTCGCGCGGCCTTTAAATATAACCGCCAGCCGGCTCTGACCCGCGATCGCATCGACCACTGCCAGCGGTAATCCTAGTTTCTCAAGCACCGGCCCCTGCTCGATGTGAAATTCTACATAGCCGAATACATCATCCTGCAGACAAGCTAGTGCGGTTTCGCTCGGATTCAAGCTGAATTTTTCGATTGCTTGCTTGACCGAAACTCCACCAGGATCTCGCGTGTCGAGTAGTTTAGTATCAAGTCGCCCAACCAGCGCGCGACTGCCGATGAACGGCACCCCAAAGCGTACCCCTTCTTCCTCGGAAAAACCGACTACCTCTATGGCGTACGAGAACCGCCGTCCAGCAAGAGCCTTCAATAAGGCCGCCGCGATGATTACGCCAAGTATGCCATCGTAGGCACCGGCATTGGCGACGGTATCGAGATGGGAGCCGATCAGCAACCGTTGCACTGGAGTTTCTTCAGCTGCGTACACACCCCGCAGATTTCCAGCAGCGTCGATTCGCACTTCTGCACCCACTGCTTCCAACCACATCTTTAGCTCACGATGCACATCGTGCATCGGCTGCGAGAGGAAAGTCCGTCGCGTTCCATTTTCATCCTCAGAAAACGATGCGAGTTTTTGGCACCGCTCGATGACTTCCTCCGCGAGATGTGCTGTGTTGATCGTCTTTTGCACTTGGATGTGAGTGGAATAAAGTCGGAACTGCGACTAAGCCTCGCGGATCACCTTCGCCGCAATCCAGCCAACGACAACCAGAGAAACTAACACAGGCCAACCATAGCGGTTCCCATAGGTCGCGATGGGATAATGATTGCTCAACATCAGAAACACAACTGGTACCGCCATGAACGTGTTGTGCTTCGAGCGCAGCTTCGCCTGTGCTCCGAGAGCTGGATCAAACTTCTCGCCGCGCTCAGCAGCAGCAATCATCTTGCGTTGCGCGGGGAGAATCCGGGACCACACATTCGCCGTCATGATGGTCCCGAAAATCGCTCCTATATGGATGTACGCTGCCCGCCCGCTGAGTACGTGCATCAGCCCCCACGAGACAGCCGCCGTCATCACGAATGCGAAAACTGCGAATGCGCTTTGTGATCGTCCCAGCGGCGACAGCATCGCCGAGTCATAAATCAGCCATCCTGCAATGATCGAACCCAATCCGATAGCGATTCCAGCCGCTTTCGAAATGTCCGCCACGTCTGGGTCGATGAGTCCGCTGCCCAAATAGTAGACGAGGACCAACAGCACCATGCCGCCAAGCCACGTCATCAGCGCTTCCCACTTGAACCATCGCACCTGCTCGACACTGACACCGAGCGACTTCTGTTTTTCGACGGCGTAAAACCCTCCGCTGTGGACCATCCAGATGGCCGGGGGTTTACCAGCGGCGGCATTCTTCTCAAGTTTGCTGAATTGACCATCCAGCCATGTGAAGTAATAGGTCTGGCCGACCCACATGATTCCTGCGAAGACGTGGAACCATCGCACTCCAAGATTGAGCCATTCTCGAATGGAAAAATCCAAGTTAGCTCCCCCGGTATGTTGTGTATCCGTTTGCTGTCAACAACAGTGGAATATGAAAGTGCGATTCGCTGTCGCGCACGTAAAATGTGATCTCAACCACCGGATAGAATCCTTCGACGTTGGTTGCGTGGAAGTAACTCGCAGTGTCGAACAAGAGGCGGTATGTTCCCGGCAATAACTCTTCCGATGGCAGTAACTGTGCGCAGCGACCATCGTGGTCGGTATGCGCCAAATTCAGAAGACGCCAGTTATCAGGCGCCTCTTGCCGTTCGAGGCGCACCGGGACATCGTGAGCAGGCTTACCACGATTCACATCTAGGACATGGGTTGAGATACGCTTCATTGTTCAAGCCATTTCTTCAGGCGCAGATCCGTAATCTTTCTCTGTTCTTCTGCCGCAATGCGCAGCTCCGTCGCATCGTCGTTGAGCAGACGCTCGCGCAGGATATTAAGAACCTCGCTCACTGATTTTCCGGTCGCGCAAACAATAAACACGCGACCGAATCGCCGCTCGTATTTCTGATTTGCCTCTGCTAAAACGGCCTGATAGTTTTCATCTGCGGCATCACGCTGCTCCTGCGCGGACCATGCTGCTGACTGCGCCGAGGTGCCTCTTGGCACTTTCCGCTCACCAATCCGCGGATGCTTGGAGAAAGCTTCGAGCCAGTGCTTCGTTTCGAGTTGACGCCAGATTTCATCGGAAGCCTTGACGAGCGAAATTTCGTCCTTAAACGGACGCCGCGCTGCCAACTCACGCGCCCATGCGGATGAACCACAACACAACATAATCTCGGTGGCTGCGGCCTCTGCCGAGAGTTCGTTCCAGCGAACCAACACTTTGCTCATGCAATCTGTGCACTCAGGCGTTCCAGAAATCCCGCAACCAGATTCCCGAGCACAGCGGAACGATACGCCGCGGTTGATCGAATATCGTCGATCGGGTGGATTTCTATTCGCGCCATTTCCCTTACCTGACTCACAAGCGAAGCATTCATAGCCTTGCCCTTAACAAGCTGTTCCGTTTCCCGCAATCGAATCGGTACTGGAGCTACGCTTCCCGCGGCAATACGAACATCCGCGACCACGTCATCCGCGACTCGTCCCAATGCGGCGACACATACTTTCGAGATCGCTTGCGCATTTCGGGCGCCGACTTTGCGCGAATAGGAAATATAACCCGCAAACTGCCTGGGCAGGCACACAGCGCGAATCAACTCATCCAGGGCCAGTAGCGTCTGCTTGTAGCCGGTGTGAAAGTCCACATACTTGACACGGCGCTCTCCGCGCTCGGAAACCAAGATCACTTCGGCTTCGTAGACGAGCAACGCCGGCAACGAGTCGGCGGCCGGGGAGGCATTCACAATGTTACCCCCAAGCGTACCGCGATTCTGATTTGCGATTCCCCCCGTCCAGCACGCGGCGCTCGCCAGCAACGGAAATTCCCGTACCACAACTTCGTGCTCCCGCAGATCGGTATACGTACAGCCGGCACCGACAACGACTTCGTTATCCGAGACTTGAATTTGCCGCAACTCGGGCAGATTCCATAAGCTCACCAGCTTGCGGGCGGTGAGCTTACCAGCAGAGTAGAGCACCATCAAATCTGTTCCACCGGCGATGGGCGTCCACTCGCCCGGGTGCTTCGCCATCAGTGATATCACAGCCGATAAGTTTCCGGGAGCAACCAGTTCGAAGTTCGCAGGATCCGATCTCATCGCGCCTCATGAGCCGCGGCTTCGGCAACGGCTTCGCAAATCTGCGCATAGCCCGTGCAGCGACAGAGATTGCCCGAAAGTCCTTCTTTAATGTTGTCCATCGAAGGCTGAGGATTCTTTCTCAAAAGATGATAAGCCGCCATGACGATGCCGGGAGTACAGATGCCGCATTGCGCGCCGCCGCAGTTTAATAGCGACTGCTGCAGCCGATGGAGCGCTGACGCGTCTGCGATTCCTTCAACCGTAACGATGTTCGCACCCTGAGCCTGCAAAATCGGCACGAGACAGCTATTGACCAATGCTCCATCCATCAGTATTGAGCACGATCCGCACTCGCCTTCACCGCATCCTTCTTTTGCGCCTGTGAGCTCAAGCTGGTGCCGCAAAACATCCAGCAATCTTTCCATCGGATACACACGTACAGTTCTCGGCTTGCCGTTGACAGTCAGCGAAATCTCGCACTGCGCGGGGCCGATGCTCATCGAACTCCTTGAGAGTCGTGGGAATCGCTCACGCGAGAGTGCGCAGCTACACCTTCAAGAATGTCTTCCGGAAGCAAGGGAATGAAATCGAAGCCAATTCCGAGCGCATCTTCAATCGCGTTTACGATTGCGGGAGCGGGTCCATCCATTGGTAATTCGCCGATGCCTTTCGCGCCGAAGGCTCCGTGAACGTTGCCTAGTTCCTCGAAGTACACGCGGATTGGCGGGAGATCCGCTGAGGTTGGCATGATGTAGTTCGTCATCTGCGCATTTTGCATGCGGCCCTCTTGCCAAACGACTTTCTCATACAATGTGAAACCAATGCCTTGTGCGACGCCACCCGTAATTTGCCCACGCGCCAGCACCGGATGCAGAACTCGCCCAACTTCCTGGAGCGCGACGAAGTCGTCAACGGTTACGCTGTAAGTCGTCACGTCGACCGTGACTTCTGCTACATAAATTGCCCAGGCGTACGCCGCATAAGCTTCGCCACGATACTTCTCATCATCCCAGAATATGCCGGGCGGCGCTTCGTAGCGTGCCCACGACTTGAATTCTCCATGCTCGCTGGCATATTTCGCGCAGGCCTCGCGAAATTCTTTTCGTGAATGTTCCTGCGTGAGAAAGCCGGAAGCGATCAGCGTTTGCTCGATGCCGCGCGCCGCCGACTGAACCAGCTTGCCCACCACCATGACCGTACGTGAAGCGACGGTCGGCCCGCTGTTCGGGACTTCTTCGGTGTCGGCCTGCGCGATGTCCACATCTTCGTATTGCAGCCCAAGCGTTTCGGCGGCGATCTGACACAGCACGGTTTTTGTTCCCTGACCGAATTCCGTGCTTGAGACAAGAACGCGCACTCTGCCATCCGCACAACCTTCCACTCCCACGACCGACGCCAGATAGCGTTCGCCCGATCCGGTAAAACCCGCACCATGCAGAAACGTGGCGATGCCAATTCCTTTTTTATACGTCGCAGCGACGTTCTCTTTATGGAAGCGCTGTCTCTTCTCGTGGTAGTCACTGTAGGTGAGAGCGCGGTTCAGAAGTTTGTCGAGATCGATCGGTTCTTGGATTGTCTGTTCAGTAGTGGTCGTCTGACCGGTCTTTAGGAAATTGCGGCGCCGAACTTCGATCGGAGAAATCCCCACGGTCGCCGCGATGCGATCCATGTGGCGCTCCATCGCAAATAAACTTTGCGGTGCACCAAATCCACGAAACGCCCCGTGCGGTGGTACATTTGTCGCGACTGCCCTGGCGCTAATACGAATATTTGGCCAGTAATAAGGACCACCGGCATGAATCGTCCCACGTGATAACACGACCGGTGATAGCGTTGTGTACGCTCCGCCGTCGACGACAAAGTCGATCTCACCGCCGAGAATTTTGCCGTCGCGAGTCACGGCCGTACGGTGGCGTGTTCGTGATGGATGCCGCTTGGTGGTTGCCGCCATGTCTTCCATGCGGTCATACACGATTTTCACTGGCTTGCCCGACTTCATCGCCAGCAGTGCGGCGTGGCTTGCGATCATCGATGGATACTCTTCCTTACCTCCGAACGCGCCGCCCGTTTCCATCTGCACCACGCGCACTTTATCTTCCGGCAATGCAAGCAGCTTCATCAGCGCCTTGTGAACGTAATATGGACATTGCAGCGAGCCCCAAACCGTAATTCCCTTTTTGCGGTCGAAGCTGGCGATCACACCATTATTTTCGATGTAAAGCTGCTCCTGCGCCCCAGTTTTATATTCGCCTTCGACGATGTAATCGGCTTTCCCCCAAACGCTATCGACATCACCCTTTTCCACGAGAAATCGTTTGAATGTGTTGTCGGTTCCCCAGATGACCCGCGTTTGGCGTTCACTCTCTTCCATGGTAAACAATGCGGGCAGCGGATCGTATTCAATCGCAACGGAATTGACCGCCTTCGGAAGAACGTGTCGGTTGGAATGCGCGAGCAGCAGGATTGGTTCTTCCCGATGATTCACAATTCCGTCCGCCAGGCAGGGTTGATCGTCGACGATGAGGGCAACACAATTCGCTCCCGGAATGTCTTTGGCAGAGACGATCACGAATTCGTCCCATGGAACTCCGGCTGCAAATGTGATCTTCTTTATTTTGCCGCGTGGAATGCTGCTTCGCACCGTCGCGCCGTAGAACATACCGGGCAATACAATGTCGTCGATATATCGCGCACGGCCTGTGACTTTTTCCACGCCTTCCTTGCGTGGAACCGGCATCCCGACAATGGATTCAGTCTTCACGAATTTGATCCGCACCGTATTTTCAACTAGCGGCGAAATTCCAAGCCCATCGCATTGCCAGTGAACTCTCCGTCGCAGAATACAACGCTCCCTCGCAAATAAGTTCTCTTCACGACACCACGCAACTTTTCGCCCAGATACGGCGAAACCGCATGCCGATGATGTAAACGATCTTCTGTCACGGTGAACTCGACTTCTGGATCAAAGACAACAAAATCCGCATCGTAACCAGTGGCCAGGCGACCTTTGCGTTTTGAACATCCTGCGAGCTGTGCAGGCTTTTCCGACATCCAATGCACTAGATCTTTTAAAGCAAATCCACGCTGACGCATCTCGGTCCACATTACAGGCAGAGCCAGCGACAAGCTTGCAATCCCGCCCCACGCCGTCTGAAAGTTCCCCTCGCTGAGTTTTTTCATCGCTGGAAGGCATGGCGAATGGTCTGTCACTACCATATCGATCACACCATCTCTTAAGCCTTGCCAGAGTTGTTCGCGATTTTTCCGGCCACGAATCGGTGGTGCACACTTGCACTGCGTCGCGCCATTCGGGATCGTCTCTACTTCCAAATGCAAATAGTGCGGGCAAGTCTCCAATGTAACTTGCAATCCTTCAGCGCGCACAGCATGCAACATTTCCAATGCTGACGCTGTTGCAAGATGCACGATGTGAACTCGAACACCATACTCGCGGCACAACGACAACATCAACCGAATTGCGTTAAGCTCTGCTTCGTCCGGCCGCGACTGCAAATAGATCTCATAGCAAGTCCAGTCCGCATCTTGCAATCGTTTCGTCGCGGCGTCGATCGGGCCTGGGAGTTCGGCGTGGACCAGCAGCGGCAGCCCGGTTCGCACCAGATGCGGCAAGGCGCAGCGCAGGTCTTGCTCGGTAACCATGCTGTATTCTTCGATTCCCGGATGAACCAGAAAACATTTGAAGCCGCGCACTCCCGCTTGCGCGAGTGGTTCGATCTCTTGCTGATTGCCTGGAACGACGCCGCCCCACGCGGCCCAATCCACGCGACACTGCCCGTGCGCAGCATGTCGCTTTACTTCCAACGCGCTAACGCTCGTAGTGGCAGGCATACAGTTCAGCGGCATATCAACCAGCATCGTGTATCCGCCGGCGGCAGCAGCCCGCGTTCCCGTGTAAAACCCCTCCCACTCAGTTCGTCCCGGTTCGTTGATGTGAACATGCGAATCGACCAGACCGGGCAAAAGAGCAGAGTCGCCGAAATCGACGCGAACCGCATCCGCCGGAACTTTGTCCAGTGTGACCACTCCCTGGATTTGCTCCCCATCGACCAGGAGCGCACCCGGTTGAGTGCCATCTGGCTTCACTATCCGGCGCGAGAGAAAAGCCTTCAACGTCACGATTCATCCTGCCTAGCGATCTAGCGAGGATCAAAGGCTATCCCGTAGTCTGTTTCTTTGCAATCATTCCAAGCTGCCCCCGTTCCAATGCGGCGCGTACCAATTTTGAAGATTCCAGCTTATACTCCTCTCTCAGCGACTGTGCACGAGTCCATGTTGACTTGATCGTATTGTTTTTCGCGAAATCGCGGATGTAGTTTGAGCATACTTGCTTGCTTCAAATGGCACTGACTAAGCCAAACATGGACAATCCTTTCATGGCCCGCGCGATTGAACTCTCTCTTGATAACGTGCGATCAGGTCGCGGTGGGCCGTTCGGCGCAGTAATCGTGAAAAACGGCACCTTCGTTGCTGAAGGCGTGAATCGCGTCACTGTGATCAACGACCCAACCGCGCACGCCGAAGTCGTCGCCATCCGCGAGGCATGCGCTAAACTTGGCGTTTTCACTCTGAAAGAGTGCGAGATCTACACGTCTTGCGAACCTTGCCCGATGTGTTTAGGCGCGATCTACTGGGCGCACCTTGCACGCGTCTATTTCGGGAACCTTGCCGCCGACGCCTCTGAGATTGGGTTCGACGACTCTTTTATCTATCGCCAATTTGCGCAGCCTTTTCCTGAGCGATCGATTCCTATGATCCAGATGATGCGCGATCAGGCTCTTGCCGCTTTCAATGCCTGGAAGGAAAAGCCGAACAAAATTCCGTACTGAGTTGTGATGAAACTCGACAAGACTCTTCTGAAGACGCTGCCGAAGGTTTTGCTCCACGAGCACCTCGACGGCGTTCTGCGCCCGCAAACAGTGATCGATTTGGCTCGCGACGTTCAGTACTCGGACTTGCCAACGGACGATCCGGAAAAGCTGGCGCAATGGTTTCATCAAGGGGCAAACCAGGGCAGCCTCGCCAAATACCTAGAAGGCTTCAAACATACGATCGCTGTGATGCAGACGGAGGAAGCGCTCGAACGTGTCGCCTACGAACAGGCGGAAGATCTTAGCCGGGATGGTGTCGTTTATTTTGAGACGCGGTTTGCGCCGTTGTTTCACACACAAAGAGGACTGACGCATCAGCAGGTAGTCACTGCAGTTTTGAAAGGACTGGCGCACGGGCGTCAGGACTTCGGCGTGCAATCCGGACTGATCATCTGCGCGATGCGCAATATGAATGTCTCGCTTGAGATGGCGGAACTCGCGGTAGATTTTCGCGAGCGGGGAGTCGTGGGCTTCGATCTCGCCGGCGAAGAGGGCGGCTATCCTCCCAAAAAACACGTTGATGCGTTCCACTACATTCAGCGCGAGAATTTCAACATTACGATTCATGCGGGTGAAGGCTTCGGGAAGGAATCAATCTGGCAGGCAATTCAGTACTGCGGCGCGCATCGGATTGGGCACGGCACGCGGTTGATTGATGACATCGCGGTTGCCGACGGCAAGGCGGTGAAGCTCGGCGATCTGGCGCAGTACGTTCTCGATAAGCGCATTCCGCTTGAAATCTGTCTGCTCAGCAATGTGCATACCGGCGCCACACCGAGTCTTGAGCAGCATCCGTTCAAGATTTTTTATCAGAAGAAATTTCGAGTGACACTCAACACCGACAACCGGTTAATGAGCAACACTACGATGACACAGGAGTTTGAAGCGGCCGCTGAGACATTCGGTTTGACGCTGGACGATTTCGAAAAAATCACGATTAATGCGATGAAGAGTGCTTTTCTTCCCTACGGCCGGCGTTGCGATCTGATTTACAAGACGCTGAAGCCTGGATATGCGCGAATCCGCGAGCAGTCCACAGGCATGTGACAAGGCTGGCGGTGGCGACCGCGCCTCGTCCGCGATCTAGCCAGACTGATTGGCGCAAAAATGAAAACATAGATCTCTCTGCCTTCTCGTTTGCACTATCTTCCAATTATCATTACCCGCATGCCGAACAAGCTTCGCTGGGGAGTTCTCTCTACCGCTGCGATTGGTCTGAAAAAAGTCATCCCTGCCATGCAGCTTGGCGAATACAGCACCGTTGTAGCCATCGCGTCTCGTGATCTCGCAAAGGCCAAAGAGGCTGCGAGCGCACTGCACATTCCCGCGGCCTATGGTTCCTACGAAGAACTCCTCGCCGACCGAAACGTCGATGCAATCTACAATCCTCTTCCAAATCAACTGCACGTGCCGTGGACGATTAAGGCCGCTGAGGCTGGTAAGCACGTTTTATGTGAAAAGCCGCTCAGCCTTACGGTCGCGGAGGCCAAATCGCTACTTGCAGTCCGGTCGCGTACTGGCGTGAAGATCGGCGAGGCATTCATGATCCGCAGCGCTCCGCAGTGGCTGCGGGTGCGCGAACTTCTAAGCCAGGGCCGAGTAGGCGAACTTCGCTCGGTCGTTGGCTTCTTCAGCTACTTCAATATTGATCCAACCAACATTCGCAATCAGGTCGAAACCGGCGGCGGCGCTTTGATGGACATCGGCTGTTACTGCATTCACGCGTCACGCTTTGCTTTTGGGCAGGAACCTACTCGCGTTGTCGGCCATATCGAGCGCGATCCCAAGATGAAAACCGATCGCCTCACCTCCGCGATTCTCGATTTTCCTGCCGGACAGTCGATCTTCACATGCAGCACGCAGCTCGTTCCCTACCAGCGCGTTCATTTTTTCGGTACGCGCGGACGCATTGAGATCGAAATCCCATTCAACGCTCCTATCGACCGCCCCACGAGCATCTTCATTGATGACGGTGGCGATCTCACCGGCAAGACCATCACCACCGAAACGTTTCCGACCAGCGATCAATACACGTTGCAAGGCGATGCTTTCTCCCGAGCCATGCTCGAAAATACAGATGTTCCTGTACCGCTCGAGGAAGGCATCAAGAACATGGCCGTGATCGAAGCCGTCTTTCGCTCTGCCAAATCCGGTCAATGGGAATCGCCGCAGCCCTGAACGATTGCGATAAAATGCAAACTATCTGCAGGCTCTGAATCCTCACTGAGTCATGGACCCAAAGCGTACCGCTTTGCTGTTACCAATTGTTCTAGCCAGTCTCGCGATTGTTTCCCCGGGACGCGGACGATCTACCACCAACGCGGAGCAATCGACCACACAATCTGCTGCAGTCCAATTTCCGACCGCGCCCACGGGCGCGAGCCGCTGCCAGTTTTGCTATCTCTCGGAAGTCGAAGGATATGCGCGCTCCGCAGAGTCGTCATGCTTATGATCTGGCACCGGGATATGAAGGGTTGCGAAGTCCCGACTTCACGCGACCGATCGCCGAAGCATGCCTGTTCTGCCATGCTGGCTCTGCGTTAAAAATTACCGGCACAGTAAACCAGTACCGCTCACCGGTTTTTTCTGCCGAAGCGATTTCATGCGAACGCTGTCATGGATCGGCCGAAAAACATCTCAGCAATCCCAGAGCGGGCACGATTGTCAATCCCGCGAAGCTGGAGCCAGCGATTCGCGACAGCATTTGCGAACAATGTCATTTGTTGGGAGTGGGCCGAGTGTTGAATCCGGGAATGAAGTTTGGTGATTTTCGCCCGGGGCCTGGAAGATGTCTTCACGACACATCACAATGTTCCGCGCCATACAGCGAAGTTTGCCCCTTTGCATCCTGGCAAACAAAGCAACTGCAACTCTCTTTTGGGTAATAATATAGCTGACTGACTATAATAATAAAGCCGTGACAGGGCTGAGTGTGGCAGAATTGCCACATGAAGGCTACAGAGATTTTTTGTTTTGCGTGTGACGGGCTGCTGATGATCGCCCCGCTTGCGCCTTCGACGTTCGTTTTTAAGTGTTGCTCTTGCGGAACTGAGAACGTATTTCAAGATTCCACTCAACCGATTGGAATCCTGCTGCGTCGTCCGTCAGATACGCCCGCTCTGCCCCACAGAATTGACATTGCGCCCGAAGGTGCTGCCCTGAGCAATCCTCCCGCTTCACTGCATTCGGTGTAACGCTGCAAACCACGACAGGATGGTTGCACTGCCCACAGGCGAAGATAAAGATGTTGGCAAAGCCGCGTTTCATAGCGCCGCGAATTATACGCCCTACGGTTTAGGACCGCGAAAATGTGGCATCTTCATCAGATTTCTGATTTCTTCAATCGGGAACTTGTCATTGGATTTGCGCTCCCCTTCATCGGCGAACCATTGCAGCTGAGGAAGTGCAAATTTGCCGCCAATACTTGGCCTGCCATCAAAAATGGAGTGGCCTAGCTTGGATTTTTGAGATTCCGGCTCTAGAGCTTGTTCGTGGGACATAAAGGCAAGGTAGTCCGCTGGATCTAAACAGACAGTTGTTTCTCGCGGAATAAAATCAATACCTGACACTCTTTTGTCTATGCCAAGCCATTCGTAATTAATATCTCGTACTTTTTCCATCGTTTCGCGGCGAAGTCCTTCCTGCCTGTCGAAGATGAAATAGATACTGTCATCGTCGGGAAGAAATTCAAGTAATGAGGCGATGATTGCAATGTTCGCACACAAAACGTATGGCTCCATGAATGGATCGTTGGATTGTCCAAATATAGCTTTGTAATCACACCAGCGCACCCACACCTGAACGGGCTGAAGATTGTACTTTTCGGGAAGCGGACCCAATCGCGCAAGAAGTGGGCCGATTCGTTTTGGGTGTTGTTTCCAGCGCAGGTCTTTCATGTGTAGATTTGTGCGCGGACGAATCGCTGGAATCCATTCAGCCGCCAGAGCATGCCACTGATCGGAATTGCCGATGTATCCAGCCACTACGCAACAATGATTTTCTCTCGGATCATCATCATGAAGTCCGCTCTCATCGAAATATGCGGTCAGGACCGCCATCTTGAATTTCTCCTTGCTAGTTCTGAGTCCGTAGCAAGTATGAATATCCGCCAAAGTGGAAATGAACTCACCCGCCGCCATACACGTATGCGCTCCCGTGCTAAGATGAAAACGCACGGCGGTACGCATAGATATGGCGAATCACCCCAAGGCTCCCGCGAAGAATCCCACAGGTGATTTTGGCCAGTTCAAAGATTTTGCCCGTCGAATCCTTGCCGTTCCCCACAGCGAGATCAAGGCAAAACTCGACGCCGAGAAACGGGCAAAGACGCGGAAGCGCAAGGTTTCTTCCCGCGCTTCCGGCGCAAAGGATTAGAAAGCCGTTTCTCCCACCTTGCCAGTCACTTCTGCATAGGTAAGCCGCTTACCAACAATTTGCGATAGTGCCAGCTTGAAACGATCTTCGTTTTCTACTTTGTTGCCGTTTGCATCTTTGCGATTGTTGTAACGAAAAGTTTGTTCGTCGAGATACCGGAACAAGTGGAACGGCTCGACGCTCACGTAGGTGCCAGAGATGCCGCGCTTCAGCAGCGACCAGAAATTCTCAAGCCCGTTTGTGTGCACGCGGCCATCAACATATTTCTCCGCGTGGTCAATGACTTTGTGCGCGTAATCACTTTCAAGGCCAGCGTAGGACTTCAGGGCATCGGAGTAAAGAGCCGCGCCAGCTTGCACATGCCGCCGGACTTCGGTTTGCAAAGCACTCTTGCGGCGATTCGGCACAACCATAGTGCGAACGTGTCCGCCGCGCTCAAGGATTCCCATGACGGCTGTTTTGTCTTTTGTGCCTGTCCCTGTGATGCGGCGTTTGCGTTCCGAGACGTGCATGTTTCGCGCTTTGCCGCCGATGAAAGTTTCATCAACTTCGACTTCGCCACCGTCGCCGCCGAGTTTCACGAAGGAGCCGGACTGCATGGCAAGGCGAATGCGATGCATCATGAACCACGCGGACTTTTGAGTGATGCCGAGCGCGGCTGCCACTTCGTAAGAACTGATTCCGTTTTTGCAGCTAACGATGAGCCACAAGGCAGGGAGCCACTTCTCTAGCGGGATCGGCGAGTCCTCAAACACTGTGCCGATCTTAAGCGAGAATTTTTGCTTGGGGTGATCGCCGTAGCAACGATAGAGCCGCGCTTTCTCCAAGTACGTCACTTTCTCCGAACCACAGTAGGGACAGCGCACCTTGCCATCCGACCAGCGAACGGAGATCATGAACTGGCGGCAGTTCTCGTAGTCGCTGAAGAACTGAATCGCTTGCTGAAGTGTTTTCGGGCTTTCCATGACTGAACTGTAGCAAAAACCTTACAGTCAGTCAAGTATATTATTATCCTCTTTTGAGGAATGCAGCAATCTTCATCTGTGATAATCCAAAGGACATTCATATTGGGGAAACGTTTGCTCTAATCCCAATGTTCGGTTTCTAAGCTGAGGGTCATCGCTTTCGCTGGGATGGGCTGGAGCTAAGGCTCCTCTACAATGCGCAGTCGCTGGCGCTGATCGTCCTGTCGGTCCTGCTCGTTCAGCTTGTTTAAAGTAGTGAGCATAGTTCCGGCTAGTTCAGGCTTCCCCGTTTTTCGATATACCACCGCTAACTGTGAGAGTGCGGTCTTATCTTTGGGATCGATCGCAAGCGCCCGCTCCAGTTTTTGTTGGGCGTCTTTCAATCGATTATCTTTAAGATATATTTTTCCCAGATCAACTTGTGAAGCTGCGAGATTAGGATTCAGCTTTACAGATTTTTCTAGCGCAGACTGCGCTTCCGCAAATGTAGCATCGCCCAGACTCGTTCCAGAGCGAATCAGTGCATCTCCCAAAAGATAAAGTAGAATCGGGTCATCCGGCTTTTGCTTAATCCGGTTGCGCAGCGACTGTATCGCTTCCGGAAGATGTCCGGTCTGCATGTAGCTGACGCCCATTGCCACGTAGGTTAGGTTCTTATTAGGAGCAAGCCGGCTGGCCAGTTGGAAGTCGTTTTCGGCGAGGTCAAAATGGTTCGTCATTGCCTCAAGGACGCCCCGCTGGAAAATCAGGCGATCCGATTCCGGATGGTAATGCAGCCCCACTTGAATGATCTGCAGGCCGAGGTCGTACGCGTCGTAGTTGGTGCACAGCGTTGCCAAGTCGACGTAATTGTTCTCATCCTTCGGGTCGAGCTGTGTAGCCTCGCGTAGCGCGTTGATCGCCTCCTGAACCTGCTGATTCCCCTCGAACGCTTCTGCCAGGAGATTATCGAGCTCTGCTGTTTTGTGGCCTTGGCTCGCGGTGGTGTTCAAAATAGCGAGCGCTTGCGGAAACTGCTTCGTTAGGACGTAACAGATAGCTAGATTGAAGGCGGCATCGTAGGAATCAGGATAGGCTGCCTGCACTGCCTGAAAATACGGAATGGCACGATCATAAAGTTCGTGCCGCGCCAGCGACAGACCAAGACTAAACTGCAACTGCGGCGAAAGATTCTTCTGATCAATCCTGGCTAACACGTCGAATGCATGCTGCTGCTGACCGGTCTCGAGGCAGCTCTCAGCAAGTTCTGCGGCAACCTTGGGATCGTGCGTGAGGCTGCCAGCTTTCTCTAAGTGGGGGGCCGCTTTTCGATATTCGTGTCGTGAATAGTCAATATGGCCCAAGTAGGCGTGAATCACAGGATCATTCGGCGCAATGGCTAGTGCCTGAGAAAAATGCCGCTCCGCCGCTGCAACGTCTTTTTGCGTGAACTCGTTGATCGCCAGATTCTTCAGAGCCGGACTGAAGTGCGGATCAATCCGCACCGCATGCTGAAACTCGCGATCGGCGCCAGCAAGATCACCCTTCCCAGTCAGAGCAATTCCCAAGAGATTAAGAGCTTTCAGATTGTCGGGCTCGGTCTTGAGAAGCTGTCGAAGGAGCTCAATTCCCTGATCCCATTGGCCTTGGCGGACGAGAGCCTCGGCCTGCGTGTATATCTCTGATGTAGCGACAGCTTGCCCCTTCGGCGTTGCAGCCCTCGCACGCGGCACGGATAAGAGCAATGTGCAGACAAACGCAAGAAACACTGCTCGTCGAGAAAAGAAGAACGTCATCCGATTTAGGGCCTGATTGCCGAGGTCAAGCTAGAAATTTGATCGTACCACTCGCATCCGCTTCAGCGAGAAATAGCTGAGAGGAAAACAAAACGCCCTCCCGAAATTCGGGGAGGGCGAAATGAGCTTCAGCATTCTGCTTACTAGAACTCGATTCTCACCGCAACTTGAATGGTGCGGGGATTGTACGCTGATTGGGCCTTGGTAAGGGGGCTGTTTGACGAAATGCTTGACGGCGAAATCGTGACTGGTGGGCCAGGCGCTCCCGTTACGGGACCAGGACCTGTATACGTGAACGCCACATCCGTGCTCATCGTGCTGGGGTTTAGGTTCGTTCGGTTGAGAAAGTTAAAGAAGTCACCCCGGATTTGAAGCTTGGCACCCTCATGAGTAAACCAAGGGACGTTAAAGTACTTGCCCGCACTGAAATCGACGTTGGCATAGCCGGGTCCACGGAAGGTATTGCGCCCAGAGTTCCCTTCGAAAGCTCCGGTGCAATTCAACTGGGCGGGATAGTAAGAGAATTGGTTTGGTGGTGCTGGGTCTGGAACATCATGTGACAGGGAAATCAGCGGGCAGGGAAGGCTGAACTGAGTTGCATCCAGACAACCTTTGATGAAACCCTGCTTATCGCACCCTTTTCTGCCGGCGGCGGTTACAACTGGCAACACGCACGTTGTGCCGCCATCAATATGTTGACTGCAATCCTGTACTGTGTACGGATAACCACTCTCGAAGTTCCCGGCGCCGCTAAGCTGCCAGCCACCAAAAGCCTCCCGAACCCCGCGATTCAAACTAGACAGCTTTGGAAGTTCCCACACTCCATGCACCGTGAAACCATTTTTGATGTCGAATGCAGCAGATCCTGCCTGAGCGCCAGGATTATAAGGGTTATAAACGGTTCCAAATGAGCTGTCGTGCCCCGGAGTCGGAGCGTCTATGTTACTCACGGTGTGTCCTACGTTGTACGCCGCTTGTGCTGTGAATGTCTTGGTGAACTTGTGCAGGACCGAGAACGAGGCGCCGTTGTGGTACGACCAGCCGTCATTGGTAGTGAGGTTGAGCGCGCCGAAGAACGGGTTGGGAGTGAAATTCGCATTCCCGTAGAGTGTCCCTGGATCAACGAAAATCTGATTGCCTGTCTGCGGACTGTAGCAGCCGAAACACCGGTTGACGTTGGTATTGGCGTATAGATGCACGTCGTGAGATCCGGAATAGTCGGCTTCAACAACCCAGTTCGGGGTGATCCCATACTGCACCCCGATAAAGCGCGCGATATTGTACGAGTACTTCAAATCAGGAAGAGTACCGCCTGCGCTGGAAATACCGGCTCCCGGTAGTGCCCCGCCGCGTGCGTTCAGCCCAATCGGCAGGCCAGTCGGGAAGTCGCAATTGAAGGGATTGGTCGCCTGTTGGCAAAGGCCGTATGCAGGTTGCGGTCCGGGGTTGCCCAGTACCGCTGAGATAGGACCTCCTTCAAATGGTGGATTCCCGCGCGTGGGGTCGCTCCACACTTTGTTAGGCCACCGGTTGAAGAACACTCCCATTCCGCCACGGATACTCAATTTTCCTTGCTTGGTCGGGTCCCAGGCAAAACCGAGGCGAGGCGCAAAGTAACCGATGCGGTGATCTCGCAACAAGTTGGGAACAATCTGAACCGAAGCACCCGGAACCTGCTCCTGTAGATTCGCTCCCGAACCCAGGATGATGTTCGTCATGCGGTTGTTCACTTCATTGGGATTGGAAGAAAAATCCCACCGCAGACCGGCGTTGATGGAGAGATTGCTCATCACCTTATAGTCGTCTTGAACGAAGAAACCATAGGTCGTTGAGCGATAGCCAACATTTTGCGACGCTGGCGCGCCTGTGCGCAGATCGAAGTTTATGTTCCCCTCGCTGGCGGGGGTATCGTTGGCGAAATCAAACAACGCATTTACACCGCCCGCAACTGAGTTGTTGACAAAACCGTAGGTCGGTCTCAGCTGTGGACCGCTAAACAGGTCGTTCTCCTGGTCGCGGAAGATCTCCAAACCGGCCTTCCAGGCATGCTTCCCTCGGTTGTAAGAGAGAACATCGCGCCAGTGAAAATCGTTTTGCAGAAATTCCGCTGGAGCAAAACCAATGCCGAACCCAACCGTCGACGACGATGAGCCAATTCCAATGGGAGGGACTTCGCAATGAGCGCACACACCTAAACCAGAGATGCGGGTAATGCCAAAAGCAGCATCATTCAGAAGGTTTGGAGAAAAGGTGTGCGTCCAATCCAGGTTCGCGTAGTTGGTGATGCCGGCAAAGGCATTCAGGGTGTCAAATGCTGGACGCAGGTTGGGCGTGATTACATCGGGCGTCTTTCTGAAGTAGCTGCCGTTGAGGCGATCCTTAGAGTCGCGGAAATAGCGGTCAATTCGAAAATTCCACTGTAAGCCGTTGTTCTTGGGCGCCACCGGCTCCGAGACATTCTCAAGAACATCCAAACCACAGGTGATTCCCGCGACGGGAGCGGTTGTCGCACAGTTAGGATCGAGTTGCTGCACGGTCAGAACGC
>Ga0307479_10001308_pt1 | contig 22644 bp, 24 predicted proteins | sample atmos_gasesECM4C_FD_203743 | JGI IMG/M metagenome (GOLD analysis project Ga0307479, IMG submission 203743) | Hardwood forest soil microbial communities from Morgan-Monroe State Forest, Indiana, United States - atmos_gasesECM4C_515 | ecosystem: Environmental > Terrestrial > Soil > Temperate...
GCGCGCACGTCTTTGCCTCACTCGTCACCTTAGTGATCTCGGTTCTATTCGGCATTCTGGTGGCCACAAAGTTCACCTTTCCCGAATTTCTGGGAGGCCACGGATGGCTTACCTGGGGCAGGCTTCGCTACAACCATACGCAGGGCATATTCTTCGGATGGCTGGGCAACGCGTTCCTGGCGTTCTTTTATTACGCGGTGCCGCGCCTCGCAAATCGGCCGGTCTTGAGCCGCAATCTAGGATGGTTTCTCTTCTGTATTTGGAATTTTGCGGTGGTGCTCCCCGGCTGGGTACTCGTCGCAGCCGGCTTTAGCCAGCCGCTGGAATGGGCAGAGTTCCCGCTCGTGGTGGACGCGTTCGTGGTCCTCGCCTTCATTCTGATGGTCTTCGAGTTTGTCGTGCCTTTTCTTAAAGCTCGGCTCTCAGACCTTTACGTCAGTGCCTGGTACATCATTGGCGGCATTATCTTCACAATGCTTGCGTACCCGGTTGGGAATTTTGTGCCCGAGCTCGTTCCCGGTGCGCGGGGCGCGGCGTTCAGCGGCCTCTGGATTCACGATGCTGTGGGTCTCTTCGTGACGCCTTTTGCCGTTGCCATCGCTTATTACGTTATACCCGCTACCACGCGCCTTCCGATCTCCAGTCATTTCCTTTCGATGATGGGCTTCTGGCTGCTTTTCTTTGTTTACCCCTTAAATGGGACTCACCATTACCTGGATACAGCCATCCCCATGGCAGCGCAGAAAGGTGCCATTGTCGCTTCGGCCTATCAGGGAGTGGACGTGATTTTGGTCGTTATCAACCTTTTGCTCTCGCTGCCTGGAAGCAGTGGAACGGCGTCAAAGGACGTGCCCCTGCGTTTCGTCTGGTTTGGTGTCGTCTCCTATCTTGTAGTCAGTTTGCAGGGCTCGGTACAGGCATTCATGCCCGTGAATCGCGTTATCCATTTTACTGACTGGGTGATCGGCCACTCCCATTTGGCAATGATCGGTTTTGCAAGTTTCATCGCGCTTGGTGGCATCGCTCATCTCTGGCAGCGCATTCCTGGAACGCGCTACAACGAGCGCATGATGAATTGGTCGTTCTGGCTTCTTGCTGCGGGCCTGACGCTGATGGTCACCGATCTCACGATTGCGGGCCTGGTGGAGGCTCAGGTCTGGCAGTCGAGCGCGCCATGGATCGATTCTGTCCGGGCGGTCGGAAGTTACTGGCTGGTGCGTACACTCTCGGGGCTGCCCATTCTGACGGGCTTTGTTCTTTTTTGGATTTCCCTCGTTACAGGGCCACGGTGTTCAGAGGCCACCACGTCCGCGACGAGCCGGCTGGCTGCGGAAAACAACGCTGCATCCGAGAACGTTCCGGAGTTTTCGCCCGAAATCCAGCCGAACGGTTGGCTCAGCTATGCGCATGTGGTGGCCTTTGGCGCAGGTGTGGGTTTCTTCGCCCTTTCGTTTCTTGTTCTTGCGATCCTTCCTGGAAAAGAACTGGAAAATGAAATCAAGCTGGCGGCTCCCGTCACCATGCCAACCCTCACGGCGTCCGAAAAAAGGGGCAGAGACATTTATGGTCGCGAAGGGTGCGCCTACTGTCACACGCAGCAAATCCGGTTTCTCGCTGCGGATGTGCGCCGCTTCGGCGCGCCCACCGAGGCATGGGAGACCAAGTATGAATACCCGCAGCTGTGGGGCACGCGCCGCATCGGGCCCGATTTGGCGCGCGAATTCAACCTTCGTCCGCGCGACTGGCAACTCACTCATCTCTACAATCCCCGGCTCGTCGTGCGCGATTCGGTGATGCCGCCGTATCCCTGGCTTTTCAGTGGCAGCGCTAATCAGCCGACACAGGAAGCGCTGGATCTGCTTGCCTATCTCCAATCTCTTGGGCGTGCTCGACAACTTTCCGGCTTTGAGCGACAGCCGTTGGCGTCAAGCGCCCATGCAGCGACACCGGACATGGCGATGCCGAGCGAGCCCGCAGCCAGAGCCACTCCTCCCTCCGTTCCGATTGCCATGACGGGAGGATACAGCGAGAGCGCACCCGTTCTGCATCCTGCGTCGAATCCCGGTGACTTACAGGAAGAGGTAAGCCGCGGCGGTACTCTTTTCGCCGCCAATTGTGCTTCGTGTCATGGAGCCGGAAGGGGCGATGGCAAAGCTTCCGCGAGTCTATTGCCGAAACCAGCGAACCTGACCGCTGCCCGCTTCTCCGACGAACGACTAAGCAGTGTGCTGTGGAATGGAATCACTGGGTCTGCCATGCCGCCCTGGCGCCAACTGCCCACCGAAGATTTGCGCGCTCTGGTGGCTTACATCGATAGCTTGTACGTTGAGAGTGCTCCGCCATCCACGCAAGAAACTGCGACTCTTAGCCAGGCCAAATCCCTGTTTGCAGCCGCCTGCGCCAGTTGCCACGGCGACACCGGAGGGGGTAACGGGCCGGCAGCGGGTGTCCTTGCGCCATCACCAACAAATTTTCACCTTAAGAAGCCTACAGAAGAACGCGCCTGGGAAGTTTTGGAAAATGGCGTGCCGGGAACAGCGATGGCGCCGTGGCAGAGCCAACTCAGCGCAGATCAGCGGCACGCCTTAGTCGAATTCGTGCGCTCTCTTTATGGCGTGCCGCAGGAGAAATCAGGGCAATGATGAATCTGATTGTGATCGTAATTACAGCCATTATGCTCGTCCTGCTTTTGCTTTGGTGGCTTTCGCCAGCTTTCCGCGCTTGGATTGAGGCGCCCAAATACTTCATGCTTCGCCAGGAACGCCGCTTCGATGGCCGGAAGGCCCCGCGCACGACTTCGTTCGATTTATGACTCATACGAATTACTGATTGGACGCAGAATTCTTCGCGCGCGATAGTCGGAGTGGAACACGAAGTTCCTGAATAAGAAACGAATCGTAGAACTCGAAAGGAAAAGTAACATGAACAAGAAACACATCATCCGAATCGCCCAATTAACCCTTGCGGCCGCAGCGGCCTTCACACTCGCTGGAACTGCAGAGGCGAGGAACCCCTCCAACAAAATCATTCTCGTGCGTCCAACGGAGCTTCCCGAACTCGCACGAGTGGCCGGCCAAGCAATGCTGCTCCGTGAAACAGGTGACGGCAGAACGCTTCTCTATATAGAACAGGACAATGGCGCCCAGCTGGCCATCTTTGATGTGACCGATCCGGCCAAGATCAAACAAGAGACCGCAGCGCGGCTTGAGGTTCCTGGCTCGTACGACTTTGTCTCCTCCCTCGGAGGCAATGCAGAGCTCGTTCGGTTCCGGCAGGGTCAAGGCGAGGCAGTGTTAGATTTGCGCGAAGTAAAGTTCCCGACCATTAGCATGGTTCAAGGGCTGAAATTCCAGGGCTTGACGGAACGTCTGGGCAACGATGCATTCCTAGTCGCTGACGGGCCAAATGCGCAGTCCGGCCCGAGCGATCCAAACTATCAACTTGTCGATACCTCGAACCCACTCCACCCCAATACCGTTGCCGACGTGAACCAGGTTCTTGAAAAAGTTACGAATGACGAAACGGGCACAACCTTCCTGCTTGGCGCAGACGGGTTATACCTGATTCGGCGCCCGGCGCTGGAAGAGGAATACAAGATACATGAGTACCAGATGGAACATCCCGGATAAGAGATTAGGTGCAGGGTCGGGTCGACAGTGGCCCTGAGAAATCCTTCTCTACCTAACAGACGTGGTGCCGGAACAGGCCCTGCCATGGCGCAGGGCCTGTTTTTCTATTTGGGTAGATGCGCATTGGGTCGTTCAGGGCCAATCGGATGTGATGTTAGGCGCCGCTCGGTGCGATCGTTCAATGACAGAGACTTGCAGGTAGATCCGAAATGGAAAATTTCAGACTGAAGGTCTTCCGCACTGTTGCCGATAATTTGAACTTCCGGCAAGCTGCCGAAGCTCTCTATCTCACGCAGCCTGCGGTCACGCTTCAGGTCAAAGCGCTGGAAGAGGAACTGGGAGTGCCGCTTTTTGATCGCACGGAAAACAGGGTTGCGCTGACGGAAGCCGGGCGAATTCTTCTCAAACATGCGAAGAAGGTGCAGGCCCTGACGGCCGTGGCTCGCCAAGAACTAGCGCGGCTGGTGGGCGAAGAGGAAGGGGATCTTTGCGCGGGAGCGTCCACCACGATCGCGCAATATCTCCTTCCCAGGCTGATCAGTGAGTTCCAAAGATCGAATCCCAAGATTCGATTGTCTCTAGTGGGAGCCAACACGGAAAAGATTGTCCGCGGCGTCCTCGATGGCACGCTGGCGATAGGGCTCATTGAAGGTCCGTCCCTTCATCGAGATCTTGGCGAAGAACCTTTTGTGGCGGATGAAATTGTCGTTGTCGTTCCATCGAAGCACGAATGGGTCGGTCAACAGGTCGAAGCACAGCAACTCTGTACAGCTCCACTCATCCTCCGAGAAAAAGGCTCTGGAACGCGCCGGGTTGTCGAAGCGGCTCTTAAGGGGGCTGGCATTCAAATGAAACACGCAAGAGTAGTGATGGAACTTGATTCCACCGAGGCGATCAAGTCCGCAGTGGAAGCTGGTTTGGGAGTCGGGTTTGTCTCCCGCAGGGCTATCCAGAAGGAAATCAAACTCGAAACGCTGCGAGAGGCTCATGTTACCAAATTGGGCATTCAACGAACTTTCGCGATTATCTATCCTCGGGGTCCCGAGCCCCGCGGGGCCGCGGGTGTATTTCTCCGTTTTCTCAGAGAAAAGCGCGACCACGGGAAGTGATGCAACGGCAGCATAGGCCTCGGTGCGACGTAAGTGGTAGCAACACTGTGTCTTATTGGACTTCCTACGTCGTTCCAACGAGCAGGGCGCGGGTTCCAATCCCCTCTCGTCCGCCCGTTCTTCTGTAGCTCATCAGTTACCCGCGTAAACCTCTAAATCACACTCCTGAAATACCCCCGTAACATGGCCTGCTCGACACTTGCGTTATGCTAACCACCGCCGTCCTCGTGCATGACTGCGGCAATCCGCTTGCCACTACCAGCCTCTTCCGCGTGGGGATGGCCCAAACATTGGAAGAGGTCATCGAATGCCAACGGCTGCGCTATCTGGTTTTTAATTGTGAGCTTGGTGAGGGGCTCGACAGCTCTGTCCGTACCGGGCTCGACCGCGACCGGTTCGACTATATCTGCGACCACTTGATGGTGCATGACACCGCCACGGGTAAGCTGGCCGGGACGTATCGCATGCAGAACGGGTATCGCGCCAAGGGGAACCTTGGCTACTATGGCGAGGAATTCTTTGATTTCAGCCCGTTCGAGAGCTTGCGCGGCGAAGTCCTGGAGCTTGGAAGAGCGTGCGTCCATGAGGACTACCGCAACACCAACGTCCTGCACATGCTGTGGAGAGGGATCACGAGATACGCAGGGAGCTGCGGGGCGCGTTACCTGATCGGGTGCAGTTCCCTGGCGTCTCAGGACGAGGACGAGGGAATGGCACTCTACGAAGCCTTGCGGGAAAAGTATCTCGTCGAGCCATCGTTGAGGACCAATCCCGTGGAAGAGCGCGGCTGCAAGTCGAACGGTTCCCACACAAAGCCCCCGCGGCCGCCCCGGCTGTTCCGCGCCTATCTGGATATTTCCGCGCGCGTCTGTGGACCACCGGCCATCGACCGGGAATTCAAGACCATCGATTTTCTGACGCTCGTGGATTTGGCGAAGCTGCCGGAGCGCGTCAAGATGCGATTCTTCTGATCCTGCAGACCCAGCGCGAGGCTACAGAAGAGACAACGCCGCGTCGAGCGCCTGCTGCGCGCTGACCTGCTCAACGAGTTTTCCACGGGCAAAATCGCGCGTGCCGCCGCCCTTGCCGCCAACTCTTTCCAGCACCTGTTTAAGAAGAGCGCTCATGTCCTTGCCGGCGGAAGGATGCTGGGCGAAGAGCAGGTGGCCACCCTCCGCGGCGGCCAGGAGTGCCATCGCTTTTTCGGATTTTGTGAATGCGCTGGCAAAGAAGCCGAGGTATTCCGCCGGCACTCCTTCGAAAACACGGGAGATCACACGGAAGCCGTTCTTGCCGAGCGGCAAACTCTGCAAAGTAAGAGTGGCTTCCGCTTCCGCAAGCCGTTGCTGCATGGCGCGCAAATTCTTGAAGTTCGCGTCGCGTTCCGCGAGGGCGCGCGAGGCGACGGACACAAGATCTTCCGGAGCGCAACTCAATGTTTCGGCAGTCTGGCGGAGTAACTCGAAATCATGGCGCGCGGCGCGTTCCGCGCGGCGTCCGCAGACAAATTCGACGCGCCAGTCCTCGCGCACTTTGGTGCAGCGGCGCACCAGTATCAACCCAATCTGGCCCGTACTTTTCACGTGCGTGCCGCCGCAGGGTTGCAAGTCGGCGGCCTCGATTTCGATGGCGCGCAGGATGCCCTTGCGGTCGACTTCTTTTCGCGCCCCCAATTGCGCAAATTCGTCCGCGGTGCCGTAGCGCACGTTCACCGGCCGGTCCTCGAAGATAATTTGATTGGCAGCGCGCTCCGCGCCTTCCAGAATTTGTGCCGTTGGTTCGGGGCCGCGCAGATCGATGGTGCAGATTTCGCTTCCGAGATGGAACGAAACGGTAGGCAAGCCGAAGCGTTCCTGACACATGGCGGAGAGCAGATGCTGCCCGGTGTGCTGCTGCATGTGGTCGAAGCGGCGCGGCCAGTTAACGCAGCCGTTCACGTCGGGATCCGATGGCTTGCGATCCACCAGGTGAAGAATTTCGTCGCCTTCATCGCGAACGTCGAGGACGTTGGCGTCCCCAATCTTTCCCAAATCGTGCGGCTGGCCGCCGGATGTTGGATAGAAGGCCGTGCGGTCCAGAAGCAATCCCCAGACCTTTCCCGTAATCCCCGCGCTCAGATCTGGCGGAAGCACCTCGCAGTGCATGACCCGCGCGGTGAATTCTTTTTCAAAGGCGTCGTCGTAATAGAGTCTGCGCGTGGTCACAGTGCTCCTCCATCGGCGGACTGGAGCGCGCGCTGCCAGGCCTCGGCATATTTATAGCCGGTTCCTGTATTGAAGAGCACAACAGTTTCTTCCGGCTGTATCCAACCGGAAGCAGCGAGTTTTCTCGCGGCGATCACGGTCGCAGCGCCCTCGGGAGCCGCGAGTATACCTTCCAGGGAGGCCAGCTCCCTTCCCGCGTGGAGCATCTCTTCGTCGGTCACGGTCAGCGCGGTGCCTTTCGTTTGCCGAAGCATGCTCAAGATCATCAGATCGCCGAGCGGTCCGGGAACGCGCAAACCGGATGCCACCGTCGCGGCGTTCGGGAAAAACTGCGCCGAGCTTTGATGCGCTTCCCAGGCCCGCACGATGGGTGCGCAGCCTTCAGCTTGAACCGCCACCATGCGCGGTCGCGTCGCGCCGATCCAGCCCATCTCCTGCATTTCGTCAAACGCTTTGCACATGCCGATCAAGCCGACGCCTCCCCCCGTGGGATAGAGAATCACGTCCGGCAGCTTGCCTCCGAACTGCTCCCACAATTCGTACCCCATGGTCTTCTTGCCTTCGATGCGGTAGGGCTCCTTGAGGGTAGAGACGTCGTACCAGCCTTCGCGATCCTTGTGCTCGGCCACGTATTTCCCGCAATCGGAGATCAAGCCGTTTAATTTGATGACCTTGGCGCCAAATGCTTGGCACTCCATCACATTCGCAGATGGGGTGTCCGCGGGCATCACGATGACCGCCGGTAGCCCCGCAGCCGCAGCATAAGCCGCCAGCGCCCCGCCCGCGTTTCCAGCCGTGGGAGCCGCTAAAGCCTTTGCCCCAAGCTGTTTGGCGCGGGAGACGGCTGTAGTCATCCCGCGCGCCTTGAAAGAGCCAGTCGGATTTAATCCCTCATCCTTGATGTACAGGCTCTGCAGGCCCCTCTGTCCACAGCGTATGGATGCGCCCAAGCGCTCGGCATGTACCAGCGCCGTCATGCCTTCGCCAAGCGAAACCGGCGGATCGTTCGGCAAGACTTCCGCGTAGCGCCAAAGCGTGCGCGGCCGCGACTTCAAGCTCTCCAGAGTGAGCGTGGCCGCCGCCCGCCGCAGGTCATAGAGCGCTAAAAGCGGCTTCCCGCACGAACATACGTGCTGTTCAATCGAAGCGTCGTACTTCTTCCCGCAAGCCGAGCACTCCAGCTCAACGACATTCAAGGTCTTGTCCATCACCGCAAAAGTCTAGCACAGCCCTTTTTCGACCACCGTATCGGCCCGCCGTATTTCCTTTGAATGCCCTGCGCAGGCCACCCGCGGACTTGCTTTAGCTACGGCGTTGTTCCTGCTCGATGAGCTTTTCCATTCGAGCACAGCCGTTGGCATTCGAGCAGACGCTGCGTGAGGTCCGTTACGACCTGCCCGTGGAGAACGGCGAGAATAGTTAAAACTTTTCCTTTACAAATCCCATCCATTAGTTAGTGGTGACTGGGCCGCGGTCGAGCTGCACTCTCTTGCCACCGCGAAGAACGGACTCTGATTTAACAATCGGTATTGCTGGATTGGCCGATTCCGCTTAGGAGATAAGAGATGACCAGACGTTCATTTTTGCAAACTACTTCTGCTGGAGTTGGCTCTGCTGCAGCAGGCGGCAAGTTGAATACACTCGCCGCCGGTCAGTCTGTGCAGGCCGGGCCGGCGTTTCGGCGGCCCAAGACAATTCTGCCTGTGCCAACACCGTCGCCGAAGTTTCAACGCGTAGAGGATGGAGTCCCGGATAGTCAACTGACTCGCGAGGCTACCGGACTTCTCCGGGAGTTCAGCACGACTCTGCTCTTCAACCACTCTCACCGCGTCTTCTTCTGGGCAAATGAGCTTGGCAGGCAGACAGGAGAAAAATTCGATGTCGAGCTTCTGTTTATCTGCGCTGCATTCCATGATCTTGGCTTGTTGAAGAAGTTCAGCAGCGCGGCCGATCGCTTTGAAGTTGATAGTGCGAACGCCGTCCGCCAGTTCCTCGAACATCATGGCGTACCGGACGCTCGAATCCAAACTGCCTGGGACGCTATTTCTTTACATACGACTCCTGGCATCGCACAGTACAAGCAGTTGGAAGTCGAACTATTATTCAATGGCGTTGGTCTTGATGTGCTCGGCATCGGATACGAGGCATTCCCCGAAGACCTGCGCAAAAAGGTGGTCGCGCAGTTCCCGCGCATCGACTTCAAACAAGAAATCGCCAAGGCATTTCTTGGCGGTTTTGAGCACAAGACTCAATCAACGGAAGGAACCTGCAACGAGGATATCTGCTCACACTTCATCCGCAACTACAAGCGCAGCAATTTTTACGAGCAGATCCAGAATTCACCTTTTCAGAATTCGTAGATCCGTAAAATCGCGCCGCTTGTAGGGAGCAAAAGCCGGGGAAAATTTGTCTCCAAGGGCAGCTTTCAGGGCTGCCTTTTCCCTTGGAGGCGGGTGGGACAGGCTTTTGCTTCTTGATTCCTTCTGCGGGTGCCCCATACGCCGTTTCTGCGTCGATCTTCCTCCTTCTACGCCCGCCGCCTCCCTTCCATGGCTTCACGCAGGAGCTTGTTGATCCTGGTCTGGTATCCGCTTCCCTGGCGCTTCAGCCAAGCCAGCACATCGGCATCCACGCGAATCGTCACCGGCTTCTTGATGGGCCGGTAAAACTTCTCCACTACCTCGCGCTGGCAGAAGGCCTTCACCGGAGCTTACCTACCGCCAATATGGCTCCATGGAGGCGCATAAACTGCGCGCGCGCAATCAAAGCGAGTCGCGCAGTACAGTTACAATCAGACCTTTGAGTCGGGTGATCCCCGGCAACACGTACGAGAGAGCCTCCAATGAGCCAAGTCCCTCCCTGGTTTGAACGAAAATTCCAATTTACCTTCCCGATCGAGCAGTTCCCCAACCTTTGCGTCCGCCTGCGGGGCTCCCCGGCTCGCCTGGATGAAATGATACGGGGCGTATCGCGCGACGTGTTGCTCCATAAACCGGGAGACAAGTGGTCAGCCCAGGAGCACGCCGGCCATTTGCTCGATCTCGAGCCCTTGTGGATGGCGCGTGTGGAAGACTTTCTTGGAACTGGCGGCACACTCACCGTCGCGGACCTGGCCAATCGCAAAACACACGAAGCCAGCCACAATGCCCGGGAGCTGGCCGAAATTCTCGCCGCGTTCCGCGCTGCGCGGCTCCGATTGGTGGATCGCGCCGCCAAATTTCAGCCGGTCCTCTTTGCACGCTCCCTGCTGCATCCCCGCCTCCAGCAGCCCATGCGTCTCGTCGACCATTTGTATTTTGTCGCGAGCACGACGACCATCATCTGGCAAGAATCTGGGAGTTGACCAGCGCCTAGCGGGAGCCGGGGACGGGAGCCGGGGACAGACGGGACGTTTCCGCTTTTCTGCGAAAATTTTGAGAGGCGCACCCACATTTCCTACCTACGTCGGAGAGTGCTGGACGAAATGCTCCCTCCGCGTCATCTTACAGAACAAATTCTTCGCGTCGATTCTCTCGCACACCCGCCCGCTTAAATCTCTACAATATTTGCGGCCGCAGTTCGTCTACAGAAGTGGATGGATGGGCCGTTGAGTGTCCCTCGATGATCGAGCAAGACCGTCGAATCTCCGCAATCGGCGCGGGAGATGGTATCCTCGGGCATAGCAGGGATTCGTCTGGAGAAAAGCATGGCACGACTGGATCGCATCACGCAGGACCCGGAAGTCATGGGTGGAAAGCCTTGTGTCCGCGGCATGCGCGTGACGGTAGGAATGATTGTCGGCCAGATCGGGGCGGGCCACAGCATTGAGGAAGTCTTGGCGGAGTATCCCTATCTGGAGTGCGAGGACGTTCTTCAGGCCCTGCGCTACGCTGCGTGGCTCGCGGAAGACCGTGAAGTAACCCTGCCTCGTGCATGAAGCTTCTGGTAGACATGAATCTGTCGCCGAAGTGGGTTGGCCTCTTCCACGATTCGGGATGGGAAGCAGTACATTGGTCGGCCGTGGGCCCGCCGAATTCGCGTGACTCCGAGATCATGGCGTTTGCGGCCGCAAACAACTATGTGGTTGTTACGCACGACCTCGATTTCAGCGCCATCCTTGCCGTCACACATTGGAAAAAACCCAGCGTGAGCTTGCAGCCGGCGCTCTACTAACGATAGAAGCCGGCCGCACGCGGCTTCGGCTATTGCCCATGCAAGCTGATGAAGAACCTTAGGGCGGCGGCCAAATCTCCTGCCTGCCCGGGATGGTGCCGGATAGTGAGCTCGCCCCGCCACGCAGGACAGAACAAACTCTTCGAATAGATTCTCTCGCCCACCGGCCCGCTTAAATCCCTACAATATTTGGGGCCGCCGTTCGTCTACAGAAGTGGATGGATGGGCCGTTGAGCGTCGCCTCGATGATCGAGCAAGACCGTCGAATCTCCGAAATCGTCGCGGGAGAACGATCCCGGCTGCGCAATTTCATCCGCCGCCGCGTGCCCGATCCCTCCGACGCCGAGGACATCGTGCAGGAGGTCTTCTACGAACTGGTGGAAGCCAATCGCCTGCTGATGCCCATCGAGCACGTCACCGGCTGGCTTTTTCGCGTCGCGCGCAATCGCATCACGGACCTTTTCCGCAAGAAGAAGCCGGAGATCTTCAGCGACGCAGCGGCCGTAGACGAGGACGGCGAGCTGCTGCGGATCGAGGATCTCTTGCCATCGCCCGATGCCGGCCCGGAAGCGCTCTACTTCCACAACGTGCTTCTTGACGAGCTGGAATTTGCCCTCGGCGAACTGCCCGGCGAGCAGCGCGAAGTCTTCGTGGCTCACGAGCTGGAGGGGCGCAGCTTCAAGGAGATGGCCGCCGAGACCGGCGTGAGCGTGAATACGCTGCTCTCGCGCAAGCGCTACGCGGTGCTGCATCTGCGCGAACGATTGCAAAGCGTTTACGACGAATTTGCGAAGAAATGAGGAGTACAACATGAGAAAGAAATGGATTTTCCTGGCTCCGCTGGCGATCCTGGCGATGGTGCTATTTGTCTTCCTCGGCGGCGAAATCGTGCTGCACCTGTGGAATTGGCTGCTGCCGCCGCTCTTCGGCTGGCGCCAGATCACCTTCTGGCAAGCGCTTGGGCTTCTGGCGTTGTGCCGCATCCTCTTCGGAGGCTTGTGTGGTCATGGCTCTCCTCGCTCCAACATTCGGCGACGGATCGATGAGCGTGTCCGGCAACGAATGGACGAGCACTGGGAGCGGATGACGCCCGAGGAGCGCGAGAAGTTCCGCCAGAGTTGGCGCTCTCGCTGCGCCGGCTTTGGAACGCCAACCAGCGAACCCAAGGGCCAGTAGAGCTATCTCGACAGCGCCGGGTGCCGGATGCCGCACCCTTCGTTTCAGGGTGCGGGGTTTGACTTGCCCCCGCTAGCTCTGCGCCGCCCGCATTCCATGGCTCTTGGACCCTTGCACAGACACACAGTGAGCTTTGCCCCTTTGTTTTCTTCCGCTTGACAAATACTAGAACATATGCTAGCGTGGGCGGTGATGAATCGACACCAACCCCGCCAATCCGCCCCGAAATCTTCTCCGCGCACTCTGTGTCTCTGCGTTAAGCCCTCCGGCTCTTTCCCTCCAACATTTCCCCTGTCTCCCATCTTCCGTACCTTCTTCCAAGTTCGGTATCCCGCAACCCCTTTGTTTGCCGCTCTTACGAAAACTGCCGGGGTGTGTACCAACAATTCCCCTTCTGGACCCCTGGACTGCGCGCTCAACAGTGCTATCCCCTATTCCCCCTCCCGATCCCCTATCCCATTTCTTTCCACACTCTTGCGCACTCCTTTGCGCTTTTTTTGCACTCTCCAAAAACTCAACTCTTTTCTTTTCAAGCGATTCCGCAGTCTTACGCAAGAAAAAAAAGCACAGGCGAGGGGAATTTTGTTGAGTAGAACTCTGACGAAACCGTTTCCCGTTTCACGGTACAATTCAGGGATGTCTGTGCGACTGATTGCGCTGGATATTGACGGCACGCTGCTGGATAGCCGCTGGCAGCTCCCCGAGGCCAATCGCGCGGCCATTGCCGAGGCGACGCGTCGCGGCATCGAGGTGGCGCTGGTCACTGGGCGGCGCTATGACTTTGCCATGCCGGTAGCGCATCAACTGGATTCCACGGTGACCTTGATCGTGAGCAACGGAGCGCTGATCCGCTCAAAAGAGGGCCATACACACCTGCGGCACCTTTTGCCAAAGCAAACGGCGGCCCGGGTTTTGCATCTCACCGGCGAGTGGCGCGAGGGCGCGGCGGTCATTTTCGACCGCGAGCGCGAAAATCAACTGATGCTGGAGTCGCTGGACCCGGACGATTCCCTGCGCTACGCCTACTACTCGCGAAACATGGAATTTATCGGCCTGGCCCGGCCGCTGGAAAGTTGCTTGACGGAAGATCCCATTCAAGTGATGCTATCCGGCAGGATCGAACCCATGCGGGAGGCGGAAGCGCGGTTGCGCGGCGCGGCTTTCGCGGAAGAATTCCGGCTCGCGGTGACTTCCTATGCGAGCAAGGATTTCGCCATGATTGACGTGATCAATCCGGCTTGCTCGAAGGGAGCGTCGCTGGCGGAATGGGCGGCGCTGCGCGGATTCGCGCGGGAAGAAGTGATGGCCATCGGGGACAACCACAACGACCTGGAAATGCTCTCGTTCGCGGGGATTCCCGTGGTGATGGGCAACGGCGTGGCGGCGTTGAAGACGTACGGGTGGCATGAAACTGGGACGAACGACGAGAACGGCGTGGCATTGGCGATCGAACAATTTGCCTTGCGGGAGGCCGCGCTTTGCCTCTAAAGCACGTTCTTTGTGTCCCGAATGCTGTTGCGGAGCACGCCTTTTGTGCCCCGGATGGTGTTGCGGGGCGTTGCGCGCTATTGCTATTGCTTCTCGTTTTGGCAGCGCCGGCGCTGCGGGCGGAGTACGTCGTGCTTCGCAGCGGCCAGCGGCTGAGGGTGACGGGCTACCAGCTACTTGGGGACAAATACCATCTGCAACTCAGCGGCGGATACGTCGAGATTGCCGCCGCCGAAGTCGTGACCATCGAGCCGGAAGACGCCTTTACACCCGTACCGGCCGCCGTCCAAGCGCCCGCGCAACCGCTTTATCGCGATTTGGTGGAAGCGGCGGCCAAGCGCTACAACGTAGATCCCGACCTGATCACCAGCGTCATCGCCGTGGAGTCCAACTTTGATCCGAAAGCGGTATCGCGCAAGAACGCGCGCGGGCTGATGCAGCTCTTGCCGGAAACCGCGGCACAACTCGGCGTAAAGAACATCGACGACCCGGCGGAAAACATCGACGGGGGGACCCGCTACCTGCGCGACTTGCTGCAGAAGTACAACAACGATCTGGCGCTGGCCCTCGCCGCCTACAACGCGGGACCGGACAAAGTCCAGCTCTACGGCCGCGTGCCGCCCTTTGCCGAAACGATTTCGTACGTGCGCCGCGTCAAGCGCGGCTATGAGAAGAGCAAATCAAAGGATCCCATAAAAAGTCCGGCTTCGCAGGGAGCCGGCGCAGTGGCTGGGACTTCCCAGCCTCGCACGAGTCAGTCTCCATAAAAAATTGCTACTGCTGCTGCGGATTTTGCGGCTGGGGATTCTGGGGCGGATTCTGCGGCGGGTTGACCGGATTCACTCCACCGAACGGAGTCTGAAGGGCAGGCTGGCCCAATCCCGTTCCCGTCTGCAAACCCGGTTGTCCGCCCAACAAGTTGTCTTTCGAGGGATCCCAAACAAACTCGAAGAGGCGGTAATTTTTGGCTTTGTCGTAGACGATGATGGAAGACTTGTCGATCTTGCCCCCGACACCGATGATGTTGCCGCCTATGATCGTGGGAGTATCGCCTGTTGGGATTGCTTGAGAACCCGTGTCACTCTGATCGGTGCTCACGGGAGTTCCCGTGGTGCCCGGTGGATTTGTGCCAGAGGTTGATCCGGCAGGCGGCGTCCCGCTAAGGCCCGGCTGCGCGCCCGCGTTAGGCTGGCCAATTCCTCCTGCTTGGCCGAAAACGCCGGGCTGACCCGGACCGAGCGGCCCAGCACTCGGGGGAGCGCCGACGGCGCCGGCCTGGGGAAACAGGAGATTTTGCCGGGGCTTGAGGCTCCCAATCAACTGGCCGGCCGGACCGACGTAGATGAACCGCCACGAACCATCCTCGTTGTTCATGGGATCTTTGTAGGCCTGGCGCATGAAGCGGAGGGAACCCAGCTTGGGCTTGGTGAGGTCGTCGAGGGAAGTCGGAAACCGCCCCATCTTGCGGTAGTACAGCTTCACACCGCGGGTGTATTGCTTCCCGCGCCAGATCATCTCTTTTTCTTTTTCACGGCGGCCCTCGGTCAGGATGTTCGGCGCGACCACCATCACGGAAAGGAGCATAAGGGTAACGAAGAAAACGACCACGAGCAAAGCAAAACCACGCTCGCCGCGCTTCCCTGCCGTCCGTGGGTGTCCGAGGTTCATGGGGATGGCGGCGCTGCCTGTTCTTCGAGAATGGCTGTGCCGCGAAGCCCGGAGGAAATCTCTTCATATTCGAGATTCACGTTGCCAATCTTGAGAATTCGAAAGCGGTTCAGCAACAGTTCGCCTTCCGCCACGATGTGAGTATCCTCGCCATTGGTGAAAAAGGCCAGGCGTGACGTGCTGTTGGGAGCGGTGCCGTAGCCGAAGAACTTCAGGGGCAGAGGCGATACCTTGGGAGGCTCTTGTATCTGCGGAACAATGGGAACTACGGGAGCCGGTTTAGGATGGTTTGGTGGCGGCGGAGGCGGGACTTCTCGACTGAAGATGTTACGCCCGGCGCTCTTGTATTCGGTCTTGCGGGTCCGGTCGACAACATAAGTATGGAGCTGAGTGTTTTCCACGCCAAGCGGCTGATAATTCTGGACCGCGGAGACGGCATCGGCAGTTACTACGGGCCTGTCATGGTCGAAATACAAAAACCAAATGAAGCCGGCGGTCAGCAAGAGCACGGCGAGGACGACGAGCTGTTTCTTCTGCTTCATGCCGCGGTCCTGAAGTAGGTCTTGAGGTGCAGGCCGACCTTGATGAAATTCGTGGGCGCTTGATTGGCGTTCTCGGAAGCGAGCGTCAAAGCATCCACGACATAATGATTCGAGGAGCGCTGCAGGCCGTTCAAAAAGCCGATCACGTTTTTGTAGTTGCCATTGACGGTAGCATCGACGGCGACTTCCGTCATGCCACGTTTGGGGATTTCCGTCTGCTTGGAAGAGATATCCGCGAGCTGAATTCCGCTCTTCCTGGCAATGCCATCAAGTTCAGATATGACGGCGGAATAGCCCGAGCTCGCCGGAAAGAGTGATTGTTCGAAACGATCGCACTCTTTCTGGTTGGCAGGAATGTTATCGCGGATTTTCTGGGCACGCTCGATATCCGCTTTCAAGAGCTCATGCTGCTTTCTTTCCACGTCCAGGCGCTGCTGTGGCGCGTGCGGAGCGGAGGAAAGCTGCCAACTGTAGGCCGCAAGAGCAACATCGGCAAGGACGAGAACAATCACCGCGCCGAGAATGATTCGTTTCCGCAATGTGAAATCGCGCCGCATCAAGTCCTCGAATAGAAGGTGGTCAAGCGGACGATTCTTTGATCGCCGCTCTGATTGCCGGTGGCATTGGACTGCTGAACAGACTGCACTTGCACTTCCGAGAATTGATTCGATTCTTCGAGGGCCTGCAAAAATTTCGACTTTGCCTCGTCGCTGGTGGCGCCCACGGTCAACTTGAGTTCGACATGCCCCGCGACCTGCTTGGGTTCGATGCTGATGACGCGCACGCCGCCCGGGAGGACGCGCTCGAGGTCCATGAACATGAGGGTCCAATTGAAGCCGCGCGCGTCGAGGATGGAATTGATGAAGGAGGCGCGATCGTGCAATTCGGCGATATCCTTGCGGTTGAAATAATGCTCCAGTTCCTTGCGCTGCGCTTCGAGCCTGGCCATTTCCTGACGCGTTTCTTGCGTACGAGCGCGCAGTTCAGCATCGACTTTGCGAGCAGAATACACATGCCATCCCAGCCCGAGAAAGGCGAAACCGGCGAAGACCGCGGTGAAACCAGCACCCGCGAGGAACCGCCGGTGGGTTTCCAGCGCCTTGGTTGCCAAATTGAGCCGAACTTTCATATCCTGTCTTGCCTCAATCCGAAAGAGCGGATTCTAGACGTGCTGCAGCATCCAACCGATCAGGCCTTCCAATTCGCGATCGGCCAACGGACGAACATCTTCCTTGATGCGCCCATCGGACACGGCGGAGTCCAGCAACGATCGCACCTCGCAATGGAATTCCTCCTCGAGAGGCCGGACAAACTCGAGGAGGCGCTCGCCAAGCCCGGCGACGCGCACGGATTGAATGGATTCCTGCCAGGTGTCCTGATAGTACGCCGCAACGGGAAAAATCTCTTCGAGAAGCATTTGCGGAGTGAGGCCGGCGCCGTGCGCAGGGAGTTCCGTGCAACGATAGCCGCACAAGACGCCGCGGCGCACGATCGCAGTGGTCAAAGTGGAACCCGATACGCGCGCGAGGAGCGCAGGCTTTTCATCTTCCAGAAGAGAGAGGGCGGCAAGCGACGAGCTCAGCACGACGCCTGGATACAGCCCAACGCCCTCGACGAGAGATTCGTACTCCCGGATGATGCGGAGCCGGGCAAGCGCGGTGACAACGTCCACGCCGGCTTCGCGGGGCGCCTGGCGCATGTAAGAGATAAGCGTCTCATCGGCCTCGAAGGGCACGCTTTTCTTCAGCTTCCAGCGCAACATGGGTAGGGCTTCTTCCGCCGAACGCGGAAACTCCTCAAAGTGCTGCACGAAGACGCGAATCACGGTATCGGGAAGAACCATGGCGACGTCTTCATCCCGTGAGCGCAAACGGTCGCAAACGCTGGCGACAGCGGCTTTGACGGCGGCGCCATTGACGATGTTGGCTTCGACGGCCGAGGGAACAAGCGCCCCAACGGGCAGCAATTCCACGGCATAGCCATCCAGGGAACCCGCGCGGCTAAAACGGGCCGCGGCTACGCGGTCGGGAGCAACTTCGATAGCCAAGGAGGCGTAGGGCATGGCATCGAGCCAGCGCACGGCCCGGCGCACCCATTCGAACTGGTAAATTCCCTGCCGGAATGCAGCGGTGCTACTCAACGAAAGTCACCTTGTTAATTTCTTTCACGCTCGTGATGCCCGCGCGAATCTTGGCGAGCCCGCTTTCGCGCAGAGTGATCATGCCTTCTTCGCAAGCGATGCGCTTGATCTCGGAAGTAGGCCGCCGATCCACGATCATTTCGCGGATACGGTCGGTGAGGTCGAGCAATTCGCAAATCGCGGTGCGGCCATGATAACCGGTGCCGGAGCATTCCAGACAACCCGTGCCCTCGGCAAAAGTGACGCCTCCCCACACCGCCGGATCGAGGCCCGCTTCCTTCAATTCCTCTGGAGAATATCTTTTGGGCTTCTTGCAGTTCTCGCAGACCACCCGAACGAGCCGCTGGGCCATGATGCAGTTGAGAGCGGAGACAAAGTTGTATGGCTCAACGCCCATGTTGATGAAGCGGCCGATGACGTCGGTCACGTTGTTGGCGTGGACGGTGGTGAAAACGAGGTGGCCGGTGAGGGCCGACTGGATGGCAATTTGAGCGGTTTCCTGATCGCGGATTTCGCCAACCATGATCTTGTCGGGGTCGTGACGCAGGATGGAGCGCAAGCCGCGCGCAAAGGTGAGGCCCTTCTTCTCGTTGACCGGAATCTGGGTAATGCCGCGGAGCTGATACTCGACGGGATCTTCGATGGTGACGATTTTGTCCTCGTCGGTCTTGATCTCGTTGATGGCTGCGTAAAGGGTAGTGGTCTTGCCGGAACCCGTGGGACCGGTGACCAGGACCATGCCGTACGGTTCGCGGATGTAGCGCCGGAAGCGGCGTGTTTCTTCGCCGGAGAAACCGACAACGTCCAGAGTGAGGCTCTGGAATTTTTCCGAAAGGGTTTCTTTGTCGAGGACGCGGAGAACCGCGTCTTCCCCGTGACTGGCGGGCATGATGGAGACGCGCAAATCGATATAGCGTCCCTTGTATTTGACGCGGAAACGGCCGTCCTGGGGAACACGGCGCTCGGCGATATCCAGATCGCTGAGCACTTTGATGCGCGAGAGCACCGTGGAATGCCATTCCTTGGCGATGGGCTGCATGGCGTGCTGCAACACGCCGTCGATACGGTATTTGACAGCGACTTCGGAATCGCGAGCTTCGATGTGGATGTCACTCGCGCGGCGCTCGAGTGCGGTGAAAATAATCGTCTCCACGAGGCGCACCACCGGGCTGGCGGTGCTGTCGCGAGTCAAACGGTCGCCGGAAATCGTCTCGTCGCCTTCGTCTTCGTCCTTGGAAGTCTGGAGAGTGAATGCTTCGGTGGCCTGTTCGAGCACGCGCTGGGATTGCTCGGTGCGCTTCAGAATGTCGCCGATCTGGCGGGCGGTGGCGACGCGAATCAAAAGTTTCTTGCCCAGCAGGAGAGGCAGTTCATCGCTCATCTGCACCTGGCCGGGGTCGGCGGCGGCGATGGCCAGGACGTTGTTGTGCAGTTCAAGGGGCACGAAGTTGTAGCGGAACATCAGGTCCGCGGGGATGGTGCGAAACAGCTCCGCATCGATGCGCTGCTCGCGGAGATCAATGAAGGCGAAACGGTACCGCTCGGCGAGTTTGCGGGCGAACTCGCGTTCGTGCTTTTCGTCACCGTCGCCGGGCAGCCCGGGTACTGGAGGAAGTTGTTCCGTGGTGGCCATGATCCCCTACTTTGCCGATCCCGTGATGGAAAAAGAAAAGATGGGCAGATACAAAGAAATGAGAATGAACGCGACCAGCAGTCCCATAAAGATTAATAGAATCGGCTCAATAAGGGAAACAAGGGCCGACAGGCGCAAGTTTACCTCTTCCTCGTAGAACTCCGCCACGCTGTTGAGCATGGGGGAAAGCGCGCCGCTGGATTCTCCGACTTCAATCATTTCCAGGGCTAATTCAGGCATGACGGCTTTGGAAGCCAGTGCGCCGTGCAGAGATTGTCCCTCGCGGACCATTTGGGTTGCCTGGGCAACGGTGGAGCGGAGCAATTTGCTGGTAATGGCATCGCTGGCCGTCTGGAGACCGGCCACCAGAGGAGTGCCCCCGGTCAAGAGGGTCGAAAGGGTGCGAGAGAATTGTGCGACTTGGAATTTGAGGAGCGTGTCACCAATCACCGGAAGCCGGAATTTAAGGCGATCGAAAGCTGTGCCGCCTTCTTCAGACCGGGACCAGAGAAAAACGCCGCTGACAGCCAGAACGAGAAGAACAATGGCGGCCAAAAAGGCCCAACGATAATCCACCGTCAAGGCGATCAACAATCGCGTAGGAGCGGGAAGCTCAACGCCCAAATCATGATAGAGCAGAGCAAACTTAGGAATCACGCCAGTGACCAGATAAGTGACGATAATAATCGCCACGGTGATCAACAAAATGGGGTAGACCAGCGTGGCAAGAATTTTTTTGCGGACACCGGTAGTCACACGTTGATAAGCGATGTAGTAGTCGAGGACACCCGGCAAATTCCCGCTTTTTTCCCCCGCAAGGATGGCGGTGGAATAAACTTTGGAAAACACACCGGCTTCGGCGACAGCCTCGGAAAGCGACTTTCCCTCGCGGACGCGGTCTCGAATCTGAGAGATGACCGGGCGGAGTTTGGGAGAAGAAGCGCGGCTGGCGAGCAAATCCAGGGATTTCAGGATGGGCAAACCGGCTTTGATGAGCGTGTTGAATTGCTGGTTGAGGATGAGGAATTCCGAACCGCCAATTTGGCGTCCGCTTTTCCGGCGAAACAGATCGGCGAGATGGCCGCCGCGGGATTCCACCGAATAGACGTACAAGCCCCTGTCCACGAGCTTCTGGCGCGCTTCTTCCAGGGAACTCGCGGGCTCCACCTGCGAAAAGACTCGTCCTTCGGCATCCGCCACGCGGCAGAGAAATTGACCCATAGCCTTTGATTTTACCTCATCTAGGTGATATGCGGGGAAGGCCCGTGGGGTTGGCTGTTCCTCACAGGAAAGGGGGCCGGAAAGCCTGCCCACCTAAGGATTTATACCAGTATTACGGGCGGGTAACTCACCATTCACGATGGCCACTCCTTTTGGGGCGTCGAAGCGGAAGAGTGAATCGGACACCGGTGGGTCCATCCGCCAGTTAGCGAACGAAAACGTAATTTCGATTCCTCCCGGATCGCGAATGAGCACGCGCACCAGATCGCCACTATTGGGGTCGATCTCGAAAAACACCGATTCGCTGTCCGAAGGTTTTTGGGATGAAGATGCTCGTGAGGGCTTTTTCGCGGATTTTGATGCCGCACCGCGGAGCTGGCAGTAAAGCATGGCGTTTTCGGGATTTTCAGGCTTTTCATCGATCGCGGCCAGCACGTGTTCGCAGACTCGTGATATTTTCATGTCGCCGACCAGCAACGCCAGCGGCGTTCGCCAGTCGGCGCTTTCCTTCGCGGGAACCCGCGTGGCGGTGTGATCGGCGGGAACGTAGAACCAAGCCGTCTTGCCGTCGACGAGAAAGACATTTTTTTCAGGCGACTGGTAGTCCCAGCGCATTTTGCCGGGCCGGCGAAAATATGCCGTGCCGGCCTCTACGCGGACGACGCGGCCGTTCTCCATGTAGCGCTCGAGAAAGGCCGTTTGCAACGTCCTCGCCGAGCGATACCGGGCCTCCAAGCGCATGACGACGTTCTGCACGCCGGTGATGCCGGGTGGTGAAACTGGAAAGAACAGCAATAAACTGAGATATCGCACCATACAACCAGTCTAGCAGGAACGGGGCAGCTAACGTTCAGCTCTGGAGCTCGTGCTGGTTTTAGCCGGCTGACAAGACCTGGGTGCAGAGGAAACTACTTAGATTGGGGGATCCGCCGAAGTAGCCGGTGCCGCGCCGTTGAAGCGAATCACGCCCGGATAGTTCGTAAAGTAACTTCGGCGGCCAGAAGTACCACGGCTGATGGGGTCCGCGTTGATGGTATAGCCGACGGCGGGCGTAGAGGTATTGTCTTGCGTGTAGGTGATCCTATAGCCGGACTTGACGCCGTTGGCGAGCAAGTTGTCAATCAAGCAGGCTTGCGTCACCACGGCCATGCAGGGGCTCATACCGCCATCGCTCAGATGCAACAGCTGAGCTGGATAGCCTACAGTAGGATACGTAGACGCATAAGAAGTTACTGCTGTCGTAATGGTTCGGATGTCTTGCACGGCAGAGGCTTCATTCGCCTGCATGCGGGAGGACAAATAACTGGGGATGGCAATCGCGGCGATAATCAGGATGATGGCCACGACAACGAGCAGTTCGATGAGGGAGAACCCTGATTGTTTTCTTCTCATGGCAGTCGTCCAAAGCGTGCTCGCTCCTCGAAACCAGCGTATTAACACTCAAACTATGGAGCATTCTGGAGGCCATCTTCCAAGCAAGAGCAACGGCTGATGGCGTTCCCGTATTGATTCGGCTTTGCGTTTCTCATTAACGCAACCTAATGATCGGCCTTCAAAAAAAGAGCACGGGATGTTGACTCCCGTGCTCTTCGTTTTTAGATTTGAACCAGTACTTGATGCCGGTCGCTGATTTTATTGCAGCGGCAGGCTGGCCCGGGTGCAAGCTGCGCCGGTCGGGTCAT
>Ga0307479_10001309_pt1 | contig 22632 bp, 17 predicted proteins | sample atmos_gasesECM4C_FD_203743 | JGI IMG/M metagenome (GOLD analysis project Ga0307479, IMG submission 203743) | Hardwood forest soil microbial communities from Morgan-Monroe State Forest, Indiana, United States - atmos_gasesECM4C_515 | ecosystem: Environmental > Terrestrial > Soil > Temperate...
CACCGGGCCTAATTTTCGAGGGACCGAATGGCCCAGGCACCAACTTGGACCTGATCGATGTGATGAACGCGCACGATGTGACGTTCGATCATGTCGAGATTCGCAACGGGACCTATCACGCAGGGCTCTATCAGTACAACGGATACAACATCAAAGTGCTTGGCGCATACATCCATGATAATGGGAGGGCCGGAGTTAACTTAGATCATGGAATTTACTGGGACGCGACATCGGGAGGAGGCAACCTGATCGCGAACTGCGTGATCGAGCACAATGCCTCCCAGGGAATCGCGCTCTATTCGAGTTCAAACCCTTTGCAGCCTTCGCAGACAGTAGTTGAAGAAAACACCCTCATCAATAATGGACATTACGGCGTCGACGTGTGGGGGACCGGGAACACGGTGGTGAACAACATTTTGGCGGGCAACGGAACAGTCTTTAATAGTCGGCAGATGAGTGTGGAGACTGGGATGAACCACATCATTGATTACAACATTCTTTGGAGCACCAATACATCATTCCAGGGAATTTCCAACGTGACCGGGCAAGTTGTTACACACACATTGATTTCCGACCCGTTATTCGTCAACAGCGCAAATCATAATTATCATTTGTTGATCGGAAGCCCAGCCATAGGCGCGGGGAACTTGGGCTACGGCCAACCGGTTGACAAGGACAATGTTTCACGTGCTCCGGGACCCGATCTCGGGGCGTACGAATACGTGCCCTGAGATTTGACTCTTCGCCACGTCAGGTCAAGCCAGCGCCGTAGCACTAGCAAGCGTGAATCGACCGTCGCGGGGTTTATCGCGGACGAATGACTGACAGCCTACCCTCGCGGCCGAGAAGTGCCGATGCAATGCTGGGCGCGATTTGCCAGCTACAAATCTGCGCCGCTGAGCGCTCTAAGGAAGGAGCGGCTCATGAAGGTAGTATTAGGTACGCGCCGAGCGCTTACGCGGAGTGCGTCACTCCATCCTTGTCGACAGCCTGCCATATGTTGATTTCTGCGTCGTTGGTGGGGAGCATTTCTTTCGAGGACCTCTCGGACTCTTTGACCCGTTACTCGTCTAGGACCCGCAAAAACCGCTGGGGGTTTTTTCCCAAGTTCGTATGATCCACCAAGAGATGTTTCAAAAATAGGTATTCATCGAAGGACTCCCGACGTTCCGCATGCGATATGATTTGGCCGAGATATCTGGCCAGATACGGGATCCAGAACTGATGGGAAAATTCAAACCACTATCGTTTTTCATTCTGCTGGAAATCTGTGCATTTCTGTTTAGAGTAAACTCGGACGAAGTCTGTGCCTCAAGGTCGACCTCGTACGCCTATCCACGCGTCGTCAGCCACCGCAAGATTTTATGCACGCGTTATGTTTCGCCCGCAGGCTCGGACGCGAATTCCGGAGCTGAGGCCGCGCCCTGGCGGACCGCGCAACATGCCTTTGACTCCGTCCGCCCCGGGGAAACTGTTTGCTTCAGGGCAGGGACCTACCCGATGGCCACAGGGGGTCGGTACAGCCAGACGCTGAACGCTTCGGGCACTGCGACAGAACGCATTACGGTTACGAATTATCCCGGCGAGGTGGCGATCCTGCATGGGAGCACGCGCGTCAATGGCGCTTACGTAACCTTCTTGGGAACGCCTTCGAACGCGCCCGAGCTCGTCTTCGAGGGTCCCGATGGTCCGGGCACGAGGCTTGGGCTCATCGACGTGATGAACACCCACGATGTCACCTTCGACCACGTCGAGATTCGCAAGGCTGACTATCATGCAGGGCTGTATCAATACAACGGGTACAACATCAAAGTGCTTGGCGCTTATGTCCACGACAATGGAATAGCCGGTTCCAATCTGGACCACGGTATCTACTGGGACGAAACTAAAGGCAGAGGGAATCTCATCGCGAATTGCGTTATCGAGGAGAATGCGGCCCAAGGGATAGCGCTATACGCTGGCGCTTCTACTTCCGAACCGTCCCAAGTCACCATCGTGGACAACACCATCGTGGACAATGGCCATTACGGCATCGCCGTATATGGGACCAGAAACATCATTGTGAACAACATCTTGGCCAACAACGGAGCCGTATTTCATAGCCCACAACTGGCCATCGAACATGGCACGGATCACATCGTCAACTCGAACATACTGTGGAGCCCAACCACGTCGCAGCGGGGGATATACAGTCCAAGTGGGCAGCAAGTGACGCATTCGATTATTCGCGACCCGCTGTTTGTCGATTCCGCCGCACATAACTACCACTTACGGGGAGGTAGCCCCGCGATAGCGGTGGGAAACCCCAGATATGGTCGATCGGCGGACAGGGATGGCCTCCCGAGAGGTTCAGCACCGGAAATCGGAGCATACAAGTACGCTCCTTAGGGTTCGCAACGATTAGCTGAAGCTACCCGTCTGACTTACTGCAAGCGATGGACGGGTGAGCCCCTACCGCATGACCAGACTCGCGTCTGGTGAGATGTCCCGGGCGTAACGAACGAAGAAAGCCCATCAACAAGGCCAAGACCGGCGAGAGGTCTGTCCAGTCGAACCATGCGGTTTCGCGGACGCCTCGCAAAGAACGCAACCATCCGCCGATGGTCAACTTGCGAGCTTTCAAGTGAATGGGAAGCTCCATCACGTCCTGATTCTCAACGAGCCACTTGCGGCCCTCGGGCGCGGCTTCAGCATAAGCTGTTTGTTCCGTGAGATCGAAATAACACGCCCGGATAACGTCCATGCCTGAAGGATCGACGAATAGGCGAAAGGTGCAGCCTATTCGCGGATTGACGTCGAGGAGTTTGTATTGCCCATCTCGTGAATCATAACGGCAGCCAGTGTCCACGATCCCTCGATAACCGAGAGAGTGGAAAAGGGTTCGGAGTGATCGCTCGACGGCTTCGTTCTTCAGGCATATCCCGAGGGTGGTGATTCCCGTATCGGCGGGTCTTTGACGCAGCTTTCTCCCGGTAAATGCTGCCAGGCACTCGGACTCTTTGTTGAAATACCCGTTAAACATCCAGACCGCGTCCGCGTTTCCTGGAATATATTCCTGAATCATCAAGTTTAAACGAATTGACTCTTCCAGCTGGTCATAGCAACGTGTGAGTTCGTCAGCACTGCGGATAATGCGCATGCGCATCTTGTTCCTCCCAAACATGAGGCGGTCGTCAATACCCTTCAGCATGACAGGGAAAGCGAACTTGTCGAGGAGTCGAAGAAGGTCTCTGCGCGACTCTGGAAAAGCAGTCTCCGGAGTAGGAAAGCCATTTTCACGGCACAGTAGAAACAGCTCTCTCTTATTACTGAGCCTGTGAGCCAGCCCGGCGGGAAGGATTGGGAACTGAAAAGCGGTATGCAATTCCTTCGAAGCTTCCTGAACCAAAACGGCGGTCGCGTCGTCAGTGGGAATCAATATGGGCCGCCGGCTGAAAGTGCGCCCGATCTTTAGAAGAGTCGCTACAGAAGCCTGGGCCGGAGCATGGCACACGTCCCAATGGAAAACTCCCCGGCAATAGCGAGAGCGAAGCGGCGGCGCCAAGCGCCCATCTTCCACGGCATAGACCGGGACCCCCAGTTTGCCCAAACTCCGCAAGATTCCCAATGCGCCGTGATGGTGCGGAGTGAGTACGACAACCGGAGTCGAAGTATCAGCAATCTTCACGGCTTTTCTCACATCCCGGGTGGCTGTTTGATATCCGAGACAGACGCTTCCCCAAAATAGCGGGATAGTGGAAGGAACTGATGAGAACCGCGACGGGAGTGCGGAAAACCTGTATCGGAAATGGTTGCCAGCGTCAGGCAAGCTCCTCACCTCGACATCGCGCCGCGTCAGTTACGATGGCATGAGGAGCTAGGGTCTTCATCACAACTTCGCCCCTCTGCAGAACAAAGACCTGATCAAGATCGTCAACGGTGTTGAGAATGAAGTCGAGGTCCGCGAGCTGGCCAGTCCGGCGCAGATAATCAACGCTTCTGCTAGTCAGGCAGTCGCTTGATCGGGCGTTCGTCCATCGGTCCAGAATCTCTAACGTTCTCCGGTCCTGGGGAGCATAACCGAGGCGGGCCAGTTCCGCCCCAATCCAGGCGCAACACAATTGATCCTCTTCGCGAAAGACTCCGCGACTGCCAGCACCGAGTAGCGCAATTCGCGAATAACCCTGCGCCACTAATTCCCGGCTCAGGGATGACCAGTTTCGAAAGCATGCAACATACGCTGCGTCCGATCCCATCGCATTGCACATCAACTTGCTGCCGGATGTTGAAAGGAGCACCAAGGGCCGCCAGATATCCGAGCGCAGGAAAATCTCGGCCGGACTATTATTCATGTCGAAACCCGTCGGCATTTCGCCATCCAGTTCTCCGGCCAGGATGGGTTTGTCAAGGATAGAAGCCAGCCGGAAGGCGTCATCGAGAGACGAAGCGGGAAAGCATCTACGGCCGGTGGACACTGCTGTGATGGCAGTGGTTGTGGCCCGGATAACGTCGATGGTGACCACCGCGTAGCCGGTCCGGTAACGCGCGGCACTTTCCGGAAGGCTGTCGATTACGAAACGTTTGTCCACAGCACACTGCACCGAATGCTCAGTTCCCTCTTGCATGCGCTGTTACTGGGCGAGCGGGGCGCAGATTCTCCTTTCTGAAGGCATCGGAATGCAGTCCGCGCCTGTAAATTTCTATCCGTAGCAACTCTTCCAATCTCACATTCGACAATTGAATGCCCTGGCCAAAGTGATCCAGCAAGGCGAATTGGCTGGGCTTGTTCGGCGCCTCGAAGGTGATCAGCGCGAGCCCGAAGGTTTCCGCGAAACGATCCGCGTACAAGCAATTAAGATGGCCTTGTTCGTCGAAGAGTCCAACGCCGCAAGCACTCTCCCGTGCTTCGATGACGAGCTGCAAGGCGCCGGCGTCAACCCATCGCTGCCCTTGCTTAATCAGTTGTTCGATAACGTGTTCCCGAAAGGCGCCGGTATGCTTTTTCCCCAGCTCGAACTGCACTTCGAGCCCTCGCGCGCGCGCCATCTCGACAACTTCTACAGGCTTGAGAGATAGTTCCGTAAATCCTTCTCCACATTCGATTCTGCTCACGCCGATATCGGCACACAAGTCCAGATACGCGGGAAGCTGTTCTTGCGCAACGGCGATCTCGAAAGGTCCTCCACCCGTTACCGTCGAGACGCCATGCGCGCACGCGGCCGCAACTTTCCGCCGCGTGATCGCTTCGCTGGCGATCATCCAGCAGGCCATCGAGATCTTGATAATGGACATGAGGTGCGAGCTCTGATCCAGATGGCTTTCGAAGGTCGCCAAGTCGTAGCCGGGGTCGAACGGACTGGTGAGCGGCGGCAGGTCACGTACGTTGATCAACCGCAGATAGTCGGCGGTATGCCGTACACCATGCAAATGCGGAGGATGGAGCTGCGTTGTGTTGCCTTGCATAAGTCACCCCTTGAGATTGGATTTTTTGTTGCAAACCAATTCTGGTGTGTGAGCCAAACCGCGGCATCACAGAGCACGCCCCGTGGGCCCACCAGCCGACGTTGCACGTATTTCCGGGATGAGCTGCGGAACGCCGGGCAAAATTTCAGGGATCGGGGGACGAAATTAGTCAGCGGCTTGGCCAGCCTTTATCGATACGACGATATAGTGTGCACCTGTTGACCGGATGAGAGGGAAGCCGAGGACGGCGCACTTCTGCAGTCCGCGGTGCAACGTCACGCCAAAGGATCGCGGAAGGCAGTGGTGTGGGAACCAAAACGGCCCGAATCCCAGTGTTGCGGCCCAAGTCTTTCGCAAACCGTTGCCAGCCACGAGAGCGTCAGTTTCGTGGATGGAAAGGCGGCGGCACGGCGGGGCTTGCGGTCGCTTTCTCCGCGTGCCTACAGAGAGCGTCAGGTGGTTCTTGGCCCGCGAGAGCCAGGCAAACGGGTCGAGGAGTTCATGCAACCGCCAACGATTATCCACAGTTATGATGAGATATCCGCCTGTGCGAAGCACTCGAGTCATTTCCCGAATAGGTCCATCGAGAGGGCTTATCCACGGCAGGACGCCAAGAGCGACAACGAGTTGGAACGTGCCGTCTGCAAAGGGCAGATGGCGAACGTCTCCTTCGCTGGTTCGTAAGTTTTGAGCGACACCGGCATCATGGGCGAGTCTTCTTGTCTGGTCTAGCATCGCGGGAGCAACATCCACGGCATCCACCGCGAATCCGCGTTGTGCCAGAGACACAGAAGTCACTCCGGCTCCGCAACCGATATCGAGAACCCTGGCCCCCGTCGGCAAGGCGAGCCGCTCTACTTGCAGGAGAACGGCAGCGTGCCGGTCCTGGTAAATAACAGCATATACGTCCTCACGCGCGTATATCGATCGCCAAAACGAGGCTTCGGATTCGAAATATGTCCGGACGATGTCAGCATGGGCGTCGCCTTGGGTGTGCTGCGTCTGGACCACACTTAAACTCAATGCCGTTTGCGTCCCAGGCTTTGGTGGTCCCGACCGCGGAGCCGGAATCGTAGTAGAAGCGTCTGACATAATTTGTCCGAGGTCAGCGCGAGAGCGATGTGAAGAAGCGCTCTCGCCGAAGATCAACTGGAGTTTTCCGGGAGAAATAGAATATTCCAAGCAGGAAACCAACGCCGTACGAAATGTGATAGGTCGCAAACACGAGGGGAAGCACCGGGAACAAGGCCCAACCATCCTTCTTTGCGACGGTGAACGCGGCAACGAGACTGAAAAACGCATAAATGAGATCCATAATCAAGGTAGAAGAGGTTAGCCAGGACCCTAGGCCAGGTCCGACCCCCTTTTGGAGCACTAAACTCGCGATAGCCGCGAGGTTAACCAGAACAAATGTGAGTGGTACTAGTTGTCTCCATGCGCCGGGAACACGATGCTTGCGGAGTACGGGCACTCTCCAGAAGCCGTATTGAAAGTATTGGCGGAAAAGGGCGGAAAAAGATGACCGCGGGGAATACCAAGCAACAATTTCCGGCGATTGCCATAGGACTCCCCCGGCCTTCCTAAGCCGGAAATTTAGTTCGTCGTCTTGATTGCGAACGAGAGTCTCATCGAACAAGCCTACCTGCTTCAGCAACTCGCGACGCCAGCACCCAAGGTGAATGGTGTCTGCGGGGCCTTCGTACATGGGTTGGTGCCAACGCGCCCCGCCGACTGCAAAGCCTGAATGAAAGGCCGCAGCGATTGCCCTTCCTATGTAGCCTGAACCGCGTGCAATGCAAGCGCCGCCAACGCTGGCGGCCCCTGTCTGTACCAGAAGTTCGAGGGATCGCCTGATGTAGTCCGACCTATATTGCGTGTGCACATCCATGCGAAGAATGACATCGTGGCGCGCGGCGCGTATAGCAGCGTTGAGTCCAGTCGGGACGATACGCGATGGATTATTGATAATGCGAATTCGGGAATGTCGCTTAGAGAACATCTGCAGCTTGCAACGAGTACCGTCATCGCTCAAGCCATCGGCAATCAGAACCTCCCAATCAATCTCCGCAAGATCTTGTTGGAGGAATGAGCTTAGGAAGGAATCGATGGTCTTGACCTCGTTCCGGCAAGGAACAACGACCGACACAGAGAGTGCGTGCGGCGTGCTAATTTCCCGCAGAATCGTCGATGAAGTCTCTGATTCCTTAGATGGTAGCTGGGTTTGCATGGACTGGAATAGCGTTGCGAAATAATCTTGGTTAGCTAGAGGGTCCGAGAGATTAGATTCTAAATCGGCAAAGGCTCAACCAACTTTGTTGTGGCGCTGTCATGAGAGACTCATGGGCGGCGCGCGGGCATCGCTGCGGCGGATACATTTAGAGTGAGGCCGCTCAGATCTATATTTGCTGCTGTGGATGTGGACACGCTTTCCGGCAAAGACCCACGGAGCTCCGGCAAATGCATCCGATACCAATCGATGGTAAGACCCAAAGCCCGGTCCAAGTCGAACTTGCACTCATACCCAAGCAACCGGTGCGCCTTGTCAAGCGATGGGACGCGAATGTCAATATCCGGAATGTGCGTCTCCCGAAAAACGATCGAGGATTTGGAGCCCGTGCAGTCGATCACTTTCTGCGCGAGCTGGAAAATCGTGAGGGTGTTTCGAGGATTGCCGATATTGAAATCTTCTCCAACAGCTTCGGGGCGTACCATCATTTCGAGCAAGGCGTCACAGAAATCGTCGATATAGCACCAGGAGCGTATCTGCGAGCCGTCGTCGTGGATCTCAATGGGCATGCCCGTGAGTGCGTTGACCACAAAGCTGCGAATCGCGTGAGCTCCCAGGCGCCGCGGCCCAAAAATATTGAAGGGCCTGACCGTAACTATGGGCAACCCCATTTCCCTGTGGTACGACTTAGCGAGGTGCTCGCCTGCTAGCTTCGCGATAGCATAGCTCCATCGCGCTTCGGCTGCAGGCCCAACGGAGGCGGGCGCATCTTCGTGGACGCGGAAAGAGTTCACACCGAACACTTCGCTCGTAGAGAAATAGATCACTCGCTCCAATCGACGGCTCTTCTCCAGAGCGTGAAAAAGGCGTGAGGTGCCCACAAAGTTAGTTTCCAACGTCTCCCGTGGGCAGCTGCAGACGCGGCCCACCCCCACGATCGCGGCGGCATGGACAACGATTTCCGCGTTGAGCACTAAGTCGTCGAGAGCGTGCCCATTCATAATGTCAGCTTGGACCACACTGACATTTGGATTGCGCAACAGTGAAGTGAACGATATCGGTTGCTGGTTAAACAGCCTGTCAAGGATGACTACTTGATTGTTTTCTGCCAGTCGCGAGGCAAGACTGGATCCAATGAAGCCAGCGCCGCCCGTAATCAAGATTTCCTTGCCGCGAATTGCTGAAGGTGGAGTTAGTCTCGCGCGATCCTCGCAGACGACATGCGGTGTCCGGCTGCCAGCGCCATTCGGTTTTTCGCCACATGTTAGGACAAGATCAGACGAATCCAGAATCTCTTCAATTGTGGGAACGAATCGCCTGCGGATGGGCAGGTGCTCCATTAGGGCCCACAAGTGGTTGAAGGAATGGCGAGCCGTCGGCGGGACACAGACCAGAATATCATCGACCATACCGTTCCGCACCAACTCCATAAGCATCGTAGTGCCGCCGAGCACCGAGGTCCCGGCGATCATTGAGCCAACCTTCGCCGAATCGTCCAGGAAACCAAGGAGCTTGATTCCAGCGCGGGAGCGCATCTCCTTGGCCACCGTGACACCTAGAGTGTCCGCACCAATCAGTAGGAGGCGACGCGGCTTCTGATCCTTGTATGGCTGTGCGTTACGATTTTGTCGTTCGTAAAAGTATCTGTGCGCGATGCGCAACATGATTGCTGCTTGGATTGAAAGAAAAAGTTCGATTATCAGAACGCTGCCGGGAATCCGCAGCGTCAGCCACGAGTCGGGCAGACCCAAAGTCAGCGCCAGCAGCATTGCTGAGAAACTTGCGTACGCGACGCTAATTCGGAACGCGTCAGGAATGCTCACATGACGCCATGGGGCTTTGTGTACGCCGAATAGCACGCCAAATAACAGGCGTCCGGCAACAACCGGCCCGAGCAGAATCTCTAGTTGATGCAGCCGCTCAGATGGAATTTGTCCGCCGAAGCGAAGCAGATAGGCAAGGCCGAAGGCCATGCCCAGAACTACGGCCTCAACGGCAAGGCGATCTAATTTAGAAAAAGGGCCACCTCGGAACGCTCCTTCTCCACCCCAGTGGTTGAGGAAATCTTGGAGCTTCATGTTGATGTTGACATTAATATTATCTTTCATGGTATCGTAATCCTCCGCGAATTCTGATTGTCAAAAGAAACCTTAGGAAGATCCGGTGCGTGTTCAAGGCTTCACGACGAGAGGTTCCTGCGCGCCTTTTTCCGAGGTTTGCTTGACGAGTGAAAGGCCACTGCGAGGAGCTTCTGTGATGGGTTGCAGCGCCCCCTGGTCATGGACTTTGGACCTTGCATCACAGCAGTATTGGGACTTCCCAAAGTTTTGGCGGCGGAAAACGTTAAACAAGGTGGTTGCCGTCCGAAGAAGGAGGGCGAGATCGCTCAAGAGGCAAATCTTCCGACAGTAAGTAAGGTCGACCATGAGTTTGTCCCTCATCACTCGCTTGAGGTAGAACTCTTCGCGATTCTCGCTACCTGCCAACAGCCTTTCTTCGTCAACGTAAATTAGTGATGCAGGACCTGTAATGCCCGGCTTGACCTCGAAGATTTTCCTTTCCTGTGGCGTATACATCGATACGAATTCCGGGAGTTCGGGCCGGGGGCCAACAAGGCTCATGTCTCCCCGCAGGACATTTAACAGCTGGGGCAATTCGTCGAGCTTCGTCTTTCGGAGGATCCGGCCCACCTTCGTTATCCGAGAGTCGCCAGACGCTGTGAGCCTCGGCCCTTGCTTGTCCGCTCCGCTGACCATGGTACGCAGCTTGAAGATCCGAAAGGGCCTGGCGTTCTGCCCGCATCGCCACTGCCGGTACAAAATTGATCCTCGCGAATCGAAGTAAATCGCCGCGGCGCAAATCACAATGATAGGGCCCACCAGTGGCAGTAAGGTCGCAACCAGCAAAATGTCCAGAGTTCTCTTGCCGAACTGCACGTAGAGCCCACGCTTTAGTTCGCTCATGTTTCTGCTCCGACGCTATAAATTGTCTTAGGCGCCCTATCTCCGAAACTCCGCGGAAACGTCTTGGAGTTCCATGATGACGCGCTCGGTGTCTTCGACTGTCATGGTGGGATAAATTGGTAGCGAGATGCAGCGCTCGAAATAATCTTCTGCGACCGGGAAATCACCCAAGCGGTAGCCCCACGTCCTTTGGTAGTAGGGTTGAAGGTGCAAAGGAATGAAATGAACTCCAGTGCCGATCCGGCGACGGCGGAGTTCTTCGATTATCTGGTCGCGGTTAATTCGGAGCACCGCGGGATTGATCAGGATAACGTAGAGATGCCAGGCATGCTGGACTTCCTCATCCGTCTTGGGTGTGCAAAAGCTGTCGGACGATTCCAATGCAAGCCGGTATTGCTCTGCGATCGCGGCTCGCCTTCTCCACATTTGCTCGCATTTGGAAAGCTGAACGAGCCCCATCGCCGCCTGCGGATCTGTGAGGTTGTATTTGTATCCCGCTTCGGAAATCTCGTAGCGCCAGGTTCCCTCGGCAGAGTACCGCTTCCAGGCCTCGCGATCCATTCCGTGTAGCCGCATAATCCGGATGCGCTCGGCCAGCCGGTCATCGTCTGTGGTTACCATACCGCCTTCGCCCGTCGTCAGGGTCTTGACGGCGTGGAAGCTGAAGGCAGTCAAAGGGCTTAGGGTTCCAATAGTATGTCCCAGATAGCTTGCGGGAAGGGCATGTGCCGCGTCTTCGATTACAGTCAGGCCCTTAGCGGCCGCGAACTCAGCCACCGAAACCATGGGGCAGGGATGACCAGCAAAGTGGACCGGAAGAATGGCTCGAGTTTTTCGGGTATATTTTCGTTCAGCATCTTCCAGGCTAATGTTAAAGTGAACAGAGTCAATGTCGACGAGGACTGGCTTAGCTTTGAAGTACGCCGCTACCTCCGCGGTTGCAGTAAATGTCATAGCGGGAACTAAGACCTCGTCGTCTTGTTGGAGTCCTATGGCCTCAAGGGAAAGGTGAAGCGCCGCTGTTCCCGAACTTACAGCGACGGCATGTTGCGCGCCAATATATTTGGCAAATGCCTCTTCGAAACACTTTGTCTTTGGCCCCGTCGAAATCCAACCACTTCGGAGGGCTTCCACAACTGCCTCAATCTCCTCCTCCTGTATGGCAGGCACATGGAACGGCAAGGGCTTGGTCGCGGCCCGGTTTGGCATCGCGGATGAGGATGTGGTTTTGTTCATAAGGATTTCTCGCCTCGGGTCGAAGATTCGGTGCAACGCACCCTAGCGGTCTCAAATTCGTTTGTGCTTCTGGGAGACGCGGGGGGAGCCCGATCCGTTGGAAGAGCATTAAGACACGAACCGTATTACAGCTTTTCTGCAAGACACATGTAGTGGGAACATAACACGCGAAGTTCCGAAACTACCCGGTAAAGAAATGGGTACAAACGAGCAGCCGGCCGACCAATCGGCGGTGCCACGGTGACCCGCCAGAATCGCAGCCGGCAGCCCGGCAGAAGGAGTCGAATCTCGCGGCGCCCTATACCCCGTACATTCGCGTTCCGGCCATTGTCGTAACTGAAGTCATACCAAATGAATCGTCCGCCTCGGCGCAAAGTGCGCACTATTTCAGACGCCATCCTCCGCTTTAGTTGGGGCGAGAGGACTGAAGTGAATACCGTAAATTGCAACACAAGGTCGAACGATTCATCGGGAAAAGGAAGCTCAGCGCTGTTGGCAAACACGAACCTGACGTTCGGTGCTAAATGTTTTGCGACGCGCAACCGAGTGTCCAGAACGTCGACCCCCCAACAGTTCTCCGGCTCGGCGCCAAAATCAAACAGGTGCCGAAGGAGCGTCCCAGTTCCGCAACCCACGTCCAGAATTCGTAGGCCGGCCAACGTAGTCACGCCCTCGTTTCGAAAAATCTTGACGAGCAATTCCTCGCGTTCATGAATGGCGCACTGCTCGTAAAGGTCCAGCGAAGTTTCGCCCGTTCGACGTGAGACTCGACTCCTCTGTTCATAAACCTCACGGATCCGCCGCGTCTCTACGCCAATGTTTATACCTTTGTCCGCAGTATTGCATCCGGTGTTTGAACCTGGGGCGCCTATTTGACCGGTCGCGATCGCAGATGACAGCACGGCCGAGTCTCGATTAGGCAAATACATACCTTCTTCGTTCGGCGACGTCGTCATGTGGATACTCGAAGAGATACCTTTTCCCGAGGCTCGTGACTCTCGGTTCGTGAAAGTTGCTTTGTACCCATTTCGTTGCGCTCCGATTCGCCTTTTCCGGATGGAGTTGATCCTGAATCGGGGATCGAACCAATCAAACTCATTCAACAGTAAATGTGCTTCTCACGCTGGAACACCCGATGGGACCGGCTGATCCATGTCTAACGCTTGTGCTGTAGTCCTAATTCCCTTGCCCCACTCGGTCAGCCATGCCTGAAACATCAAGACGCCCCATATCTGGTATTCCATATCCTGCTCTGCCCTGAGATGTGCCTCCCACAATCTCCTGACAGCATGTGCGTTGAAAAACCCGTCGCTTCTCAACCGGGTTTCCAACAGGAGTTCTTCTGCCCATTCGCGTAAGGGGCCACGGAGCCACGATGCAATCGGCAGAGAGAAGCCCTTCTTCGGACGTTCGATCAATTCCTTCGGTACGTACCGGTAGAGCACGCGCCGAAGTATCCATTTACTTGTTCCATGGTTTATTTTCAGGCTTAAAGGTAAGCGGGTGGCAAGCTCGACGACTCGATGATCGAGGTACGGAACGCGCGCTTCGAGACCGACCGCCATAGTTGCCCGGTCAACCTTTACAAGGATGTCGTCAGGCAAGTAGGTCAACATGTCTAGAAACATCATGTACTCGCGAAAATCTGTTTCGGAAGCTATCTGGAAATGGTGAACAGGGGGCTCGTCTGATTCCAGCCCCAGGATCAACGAACTCGGGGCATTGCAGGCCGACACGATGGCTTGATATCGCGAGGCGGCGTCCTCGGCTTCTAGCAGGCCGGCGAGCCGGTGTACTTTATCACCCGGGTAATCGAGTTGCATGACTGAAAACGGAGCGAAGCTCATGTGACCCAGGAGACGATTCCATTGTGCAGGGCTCCTACTACACAGCAGGCGAGTAGCAGCGGCGCGTCGAATGCTCAACGGCAGCCAGGCAACTTTGTTCCAGATTTTGCCCCAGCTGAAGTAGCGCTTATAACCTCCAAACAGCTCGTCTCCACCATCGCCCGTAAGGCACACGGTCACATGTCTCTGGGCTAACCTTGAGACGACGTGCGTCGGTATCTGCGATGAATCCGCAAACGGCTCGTCGTACATCGACGGAAGCAGCGGGATCACCTGCATCGCTTCTTCAGGTGAGACATACAACTCTGTATGATCTGTACCCAGGCAACGCGCCACGGCTGCTGCGTATTCCGCCTCATTGTATAAGCCATCCGGAAAGCCGATGGAGAAGGTCTTCACCGGTGATGCGCTCACCTTCTGCATCAGCGCGACAATCGTCGAGGAATCCACCCCGCCCGAGAGGAAAACACCTAGCGGAACATCTGCAGTCATTCGTATCCTGGTGGCGTCGCTCAAGAGCTCGTCTAAATACGAGATTGCATCCTCGGCCGACCCGTCATACCGATCATCCACCGCGCGCCGAGTTGCTTCTGCAACGGACCAATATGAGATGGGCTCCTGTGCAGTCCTTGGTTCCGATAGCTTTAGCACCAGTCTGGTACCTGGCGGCAGCTTGTAAATCCCGCGATAAATGCTGCGCGGCGTCGGAACATAACAGTGTCTTAGATACATCGCCAGGCTGCCACGATCTACCTCGACCTTAAAGTCTGGATGAACTACCAATGCCTTCAGTTCCGAACCAAAAAGGAACGTCTCCCCGATCCAACCGTAGTACAACGGCTTTTCACCCAGTCGGTCTCTTGCCAACGCAAGCCGCTGTTCTTTGCAGTCCCACAGAGCGAGGGCAAACATGCCGTTGAACCGCGTCAGCGCTTGTTCGAGGCCCCATTCCTCTATGGCCGCCAGCATGACCTCCGTGTCCGAACGCCCACGGAAGCAATGCCCCCGTTGCTCCAGTTCGCGACGCAAAACGTAGAAATTGTACACTTCGCCATTAAAAACAAGGATGTACCGGCCACTTTCTGAATGCATGGGCTGGTGGCCATCGGGCGATAGATCCAGGATCGAAAGTCTGCGATGACCAAGGGCCACGCCGGCTCGTTGGTCCACCCATATTCCACAATCGTCTGGTCCCCGGTGGGCAAGCTGATCGGTCATGCGGCTGACGCAGACTTTCAGCTCAGACTCGTTATTAGGCGCGAGGGTCAGGAATCCGGTTATGCCACACATGCTGTTTTCCGATTGCCTTACGCCGGCCGAAGTGGCGCCCGCGCAAGACTGTCGACGTGCTCATTGACGTTGTGCCGCGGACCAATTCCTCGCCCGAGGCTTTCGAGAAATAATTGTGCGCGCTTCGCGATGCTGGTACTCAGGTTGAACTCTCGTGCGACTTTTTCCCTGGCGGCGCAACCTAATCGACAGCAAAGCACTCGGTCGTCGTTCAGACGCTGCAATGCGTTAGCCAGAGCGGCTGCATCTCTGGGCGGCACTAAAATTCCTGTGCGTTCGTCCTCCACTAGTTCGGGAATTCCGCCAACAAAGCTAGCCACCACGGGTAACCCGCAGGCCATCGCTTCTTTCAAGGCGTTGGGAATCCCCTCATGCTTGCCGTTTGTCGTGGGTGCTGTCGCTAACACGACTACATCCGCCTGCTGCAATTCCTCAATAACCTCGGGATGCGGACGTCCTCCAACCAAACGAATCGTATCCTGCAGTCCAGCTCGCCGGATCTGCTTTTCGATCCTGGAAACCAGAGGGCCGTCTCCGATCAAGTGACACTCGAAAGCCGTCCCTCGCTGTCTTAGCAACTTGCAAGCCTCGACAAGATAACTGTGGCCTTTGACCTCCTCGAATCTGGCAACGCAGAGAATCCGAAAAGGAGCAAAAGTAGAACTCTTGCAACGTGGGGTGAGGCGATCAATGTCCACCCCGCCATGGATGACGCGAATCTTGTCTCGGGAGCCGGAGCCGCTTTCGTCAACCATGATTTCCTTATTGTCGGACGATACCGCGATAACGAATTCGGCGGCTTCAATCTTTTCCTTTAGCATATGGTGGTCGACCTGGACATCGGTTCCGCGGGCGCTAAAGCTAAAGGGAATGCCGGTCAAGCGGTGAATGATGAATGCCGCCGTCGCTGGGTGATTTGCAAAGTGAGCATGAATGTGTGCGACTCTTTGTTCCATCATTTCGAGCGCAAACAGCACCACCTTCGGGAAGATAGCGATCGCGCCGAAGAAGAAGTCAGCGCTCCCCCACGCCGCCTTCAGGACTTCCGCCCATAACTTGAAATAGCCGGCTAGGTCGCGGCGCATAAAGCGCAACTGCGCAACGAGAACGCTCCACGAGAAAAATGGGCGAAAATGAGCTCGCTGAGTCCATCCGTCGGCTTCCGGATGTTTGACCTTCGAATGTAGCCGCCGAAGCGGGTAAAGCTCGACAGCTATCCCAAGCTTTTCCATCTGGATCATATCGTAGAGCACGAACGTTTCGGGAAGTGCTGGAAATGCCGAAACAATATAGGCAATCCTTGTCACGGGCCGGCCTTTACCCGGATTAAAAGGTTGCCCTCCATCGATGGCGAAGTTAACCATTTGACTGAATCTGAGGAAAGCTTCGCGTCAGCGTCTCTTTCAGTTTGCGATGCCGCCATGCGTCGAGCTGGGTTCCCACACGCTGTAGACGCGCGCTGAAGATTGCAAGGGAACTACGTGGAGTGATGCAAGTTCGCCCGAGCTTCAGAGGGTCCATCACACCTAGTTCGTTTCTTGAGGGAATTGTGGTGAAGGCCACCTTAATAGCCTCCTCCTTCAGGACTGCGGCTGCTTCATTGTTATGATTGCCGTTCGGGTAGCAGAAGATCGGCAACGCCACTCCGATCTCTCTTTTCAAGTCGCGCTGGGAACTTTGAATTTCCTCGCGGATCTGGTCAGGGCAAAGCCGAGTAATGATCCGATGAGTTCGCGAGTGCGATCCGATCGTTAGGCCTTCCCTAGCCAATTGGCGGAGCTGATTCCAAGTCAAAACGCTCCCTACCATGACCGGTTGTTCCGTTAGCTGGCCGCAGACATAATCGACTAACTCCATTGCCTTCTCATTCGAAGTAGTAGTGACATGATCTTGCAGAGCGCGCAAAGCCCGCTCCCGCTCCTCGCAAGTGACCCATGAAAGCGGGCCAAGCGGTGTATCCGCCAACCGCATTCGAAATGTCGAACAGAAGGCTTGATAGAGTTTGTCTGACAAGAAGACACGCTCCGGATGATCTGGAAAAGCCGTGGGGACAAACATCGTGGCTGCTAGTCCAAACTTCCTCAGAATGGGCCAGGCAATTTCCGCAAAATCGGCGTATCCATCATCAAAAGTAATCAGGATAGCTCGCCTGGGAAGCGGGCCGTTTCTTTCGATTGCGTCAAGAACTTCAGGCATCGAAACGCATCGGTAATGCCTCGCAACGTGTCGCAGCTGCTCCCGAAACGCGGCCGGTGTCGCGCTGATGCTGCGGTCGTCCACCGCCCGATTGCTGTGGATTTCCGCGACGCGGTGATAGGCAAGTACTCGAAGCACGACGTCGTCACGCCTGCCTTCTACGCAAGACTGAATCACAGCTCCTGCCTTCTTCAGATTTCAGATGAAGGATTCGAATGGCCGCGCTCGCGAGGGCCAGCAGAAGCCAGAAGTATCGCTGGTAAGATAAATGATCGAATATCGCGGAAACAGCGTACGCGGCCAGCGAAACTAAAAACGCGCTCGGTAGCAACGCAAGTTGACGATTGCATTGAACCCAACGGCTCCGTTCCTTCCAAAGGCCATGGGCAATCGCAGCTAAAATCGCCAAGAAGCAGCCAAACCCAACCACCCCGGTTTCCGCTAACGTTTCCAGGTAAAGATTATGGCCACGGTAATTCTTTATCTGCTCGACTAGGCCCAAGCGATTTCCATAACTGTTCGAATAGTAAGGGGAAAAGTGGCCCGGGCCAACACCCAACAGCGGATGATCGACAAACACCTGCCACGCAGCCACATTCTCCACGTATCGGCGGATCGCCGAGCTGTCCGGCGCCTCCTGGCTGCGCGATTCGGAGAACAACGCGTTCAGCCGCTCCAGCGTCGCCATTCGTGCCGTGACCCCAGGCTGAAAAACTCCAACAAGCAGTGCTGCCCCCATCATAGCGCCGAGGATTTGCCGTTTTTCTAACAGCCCCAAGCAGCCCGCCAGTGTGAACGCCAAAACCGCGGCGAGCAGGTTCCCGCGTGATAACGTCAACAGCAGCGCGACGAAGATCAGTCCGGCCGCCAACAGCGAGAGCGCTTTCAGTCGCACGGTCTTTTCGGTGGCAAACTGCAACGCCGCAAGCGGCAGCAGAATAACCAAGATTTGGCCGTACCGATTTGGTTCTCCGATCGGCCCGGCCGCACGAAGCTGGCCGACAACCTCGCCATTGGCGCCAACTTGGATTGCCGGCAGCAGCCGCCCTGCATAATTCAGCACTCTCGGATTGGAGGGAAAATCAGAGCGCATCTGAGCCAAACCTCCGTAGATCTTGTCCTCTGTATGACTAACTTTCTGGTAGACGGTAAAACTCGCCATAAAGCTTCCCGCTAGCAGCAGCGACCAGGTGGCTCTTCTCAAGGTGGCACAATCGCGAATTGAATTGGTCACAAGGAAGTACAGAACGAGCCCCTCAATCAAGTAGTCCGCGAGCGTCGACAATGCAATGCTTCGGTCTCGCGCGAATATCAACGAACTTACTAGCGCAGCCAAGAACACCAGCATCAAAATGAACCCCCGGTCGAATATGAGCCTTTGCTGGCAAATAAATATTCGATATAGTAACGGCACGCATAGCAGCAGAACCAACGCTGTGAGCACCAGTGCGATCCGCGGATTCTGATCGAGGACCCCAGCCGCCGCCTCAACGGCTTTCTGCGGTCGCATCGCCAGCACTCCAATATTCGAATAGATCGCAAAAAGTACTGCGAGCGTCCCAGCCTCAGGCCAGCGCAGCATCAGCGCGAGACAACCAATAACCACCAGGAGGCCGGCCATCAACAGCAAGCTCTGATTGGCGAGGACCACCAACAGGAACCCAGCGGCTGCGGCCAGGAAAACATTGCCGGTACGCCCAAAAGCGAGGACACCCGCAGTTGCTTGCAGAGCGGATTTCATAAACGATTAGCTTCGACGCTGAGGTGTCGGTTCTGTCACAACCCGTCCGGAGGTGCAATTGTGACTCTTCTCGCAATCAGACGCATGAATGGCAATCTAAGTAATTCCGGGAAGGTTTCAAACACGTTGAGTTTGGTTTTGCTCAGCGCCAAAACCAATACCGAAACGCAAGCCGTCAAGAACAATGCCGGCCAAATACTGATCGGATTGGAGATTTGGACCAAATACAACGCGCCAACGCTTAAGGCGATCGTCAGATAAATCGACAGATAGTGTGAATCAAACATTTTTAGCTCTGACCAAGGCCGCAATCCCGCCTGCATGAGCAAATTGTAGGCAATCGATGTGATTAGGGCTCCTAGTCCGGCACCTGTGGCGCCATACCGGGGAACCAAGAGCACAGCCAGAGCGAAGTTCATAACGATGGAAATTGCACTCACTACAATGATGTATCGCAGCCGCCCCAGAACCTTTAACGTTTGCAGATTGAAGCCCAGAGCGGCGTTTACGTAGCTCCCCAGCGAGAGCGAGGCCAAGACCGGAGCCGATTGCGCGTATCGGCCGCCGTACAAGAGCGTCGTGACAGGTTGAGCGAATGCCAGTGTCGCGGCGAAAATCGGAAATGACAACACCGACATCCACGCGGAGGTATCCCAGTAAAGTTTGTTGAGACGCACGTAATTCGCTTGTGTCGCCAGGCACGCAGCCGACGGGATATACAACAGCGAAAAGCTTGCCATCACGAGGCCGTTCAGCTCGGAAACAGGAACGGCGGCCCGGTAAAAAGCCACGTCCGTCAGCGTCCGAAGCCACCCCAAAACAAAGATATTAATGAAAGGTATCGCCGATGATGCCAGGACCGCGCTGACTCCGGGTATCACAAAGGCCAGAACCTCGCGCGCGGGGGTTGAAAGTCCCGCGAACCGGAATCTTTGTATCAGACCTTGCGCGTAAAGCAAGCGCCACAGTAACCAGCCATAAATCACAACTGTCAGCGCGCCGGTGACAACTAAGCCCCAGGCGAGGAAGGTCACCGAGCTATGGCTGACAATCAGCAGCATCACTAGTCCGAGCTTGAGTCCGGGGCCAAGCACATACTTCCGGAAGAAGATGTTGCGCGTCCCGGCAAGACTGGCGAACACGCCGTCAAAAACGCCATCTACGGCTTCGAAGGGGACGAGCAACAAAAGGATCGCCAACAAGCTAAGAGCAAGCCTTTCTTTAACCAAACAGCGAGAGGCCAGACCGAGTGCCGCAAAAGCCATGAGGATCGCTGCTAAAATAACCGCACCACTCGCGAGACACACGGTACCGAAAAGCTTCCCGTACTCCCGGTTTTCTCGGTATAACGGCAAAAATCGGGGAACTCCTTCGTTCAGCCCTAGTGTTGCGAAAAGCCGCAGAAAGGCGACAACTGCTAAGCCGTATGCCAACGCGCCATAATCATTCGTTGACAACTCACGAACGATGTAGACCTGCGCAGCAAAATTGAGCCCGAGCGCAAGAAACCGGCCGCCAAGAAGCAGGCTTGAGCCCCGCACCTGCTCTCGCGTTAGTTCACAGGCTTCGCTTGAATTGCTCCTCGGTGCCTCTACGTTGAAGTCCATCCCGCGCAGGCCGTACTTAGAGCTTCCTAAAAATCGATTCCGGAATTGGAAATGTGCGGTTGTTTAGCACCGCGCCTAGAATCGCCACGTTGGCGGCATCCAGGTTTTGTTTGACTGCGCGCGCTGTTTCACGGCGCGTCAGTTGCGATTCCAAAACAAGAATCACCCCATCAGTGCACAGTGCCAGCAATATGGCGTCGCCCTGTCGAGTCGTCGGTGGACCAGCAATCAATATGTATTGAAACTCTCGACGAAGCTCGTTCAATCGCGATAGCCACATCCCGGATTTCCACGACGGAGGGGGTCCAGCAACGGCATGCCCCGCGGAGATTAAAAACAAGTTTGGGCGGTCCGAACCCTGTGTATGATCCCGCACCGCGCCGCCTTGGGCAGAAGCTGCGGCAAGCGCGAAGCGGTGGTTACCCAAATCAAAATAGTCATATAGCGCAGGAGCGTTAAGGTCTGCGTCCACCAAGCAAACAGGTAACCCGGTTTTCTCTGTCAGATTCTGGCCGGCGCGGGCGCAGATCCCTGCAGCTCCGCCGGGGGTTTCGACTCCTAAGAAAGCCACAACGCGCGGCGCGTTCTCACCGGGTATTAGAAACACCCTCTCGATCAGCTTCACCTCCTCCTCCCGGACGGCCTTGTCAATATGGATTTGTGGACAAACGCACGGGAGCTTTGCTTTCAGAAAATCTCGCTCGTTCGCCATTGCTCCGAATATCTCTGGTTCTCTTTCGACCGGCGACAGCACCTCAAAGTTTTTGCTCATGTTTGATTCTTCGGCTGGTTTGCAGAAGCATTCGTCAGAACGTTGCAAATGGTTACGCTCGGACCATTTTCCGGCTGGCGCTAACGGATTTCGTGGACCATGAAAGGTTATTGACCAGGTTTGATTATCCGGTTTTCCCGAGGCCCTAGAGTCGCTTCATGCCTGGCAGCTGAAATAGGTCATTGCCTTCGTGGGTAGACGGTGGTGCGAGTCGCGGTGCGTTTGGAACAGAAAAGGGTGCTGGTGGAGTTCCGGAATTCCTCGAATAGTTGAAGCAGTGGAGTTGTCTTGCCGATTACCGGCTTTGCCGCCAGAGTCAGGATCCCCGTTCGCTTTCGAGTCAGTAATGCTGCGAAGTCACAACTTCTCGTTGAGAAGCGCTAAAGCAACAACCCGCGGATCCGACGTGGCGCCGAAAGGCCGCTCACAGAATCCGAAATGATCGAGGTACAAGCCATCTTACCTAGTGCCCATTTTTCGGAATGGCTGCCAAAAGCGGTACCTTGAGGGATTCTTCCACGTCTCTCAGTGTTCGGAACGAAGGATCGAGATACTCCGCCAGGAATCCCGCCCCTAAGCTTAAAAGTGCAGCGAATATAACCGCTAGGACAAACTGCATCGATAATGATAGGCCGACCGGGACCAAAGGCACCGCTGCAGCCTCGGCAATCGCCGCGTTCACGATTCCTCTCTGGTCGAGTTCGTCGGCAATCCGCGCCTCCTCTCGCTTCCGGTGGTAGAGCAGATAGCTTTCTTCATTAGCTTTCGCGGTCCTCACCAGATCTTGCTGAACCGCCGAGGCTTGGTCCAATTGCAGAGTGCGCGCCTTCATGGATACCAGCGCTCCGGAGAGAACGGATTCGCGAGCCCGCAGGCCAACCAAGCTAACGGTATCTTTCGCCAATTCGGTTCGAACCCATTGATAAGTAGGATCCTCATCTGTCGTCTCTTCGCTCACGCCTCTTTTCTCCGCGTCGTCGATCGTCGCCACTGCTTTGGAAATTTCTTTCTCGATTTCCTGGACGGACGGATACGCCGCCTCGAATTTTTGCAAGAGTTCCGTACGTTTGAGCTCCAGAGTTAGCAGGGCGGATTTCAGATTAGCCATCAGCTGGGCATTTTCAGAGGTCTTGACTTGCGTGGTCATGCGCGGCGCAAGTGAAGCCGCTTGCGCCTTCAATGCCTGCAGGCGCTGGTTTGTCTCGGCGATTTCCGCCCGTGTCTGCTGAACCGAAACTTCAAACTCACTGACTCTTTGGAGCGTCGCCTGCTTTTCGTACTCCGGCAGTATGGTACCTGTCTCGCGATTGT
>Ga0307479_10001310_pt1 | contig 22630 bp, 24 predicted proteins | sample atmos_gasesECM4C_FD_203743 | JGI IMG/M metagenome (GOLD analysis project Ga0307479, IMG submission 203743) | Hardwood forest soil microbial communities from Morgan-Monroe State Forest, Indiana, United States - atmos_gasesECM4C_515 | ecosystem: Environmental > Terrestrial > Soil > Temperate...
CGTTGGACGAGCCCATGGCAAACTCGTCACAGTTCAGCTTGCCGAGGATCACGGCACCCGCGGCTTCCAGGCGGGCGACGGCGGTACAGTCGAACGGAGGAACAAACTTTCCCAGGATTTGCGAGCTGGCGGTGGTGCGGACGCCGCGGGTACACATCACATCTTTAATGGCGACGGGCACGCCACCAAGCGGAGGCAACGGCTTGCCTTCGGCGGCGAGGCGATCCATGCGATCGGCCTGCTCGAGGGCGCGTTCCTTCGAGAGTGTAAGGTAGGCGCCGATCTGCGAGTCTTCCTTCTGGATTCTGGCGTAGAAGGCTTCCACCAGCGCCATGGACGTAGTTTTGCGCTCCGCGACGGCGGAGCGGGCGGCGTCGATGGTGAGGAGGTGGAGGTCCATGGGGCTAGACAAGCTTCCCCGTGGCGGGGGCGGCTGGGCCGTCCAACTCTGAGTCGAAGACTCCACGCATGGTGGCGAGCACGGCGGCTTTCTCCAAACCATGCGCCTGATGGAGAGCGTCGGCGACGTGGCGCGCAATATCGCTGAGCAGGATTCCCCAGGCTACGGCCGCTTGATCCTGAGGCCAGGTACCGGTATTCAGGCTGCAGACCAGGCCGCCATGCGCTGCCCACGCGCGAATCAGTTCACAAGCTTTCTTGTCGGATGCGACGTTCGGCGGGATCTGCAGTTCTGCTGGCATGGTCTCTCTCAACTCTCTATCTTCATCTATCGTTCGATGACCTTGGGCACTTTGAAGAAGCTCTCGTCGGCATCGGGCGCGTTCTCGAGCGCCTCCTCGTGAGGCAGGGACTTGCGCAGACCCTCGAGGATGTCTTCGCGGCTGGCGTAGGCGAAGCGCGCGCTGCCCGCCTTGGATTCGTCCACTCCATAGCAGTCGGAAACCTGAGCCATGGGCTCGACCTTGTCGGTATTCAACTCGTTGAGCCGGTCGATGTAGCCAAGGATGGAGTTCAGGTCGCGCACCATGTGGGTGCGCTCGTCCTCGGTCAGCTCGAGGTTGGCGAGGTCGGCGACGTAGGAGACATCTTTGTCGGTGACTTTCATCGGTTCCAGATGTGGCGGGGCGAGGTGCGCGTGTTGCGTTTCTCGCACCACTTATTTTCGCGGGGCGACGACGAACTCCACGCGCGCTACATTCTCTGCGACGTACCGGTTGATGAGGTCGACATAGCGCGGGGCCAGGGCCTGCAATTCGGTCTGCCATCTGCGATCGCCGACTTCTACCCGCAGCACGCCGCCGATAAAATCAAGGGCCCGCGTCCGCCCCGCCACCGCGCTGCCGCAGGCCAGCGGCCACGCTAGCAACGGCCCTTCGCCCGCCGAAGCTTTGCGCACGGAACGGGCGACAATCTTCTCAAGTTCGGCCCCAACGGGCTGCATGCCGTGCATGTTCTGCATTGAGCGCTCCGGGATCTTGGCGTGAAGGGATTGATTTTAGCATCTCGATTGGCAAGGCCTCAGGAAGGTGCGGGAGGGGCACGTGGCGCACCTGTCATCGAGGAAATTCGCGCCCCACGAATTCCATGGCTTCGTGCTTTGACTGCAGGCGGCTTTCGAGTTGTCCGTCCTCCACTGCGGCCAGAATCTCTTTGAAGCGCGGGCCTGGGGCGTAGCCTGCTTCGATCAGGTCGTCGCCGGTCAGCAACGGTGCCGGACGCATTTTTCCCGGGGGAATCGTGGCTAGCTTTTCTTTCGCGAACTTATACGAAGTCAGATCCCCGTGGCTCGACTGGCAATCCATGCGCTGCAGGTCGAGGTGCTCCTCGAATCCGGGCATGCGCAGGAACTTTTTCAGATTGGATTCCTTCATTTGCGTGACGTGGGCAAAGCGCATGTGATGGTGGACCAGGGCCAGGATCTGCTCCGTGCCTTCGTTGGAGAAGCGCAGGCGCCGGCAGATTTCTTCCGCCATCTTCACGCCTACCTCGACGTGCCCGTCAAAGCGAATCCGGTCGGGAGCGACGCGAAAGGTCGGCGGCTTGCCCACGTCGTGTAAAAGCGCGCCCCAGGCCAGCGTGGGCGAGCACGGGTACGGCAGGTTCTGTAGCAACAGCAGCGTGTGGACGAAAACGTCGCCCTCAGGATGGAACTGCGGAGGTTGCTCGACCCCTTTCATGGCGGAGATCTCGGGCAGGACTTGGCGCAGAAGTTCCGAAGCATCCAGCAAAAGAAATGCCTGCCGGGCATGCCCCTCGGTGAGCATCTTGGTGAGTTCGTCACGAACCCGCTCGTGGCTCACCTGGTGAATTTGCGGTGCCAGTTTCTGGATGGCGGCGAAAGTTGCCGGATGAATGCTGTAATCAAAGCGGGCTGCGAAGCGGATGGCCCGTAGCATGCGCAGTTTGTCTTCTCCGAACCTGAGTTCCGGATCCCCGATGGTCCGCACGAGGCGTGCTGCCATGTCTTCGCGGCCGCCGACAAAATCGAGCACCTCGCCCGAAATCGGATCCATCAGGAGGCCGTTGATGGTGAAATCGCGCCGGGCGACGTCCTCGCGGGGGTCCTTGCTGTAGCGGACCTGGTCGGGATGACGTCCGTCGCTGTAGCCAACGTCGGAGCGGAAGGTGGCGACTTCGACGACGCTCGCCTTGGGCGAGGGCTCAGTGCCTTGGGTCCCGCTTGCGACGTCATTTGGGATGGGCACCAGCACCACGCCAAACTGCGCGCCCACGGCGTAGGTTTCGGGAAAGATGCGCATGACCTGGTCCGGGGTGGCGGCGGTGGTCACGTCGTAATCGGCGGGTTCGCGGTCGAGCAGAAGATCGCGAACGCAGCCGCCGCAGAGGTAGGCCTGGAAGCCGCGCTCGCGCAGGGTGCGGATGATGGTGACCGCGTGATGTTTGCCGTTCGCCATGTTCGAGAACCGTTTCAAATAATATAGGAGGCATGCCAGACGCCCACATCCTCGGCATCGAAAGCTCGTGTGACGAAACCGCGGCGGCCGTGGTGCGCTCGGGAGAGAAGATTCTCTCCAACGTGGTCTTCTCGCAGATCGCCACGCACCAACCGTACGGAGGAGTGGTCCCGGAACTCGCCTCACGCGAACACCTCAGAGCGATCGTCCCCGTCGTGCGCAAAGCTCTCGCCGACTCAAGCCTGACCTACCAGTCGATCGACGCGCTCGCGGTCACTCAGGGTCCGGGACTCGCGGGAGCGCTCCTAGTGGGAATCAGCTACGCCAAGGCGTTGTCGTTTGCGCTGGAGAAGCCCTTGATTGCGGTGAATCACCTGGAGGGACACATTCACGCCGTGTTACTGGAGGAACGCCAGAAGGGCAATTACCAGGTGAATTTTCCCGTGCTGGCTCTGGTGGTCTCTGGCGGGCACACGCATCTTTATCTCGCCGAGCAGGAGGTGGAAGGCTGGTCGTACCAGAACGTCGGGCACACCCGCGACGATGCTGCGGGCGAGGCTTTCGACAAAGTCGCCAAGCTGCTGGGCCTAGGATATCCGGGTGGCCCTATCATCGACCGGCTGTCTGCCCACGGTGATCCGTCGGCGGTAAAGTTCGGGACCGCGCAGATCAAGCACCGCGACCGCCATGATCGAGGCCAGCCGGACGAAGGTCGTCCGCGCTTCGACTTCTCCTACAGCGGGATCAAGACAGCCGTAGTACGTTATGTTGAGACGCGCGCCATGAGGGCCGCGATCGAGGATCGGCAAAGAAAACTGGGCGCCCTGGAAAAGCCGGCGCTCGAAGACGACCTGGCCGTCTGCGATCGGGAGACTTTGAACCTCGTGGCGTCGTTCCAACGGTCCGTGGTCGCGGATCTGGTCGAGAAGACGCTGGCGGCCGCCCGCGCGTACGATGTGGCGACTCTGTTCGTAACAGGTGGCGTAGCTGCGAACAATGAACTACGGCGAACCTTCGAACTCGAGGCAGCTCAGGAAGGCTTGCCTGTGTACTTTCCGTCGCGCCCGCTGTCAACCGACAATGCGGCTATGATTGCGGCCGCGGCTTACCCTAAGTGGCTGGCCCGAGATTTCGCGCCCATGGATTTTTCTGCGGAGGCGGGTCTCGCTTTACGCCGGCGGTGAGGGTTACTTTCCAGAGGATTGTGCTTTAGCGGCGCTTCCACAGGGCATGGCGGCTACAGCTTTTTCGAGCTGCTCCTGGATGTCAATGTCCTTGAAGATGGTGAACTGGGCCCGGGTCTCGTTGGCGTCGAACCCGCTAGAGCGGCCGGTTACGATGACGATCGGAATCCCCGCCGTTTCCGGTTTCTTCTTTAGGGCGGTGATGAGTTCTGCGCCGCTCATTTCCGGCATCTGCATGTCGGTGACAACGAGGTCTGGGCGTACCCGAGCAAGTACCTCCAGGGCCTCGATGCCGTTGGAGGCGGACTCCACCGCAAAGCCGCGTTCTTCAAGAAAACGGCAGATGGTGTGGCGGATGACCATCGAATCGTCGACCACTAAGGCCACAACCGGCATTCAGGCGCCCCAAGCGAGACCGAAATCTGCGTGCCCGACATTAGCAGGGCCCGGAAGGCCAAAACAACACACAAGCGGTCCGGGGCATTACGTCGGTCATTTCTAAAGACGCAAACGAATGCTGGCACTTCTCCGCCGGGGCCGGTGGGAGGGGGGTGGAGGGGTTCAAACTTCTTCCGATTGAGCGCGATCTTCGATCGCCATGTCCTTGAATTCACTGGACTCAAACACTTCGCCGCATTCGAGGCACTCGACGTATTCACTGTCCTCATCGCGGCTAACCACTTGCACACGCGGGTGCTTACACTGATTCATGTTTCCTTCTCAGCTTGGGGGGTTCGGGCGGCGGTTGGCTTCATGGCTCCGGAGGGTACTCAGTCCCGGACAAGAGGGATCTCGATTGCCCGGAAATTTTGGGTATTTTAGACCCGCAAGGAAACAAGTCAAGTCCCCAGTCGTAACTCTTTTGTCAAAACTGGACCGTCTTTCGAGCGGGGGCAAAGCACTTGCTTCGGCAAATCCGACCGAAATTATCGGATTCCTGTAAGCAGCTTGGCCTCTGATAGTTACCGCCCAAACCCGAATCCAGACCACCCGCTGGGCAGGGTTGCGCGGAAAACCAGGGTGGCGTTACAATAAAAGGCGACCCAAATAGTCGGAGTTTAATCCGATCAAATTGGTCGGATTGTCGTCTGTCCAGCATGCTGAAGCTCACCAAGAAAGCGGATTACGGGCTGATGGCCATGAAACATCTGGCCGAGCATGCGCACGAGGGGTCTTGCAGCGCCAAAGATGTCGCGGAATCGTACGGTATCCCGCCGGAAGCGCTGGCCAAGATTCTGCAGCGGCTGGCCAAGGCCGGGCTGCTGCACTCCCAGCACGGCATCAACGGCGGATACACGCTGGCGCGCGATGCGCACGACATCTCGGCCTACGAGGTGATCCGAGCGATCGATGGGCCGCTCTTTATCACGTCGTGCATCACGGTGCGCGGGGAGTGCGACCAGACGGAGCGCTGCACGATCCGCGAGCCTCTGCGCAAGGTAAACCAGAGCATCGAGGACGTGCTGAAGAGCATCAAGATTGCAGAGATGACGGAAGGGCCTGACGGGAGCGCTCGCGAATCGAAGAAGACGCTCGCGGACCTGGTCACATTGACCTGACCCCGACCCCGACTGCGTTGCTGACTCAGGTTTGGAGAACTTTAAGGTAGGAGATGGCGATCATGATTACGGATTTGAAAGCGGCGACCCAGGAGCAGCGCACCCCGGCTCCCGACGGCATCAAGCTGCCCATTTACATGGACAACCATGCCACCACCCCAATGGACCCGCGTGTGCTTGAGGCCATGCTGCCCTATTTCATGGAGAAGTTTGGAAATGCTGCGAGCCGCAACCATCCATTCGGTTGGACTGCGGAAGAAGCCGTAGAACAGGCGCGCGAGCAGATTGCCAAAATGGTGGGTGCTACGGCGAAAGAGATCATCTTTACGTCAGGCGCCACCGAGAGCGACAACCTTGCCATCAAGGGCGTCGCCGAGATGTATCGCGAGAAGGGCAACCACATCATCACGGCAGTCACTGAGCACAAGGCAGTGCTCGACACCTGCAAGCGGCTGGAGAAGTACGGCTATCGCGTCACCTATATGCCGGTCCAGAAAGACGGCCTGGTGGACCTGGAAGAACTGAAGCGTGCCATCGACGACAAAACGATCCTGGTCAGCATCATGGCGGCAAATAACGAGATTGGAGTGCTGCAGCCGTGGGCGGAAATCGGCAAGATCTGCCGCGAGCGTGGCGTGCTCTTCCACACCGACGGCGTGCAGGCAGTGGGCAAGGTCCCGATCGACGTGAACAAGGACAACATCGACCTAATGTCGATCACGGCGCACAAAATCTACGGTCCGAAGGGCGTGGGCGCTCTGTACGTACGCCGCAAGAATCCGAGGGTGCAGATTTCGGCGATCATCGACGGCGGTGGACACGAGCGCGGCATGCGTTCCGGAACCCTGAATGTGCCCGGCATCGTGGGGCTTGGCAAGGCTTGTGCCATTGCTAAGGAAGAAATGGCCAAAGAAGGAGCCCACCTGGCAGCGCTCCGCGACCGTCTGCGCGACCGCATTATGGGGCGGCTGGATGAAGTCTATATCAATGGCTCGATGGAGCACCGCTTGCCCGGGAACCTGAACATCAGCTTTGCGTACGTCGAGGGGGAGTCTCTGCTGATGGGTATCAACGACGTGGCCGTTTCGAGCGGTTCGGCCTGTACGTCAGCGACACTGGAACCGTCTTATGTTCTGAAGGCCCTCGGGACGGGCGATGACCTGGCGCACAGTTCAATCCGCTTCGGGATCGGCCGCTTCAATACCGCAGCTGAAGTTGACTACGTAGCGGACCGCGTTTGCGAGACCGTCGAACGCCTGCGTGAACTTTCGCCGCTCTATGAGATGGCGAAGGAAGGCGTCAATTTGAAGGACGTAAAGTGGGCGGGAGAGTAAAGAGGCAGGTCTCAAAGTTTCAAGGTTTCGAAGGTTTCAACGAAACCCTGCACCGGCGAGACTCTGGAACTTTGCAACCTTGAAACCTTGAAACCTGTTTTAGGAGCGTAAGACACATGGCATATAGCGATAAAGTTCTCGACCATTATTCCAATCCGCGCAACGTCGGTTCGCTCGACAAGAACAGCACCGAGGTGGGCACCGGCCTGGTCGGCGCGCCCGAGTGCGGCGACGTTATGAAGTTGCAGATCAAGGTGAACCCGCAAACTCAGATTATCGAGGACGCCAAGTTCAAGACCTTCGGCTGCGGTTCCGCGATCGCGTCGTCCTCACTTGCCACCGAATGGGTGAAGGGGAAGACCGTGGAAGAGGCGCTGCAGATCAAGAACACGGAGATCGTGAAGGAGCTGTCGCTTCCTCCCGTGAAGATTCACTGTTCGGTGCTGGCGGAAGACGCGATTCGGGCGGCGATCCACGACTGGAAGAAGAAGAACGGTGCGGCGGATGCGAATTCACAGGTGCCCACCGGGGCGCAAGCCAGCCACTAGCAGCTGCGCCCGTCGCCGGCTCAGGATCGCTGTGTTCCGGATCACTGACCGGCTGTCAGGCACCGGGTTAGACTCATGACCACTATTATGGCGGAAGAAACGACGAAGACCGTTGCTCCTCCGGCTGCTCCGATTAAGGGCATCCAGGTGACGGATAAGGCGATTGCCAAAATTCGGACTGCGATGGTGAAGGAAGGTATCTCACCGGAAGAGGGCGGGCTGCGTCTGGGCGTGCAGGGCGGCGGCTGTTCGGGGCTGAGCTATAACATTCGCTTCGACACCCAGCCGCGCGAGCGCGACCGCATCTTCCAGTTCGACGATGTTCGCGTGTTCGTGGATCCGAAGTCTTTCATCTACCTGCACGGCATGATCCTGGATTACCAGGAGACGCTGATGCAGCAGGGCTTCGTGTTCGTGAATCCGAACTCGACAAAGTCCTGCGGCTGCGGTACCTCATTCTCGGCATGAGCAGTGTGGCTGGTCCCCGGCCCGCGAAGCGGTGGCAAATGGATGGCGGGCGTTTTCACCCGCGACAAGGAAACGTAGTTCCAGGTTCCTTCCACCACGGCGCCAACTTCTCCCGGCCCGGGCAAACACAATACGGGCGGCGCGACGGTTGAGCGTCCGTGGTGAATGTGTCTATGGCAAACCCTGACTCCAAAGCGAGTTCGTCGCTGATCATGCCGGGCGCCGCAACTTCGACCTGCTGGTCGTGCGGCACCATGCGGGCAGAACATTTTTGCAGCGCCTGCGGCAAGGTCCAGCCTCCGATTCCGGTCGACTACTTTACGTTCTTCGGGCTGCCGCGGAAACTGAATCTCGACGTTGGCGGGTTAGAGCAGGAGTTCTACCAGCTCAGCCGGAAGCTGCACCCCGACCTCTATTCTGGTGCGGACAAGCGTGAGCAGGAGTGGAGCCTGGAGCAGAGTTCGCAGCTCAATGACGCGTACCGCACGCTCAAAGATCCAATCAAGCGGACCGAGTATCTGCTGCGGCTGGAAGGGGTGGAGCTCGAGGAGCAGTCAAAGTCTGCTACCGAGCAGGCACGGGCCACGGGCCAGGTCAAGAAGCAAGTGGTTCCGCCCGATCTTCTGGAGGAAGTTTTCGACCTGAACATGCAGCTCGAAGAGTTGCGCACGCAGAAGAAGATGGGAGAGGACGACCCCGCCCTAATCGAGGAAATCGGCCGCCAGAAGTTGGAATTGGAAGAGAAACACGAGGCGCTGCTGGAAGAACTGAAGCGCGACTGGAGTAAGTGGGATCAAGCGATGGACAGCGGCACCGAGCCGGATCGGCTGAAGATCCGCGACCAGATGGTCGACCTGCTCAACCGGCGCAATTATTTGAGGAATCTGGTGAGGGATGTGAATGAGGTGCTGGAAAGCGGCACTTAGCAGTTGGCACTTGGCACTTAGCCGTACGGAGAGGTACACGACCTCAGCTAAGTGCTAATTGCCAAGTGCTAAGTGCCCGCTCGGTTAACTGGGTGCACGACCACGAATTCAAATGCCCAACGAACGCATCGTCGGAATCGATCTTGGCACCACCAACTCGCTGGTGGCGTTCATGCAAGGGGAGACGCCTGTGGTGATCCCTGGTGAGGACGGTCTCAACCTTGTGCCGTCGGTGGTGGCTCTCGACGAAAATGGGCAGATTATCGTGGGCAGCGCCGCTCGCAAGTACCTCATTGAGACTCCGGAGCGAGCCGTTTACTCCATCAAGCGCCTGATGGGGCGCGGGGTTGAGGATGTTCAGGATGAGCTGAACCTCTTTCCGTTTCGCCTCGCCGAAGACCTGCAGGCTGGCGAAGTGCTGCGCATCAAGCTGGGAAGCAAGACTTACACGCCGCCGGAGATCTCGGCATTCATCCTGCGGCAGCTCAAACGCAACGCGGAGCGGTACTTCGGCGGACCCGTGACGAAAGCCGTGATTACCGTTCCTGCGTATTTCAATGATGCCCAGCGTCAGGCCACAAAGGATGCTGGCCGGATCGCGGGGCTTGAGGTGCTCCGTCTGGTGAACGAACCGACGGCGGCGTCACTTGCATACGGGCTCGACAAGAAAAAGAACGGGGTCGTGGCGGTCTACGACCTGGGCGGCGGCACCTTCGACATTTCGATTCTCAAGCTGCACGACGGCATCTTCGAAGTCATCGCCACCAATGGCGACACCCATCTGGGCGGCGACGATATCGACAACCTGCTGATTACGATTGCGCTCGATGACATCCGCGGCGATATGAGACTCGATCTCCGGCGTAGCGGTGAAGGCGTGCAGACCATACGCAAGGCCGTTATCGAAGCGAAGATCGCGCTCTCGGCACAGCATTCAACCAAGCTCGACGTCGAATTGTCAGGTGGTAAGCGTTATCAGCGGGAAATTACCCGGGCGCAGTTCGAACAGCTGATTCAGCCGATTCTCGACCGCACGGTCGGCCCCTCGAAGCAGGCGATGAAAGACGCGGGCCTGAAGCCGGAGCAGATTGATGAGGGCGTGCTGGTCGGGGGTTCTACGCGCATCCCGAAGGTGCGCGAACTGGTGCAGACACTGTTCCAGCGAGCGCCGCACACCGATCTGAATCCGGATGAGGTTGTGGCACTGGGCGCGGCGGTGCAAGCGAACATCCTCAGCGGCGGCTCCGAGGCGACGAAAGAAATGCTGCTGCTCGATGTTACGCCGCTCTCGCTAGGGATCGAAGTCGCGGGGGGAGTTACCGACAAGATCATCCTGCGGAACTCGACGATACCGGCGTCGGCCACCCAGTTTTACACCACTCAGATCGACGGGCAAACCAACGTTGCGATCCACGTCCTGCAGGGCGAGCGCGAACTGGCCAAAGACTGCCGCTCGCTGGCGCGCTTCGACCTGAAAGGCGTCCCACCGATGACTGCGGGGATGCCGCGCATCGAGGTGAAGTTCCTGATCGACGCCAACGGCATCCTGCACGTTTCGGCGCGCGAACAGCGCAGCGGGAAGGAAGCAGAAATCGAAGTTCAGCCCAGCTACGGCCTGACCGACGAACAGGTCGAGAGCATGCTGCTCGAGTCGTTCGACTATGCGGAGGAAGACTTTCGCCAGCGCCAGGTGATCGAGGCGCGCAATGAGGCCGAGACGATTCTTGCCGCCCTCGAGAAAGGCCGCCGCAGTCCGGCGTGGGGTCAGCTCACCAGCAACGAGCAGAAGCGCATCGCGAAGCTGGAGAAATCCCTGCACGAGGCGAAGAAGGGTGAGGACTATCAGGCCATCCGCAAAGCCATCGACGAACTGAATCAGGGCACGATGCGGCTGGCGGAGTTAATAATGGACAGCGCCGTCTCAACCGCGCTCAAGGGTAAGACAATGGATGAGGCTGACCTGGGCGAAGGCCCGGCGGCACCGCATCCGGTGGCGAAAGCGGAATTTGAATAACAGGTCTTGGGTCTTGGGTGTTAGGTCTTAGGTTGTTGTCCAACCGGCATCGGGGCGACAACAACAAATGCGAGAAGCGCGACCTAAGACCGAACACCCGATTTTCGGAGTTCTCTATGTCTGACGAAAAAACGCAAGGCACCGGAGCCGCGACTATCGACGCGCCCGGCGAAAACACGGTCCAAGTGACGTTCCTGCCTGAGGGCAAGACCGTTCAGTTCGAACATGGCAAGCTTCCTTACAAGGATCACGGCAAAGAGGAGTCGCTGCTCGACGTGGCCCTGAACAATGGCATCCACCTCGACCACGCCTGCGGCGGAAATTGTGCCTGCACCACCTGCCACATTTGGGTGAAGGAGGGCGCCGAAAATCTCTCCGACATGGACGACGACGAAGCCGACCGCCTCGACATGGCGGCCGATCTGCAGCTAAACTCGCGCCTCGGCTGCCAGGCGGTGATTACCAAGCCGGGCAAAGTAGTCGTCGAGATCCCAGCGTGGAACCGGAATTACGTTTCGGAAGAACACTAGAAAGCAGCTGTTAGCCGTTAGCTCTTAGCCCTTAGCTAGAACCGAATCGCGCACGGTCGAGGGTCGGACCCAGAAGGCTAAGAGCCAAAGGCTCATAGCTGACTTTTAGGAGCTTGCATGCCGAAAGATCTGAACTGGGAGGATGCGGAGGATATCGGCATCCTCTTGTCTGAAAAGCACCCCGACAAAGACCCGCTCGCGGTGCGCTTTACCGACCTGCATACTTATGTGACGCAACTTCCCGAGTTCAAAGACGATCCCAAGAAGTCCAATGAGGCCAAGCTCGAGGCGATCCAGATGGCGTGGCACGACGAGTTTCTGGATAGGACTCAGGGTTAGATTTCTTTCGCGCCTTTAGTGGGCCGCTCCCGTTTCTTTCATCTCTTGATAGAACTTCTGCAACACCGAAAACGCCTCCTTACGCTGCCCCATGTTTGAGACCAATCCCTTGCGGTTGAAGTAGTCCTGAATCCCCGGCAATACCCGCCGGGGAGAGCGGAAGTCCATCAGCACCCACGGGGAGAGGCCAACAAAACCAGGAATCTTCCGGATCATTGCCAACTGGTGCACATAGAGATTCGCCTGGTACTCCTCGGTCCAGCGCGTGCTCGCATCACCGTGTTTGCCGTAAGGGGCGTCGCCGCCGAACTCGCTGACGATCAGCGGCTTGTTGTACTTGCTCTCCCATTGCCAGCGATCGGCATCGTCGGGGCGACCAAAATACCACCCGAGATACTCGTTCAGTCCTAGAACGTCGAGAGATTCGCCTAGTGGATCATCGAGAATGCGCTTTTCCGGCCCGGCCTCGGTCACGTGATTGAGGGCAGACGTGATCAGGCGCGTGGGATCCAGTTGCCGGGCGTCTTCCGCCAGTTTCTGCAGAAAAACAGTCCGGTCCGGATCGACCGGCGTTTCGTTCGACATCGACCAGAAGATCACCGAGGCGCGGTTGTGGTCACGCGCGATCATGTCGCGGAGTTGCGCTTCGGCATTGGCAAGCGTGGCGGGGTTCTTCCACGCGATATCCCAATAAACCGGAATTTCCGACCACACCAGCAGCCCAAGTTTGTCGGCGAGGCGAATCTCGTTCTCGTTGTGCGGATAGTGGGTAAGCCGCACGAAGTTGCATCCCAGTTCCTTCGCCCAGCCGAACAGAGTCATTGCGTCTTCCATGCTGAAGGCGCGGCCACCGCGGATAGGGGCTTCTTCGTGCATCGAGATGCCCCGCAGGAAAATCGGCTTCCCGTTCAGCAGAACTTGCGTGCCCCTCACCTCGATCGAGCGAAAGCCGATAGCATCGTGCAGCGTGTCCGCGCCCGCCGAGAAGACCACGTCATAGAGCCTGGGGTTTTCGGGCGACCACAAGTCGACCTTCGCCGGAAAGCGGAAATCCACGCGCCCGTTTGCGTCCGGCGTAAAGGTCTTGCGAACGCCCGCTTCTCGAATTTCTACCGTCACGGGCTGCGCGGGTGAGACGCCATCCAGTTGCACCCAACCGGCAATTTCATTCGTCGTCCCCTTCGGGAGTTGGACGGAGTAATCGCGAACGAAAGTCTCCGGCGTTTCCACCAGCAGGACGTCGTGTGTGAGTCCGCCATAGTTCCACCAGTCGGTGTTCAGGGCGGGCACACCATCGGCTCGGCGGGCGTTGTTAACTTCGACGACGAGGTAATTGTCGCCGTCCGCGAGTTGGCCGGTCACTTCAAAGTTGAAGGGAGTGAAGCCGCCCTCGTGCTCACCGAGTGGCTTGCCGTTCAGATATACGCGCGTGAAGTAGTTCGCGGCTCCAAAATAGACAAACACGCGAGTGTGCTCGCGTCGCTTGTAAGTGAAAGAGCGTTTGTACCAGAGCGGCCCTTCGTAGAAGAAGAGCCGTTCCTTCTGCATGTTCCAATCACCGGGAACGTTCAGCGTTTCCGACTGTTCAAAGTTGTATTCGATGGGGCCGCTGCGGGTTTCCGGAGTTGCCTGCTCGTAGTAGCGCGCATGCAGGCCGGTCTCGTAGGGATCGACAATCACGTGCCACGCGCCGTTGAGGCTGGTCGTGACTCGGCCCGAGACGTTCTCGATGAGCAACGGAGGCCGCGGTGCCGCCCAACCGAGCGTACACAAAAGCATGGGGGCGATAGACAAGGTCAGGAATTTCATATAGTTTTATATGGTTTCCAAGCACTAAGCACGTTTCAAACGGCCGGGGCCGGGGCAGCGACGGATAAAGGCTTTACAAATCCATGACAACTTGCCCCTGGCCTCAGCCGTACACTGGTTGGGACTTGAGTGGCGATTGCTGCCGTGGAACCCGCGAGCGGCGCGGCGTTTGGCTCGCTCGGCGGACACGACAGCGCTCTGCGTCAAGTTGGTCTCTCTCTCACAAAACTCAAAAAGGGCACGCTCTTGGGGGAGCGCGCCCCATTTTTTCGCAGTCGAATGTCGGCGCGTCTGCTGTTACCCCACCGACGCCGGAGCCGGCTCTTCCACACTGGCCTCGCGCAAGAACCGGGCAGCCTCTTCCGGCGGCGTCGGATTGATATAAAAACCCGTACCCCACTCAAATCCTGCCGTCTTGGTGAGCTTCGGCATGAACTCGATGTGCCAGTGATAGTGATCGTTGGTCGGGTCCTGCACGGGCGAGCTGTGGATCACCAGGTTATAGGGCGGATTATCGAGCACGCGGTCGGCTTTCATCAGAAGCGTCTTGAGCGCCTCCGCGAGATTCTCGAACATGTGCGAGGACGAGTTCTCGAACGCCGACTCGTGCTGCTTTGGCAGAATCCAGGTTTCGAAGGGAAAGCGGGGCGCGTAAGGGGCCAGCGTGATGAAGTCGTCGTTTTCCGCCACCACGCGGGTGCCATTCTCGCTTTCCTGACGGATCACGTCGCAGAATACGCAGCGCTCTTTGTAGATGTAGTACTGCTTCGCACCTTCGATTTCCTCGAGTACGTAAATCGGAAGAATCGGAAGTGCGATCAGCTGGCAGTGGCCATGCTCGAGCGACGCGCCGGCCGGCTCGCCGTGATTCTTGAAGATCAGAATGTATTTGAACCGCCGGTCCTTCTTCAGATCAAGAATGCGATCGCGGAAGGTCCACAGCATGTCTTCAATGCGCTTGGGCGGCATCGTGGCCAGCGTGGAAGCGTGGTCGGGCGTTTCGATAATCACCTCGTGCGCGCCGATGCCGTTCATCTTGTCGAACATGCCTTCGGCTTGGCGATTGAGGTTGCCTTCGATCCCCAGGGCAGGAAACTTGTTGGGAACCACGCGCACGCTCCAGCCCGGCGTGTCACGCTGCGGCGGAGGCCCGCCGTTCGGGTTCGGGCGATAGGCCTGGATCTCCGGCGGCGTCTTGCTCTCGTTCCCAGGACAGAAGGGACAGAAGCCGCCCTTGATTCGAACTCCCTCGCGCACAAAATCGGTGGGACGCTTTGCGCGGTCAGTGGAGATGATCACCCAGCGCCCAACGATCGGATCTTTTCTAAGTTCGGGCAATTACTAAATCCTTTCAATACGAAACGATCGAATTTGTTATTTTACGCCACGACAAAGCCATTTTTTAACAATTCAATGCCGGGTGGAGAGGCCGGATTTTCGTAGTAAACACTCACCACGTCAAAGCGCCACGGCACATCGGGCGGCAGGTGGCGAAGGTATTCGCGAGCCACGAACCCGAGTTCCCGCTGCTTGTCAAGGTCCACCGCCGCCTCGGCGGGCTTCACTCGATGCGAAGTCCGCGTCTTCACCTCGATGCTGAGGACGTCTTGATCCCAGCCAATCAGGTCAATCTCGCCGCGGCGGCCGGTCTTCTGGTGAGCGGGAGAATCATCGCGGGAAGCGCACCGTTCCGCCAACTGATCGAGCAGGTGCACCGTCGCTTGTGTGAAGCGGACCAGCATGGCGAGATTTTACGGAGCTATGGTCCATCGTATCTGCGCGGCAATCGCGTGGAAGTGACCGTACTCACAGCGGCAGGTTCAGGCCGACACAAGTTGCGTGGCGTAATCTGGGCATTAAGGCAAGTTCGTCGACGGTTTCACCACGTGTCACCACCCGCCTTCGGCGGCCAGAGGCCGAAGCAGCGCAACAGCAGGGCGATTGGTCCCATGTGGTAGCTGTTATGCACCAGCGTCTGCCATAAGACTGCTTGCACGGCGAATGCCTGGGAGGCTTCAGCAGCAGTGATGGCTTCGACTGAGGCGCCTAGAGCCGCCGGCTCCGATGCGGAGAGTTCCTCGAACCTCTGGAGAAGGCCGGCAAAACGGGCCCGCTCCCGGTCCCAATCGTCCTCGCCGGCGCGAGCCAAGTTGGCGGGCCAGCTCTCGATCGCGTGCTCCGGATACGACGGGCGCGCTCCGGAAATCCGGCGGAGTTCGTAGTCCATCCAGTAATTCAGGTGACCGACGATCTGCCATATCGAGTGCGGATAACCCGCGACCAACCTGCTTGCCGCCGAAGCAGAAACGTCAGCGAGGCTGGCGACAGGATCTGCGTGTGCGCCTTTGCCGCGCAGAAGTTCCCGGTAAGTCGGATCACTTCCAGACATTTCTATTCCGAGACGGGGTCGCCTACCCGGATCAGGCCCTGGGTCAGGACTTGCGCCCGCAAGCCACCGCGGTGGCGCAGGCCTTTGATGACCGCGAGTCCGGTTAGCGCCTCCAAATGGCTGCAGGGCTCGCACAGGCGAATGCCGCGGACTCGCACGCCGCCGACCGTGAACTCGCGGCCGACCAGGTGATTCAGGGGCACTCCGCGGGTTACCACATTGCGGCGAGCTTCGCCCAGGGTGAGACCGAGGTTGTACTCGCGCTTCATCGCCTCGATCGCTTCCGCCTCAATAAGAGTGAGTTCGAAGTCGGGCTCCGGCTTGTAGAACGTGCCCTGCTTCAGGAAGTAGCGGTCGCCCCGTAGCCCCGCTCCAGGGATGGCTTCGACATGATCGACCGCCTGCATCGGAGCCTTGGCCGCGCTAGCAATGTGGACGGAGTCCACGGTGCCGCTCCACATGGGAATTCTCCCCTGATGGAAGTAAGGGACGGGCAAAACGCGTTCGCCCGAAGGAGAACAAGCGCCTGTCCCAGAGTTGATGTGTACTACGCGCTCTTGGCGACGATCTCGATTGACTCTTCGAGCGCGTCCATGGCCAAGTCCGCCTCTTCGAGCGTAAGGACCAGGGGCGGCGAGATGCGCACCGTGCTCGGGCCACAGCCCAGAAACAGCATGCCGCGCTCGAACGCCAGCTCGACGATGCGGTCACGCTCGTCGTGACCGTACTCCTTGGTCTTCTGATCCTTCACGATTTCGACGCCGATCATCAGGCCACGCCCGCGGACATCACCGACCAGGCGGTGCTTCTTCGGCCAGTCCGCCATGCGCTTCAGCATGTGGTTGCCGACTTCTGTCGCATTCGCGAGCAGGCGTTCGTTCTCGATCACATCGAGCGTGGCGAGGGCGGCCGCAATGCACACCGGGTTACCACCGAAAGTCGAAGCGTGGGACCCAGGGACCCAGTCCATGATGTCTGCGCGACTGATGGTAACGCCCAGCGGCATGCCGGAAGCGATGCCCTTCGCGCTGCAAACGATGTCGGGGTGAACGCCAGTGTGCTCGACCGCCCACCACTTCCCGGTGCGGCCAACGCCGCTCTGGACTTCATCCACCACCAGCAGGATGCCGTAGCGATCGCAGATCCGGCGCAGTTCCTGCATGAATCGTGTGGGGGCGACGACGTAGCCACCCTCACCCTGGATGGGTTCAACGAAGATGGCCGCAACTTCTTCGGGCGCCAATGTCGTCTTGAAGAGCTTTTCCTCGATGAAGCGCGCACAACCCAGGGCGAACTCTTCCGCATCCTGCGCACCGCCGGAACAACCCCGATAGACGTCGGGATAACGGACGTGAGTCACCCCGGGCACCAGCGGAGAGAAGCGCCGCTTCTGCTGTGGCTTTGACGCGGTCAGCGAGAGCGCGCCCATGGTGCGTCCATGGAATGCGCCGTAGAACGCGATGATCTGCTGCCGCTTGGTATGGTAGCGGGCGAGTTTCAGCGCGGCCTCCACCGCCTCGGCACCCGAGTTCCCGTAGTAAACCCGGTGCGGCCCTGGCATCGGCGCGATGTGCGAGAGGCGCTCGGCCAGTTCCACCAGGCTCTCGTAGTAGAAATCGGTTCCCGACATGTGGATCAGTTCGCCGGCCTGCTTCTGGATAGCGGCGACGACTTCGGGATGGCAATGGCCGGTTGAAGTCACTGCGATGCCGGCGGAGAAATCGAAGAACTCGTTGCCGTCAACGTCGGTCACGACAACGCCGCGTCCGCTCTTGGCGACCAGCGGGTAGGACCGCGTGTAGGACGGCGAAATATACTTGTCATCGCCCGCCAGGATGCGCTTGGCATTGGGTCCGGGCAGGGCGGTCTTGATCTTGGGGCCGGCGGTCAGGGTTTTGGTCGTCATGGGATCCTCCGAAAGCGTTGCGGGTCGTGGGTCGCTTCGTCGTTCTATTCGGGTGGCGCTGAATCGGCTTTCGCCGATTGAGCGGACTTCGTCCCGAAGAAACTTTCCACAGGGAGGATCGGAAACTAGTCGCTTCCGAAGAGGCTGGGGCGAACCTGCGAAGGCAGCACTGCCAAATGACGCCGCGGGCAGCAAAGCTGGTGCAGCCAGCAGGCAGGCAGGTGCGAATTGGGATTCTGCAGGATCATTTTACTCAACTGATTATAGCCTGAAAATGTGGGCGCTGGAACCCCTCGTTTCAGTCCTTTTGGACGTAGTTCGCGGTGTTACTCCGGTCACCATCGCGGCTGACTCTTGTCAGCACTGTTGCTGTCAGGCTTACATCTGAGCGCGCACAACGCCATTAAGTCGCATCGAAGCATGCCTTCAGAGCATCTTTCACTGCTAGTCTCTCGAGTAACCCCCATGACCTCCTCACAACAAGACCGCTGGACCCTGATCCTTGCCTTCGGGCTGGTCTATCTGTTCTGGGGGTCGACTTACCTGGGAATTGCGATCGCCGTGGAGCAAATTCCACCGGCGCTGATGTGCGCGACCCGCTTCCTGATCGCGGGCATCGTGATGCTGGCTTACTGCTGGATCAGTGGTCGCAGAATCCTCTATAGCCCGCGGCAGCTTTGGCACATGGCGGCTGTCGGCATTCTGCTTCTCATGGGAGGGAACCTGACCCTTTCCTACGCCGAGCGGATCGTGCCTTCGGGCCTGTCGGCGTTGCTGATTGCGGTCACGCCCCTCTGGTTCCTTGTGCTCGATGCCCGGCTGATCGGCCATCACCAGATTTCCAACCGCGGCATGACCGGATTGGCCTTGGGAGTCGTCGGCATGGTCGTGCTCCTATGGCCGAAGCTGACGGCGACAGGCTCCATCGGCCATCGCGAACTGTGGTTTTCGCTGAGCCTGCTGGCCGGCTCATTCAGTTGGGCGCTGGGCTCCGTTCTCTCGAAGGTCTGGCAGTCGAGCGAAGTCGACCCGCTCAGTTCCACCTCCTGGCAGGTGGTATTCGCCGGTGTTGCGAATCTGATCTTCGCGCTCCTGAACGGCGACCTCTTCCATGTCGTCTGGACCGCTCGCGGCTTGGGCGCCGTGCTCTATTTGATCGTAGGCGGTTCCTGGATTGGCTACACCTCCTACATCTACGTGCTCCGCCACGCGCCCAGTTCGAAGGCGTCGACTTACGCCTACGTGAACCCGGTGGTGGCGGTGTTTCTTGGCTGGCTGGTGCTGCACGAATCCCTGGACCGCTACATTTTGATGGGCAGCGCCATCGTCGTGGTCTCGGTGATCCTGGTGAGCAGCGCGAAGATCACGACGAAGACGGTGGCGGAGGAGATGCCTGCGGTTGAGACCGCGGGAGATTGAAAATGAGCTATGAGCCGTGAGCGTCGAGCTCATAGCCTGGACTGCCCACCTTCGCGAGGACGGTCCTAACCCTGCTTCGAATACACTGATTGCGACACCGGTCGTGGAGTCATTTCATGGCGAATTGTGCGCGCTGCGGGCGGGAGTTACCGGCCTTCTCTATCGGGGAGCCAAGCAACTTGTGCTCCGAGTGCCGACAGGTAGCTGCTCCGGTGAAGCGCGCAGCGTATCGCCCGCCGTTCACAGTGGCGCTCGTGGGACTAAACCTACTCATATTCGCCGCGATGGCGGTCACGGGCGCCTCGCTCCTGGGACCCACGAATCAGCAGTTGCTGAAGTGGGGTGCTGATTTTGGTCCGCTTTCGCTCGACGGGCAGCCTTGGCGCATTCTCACCTCGAACTACGTTCACATCGGAATTTGGCACATCTTCTTCAACATGTGGTGTCTGTGGGACCTGGGTCGCATGTCGGAGAGAATCTTCGGTGGCTGGACCTACTTGCTCATCTACACCGCCTGTGGCATCGCTGGAAGTCTCGCCAGCCTCTGGCTACATCCGATGGTGGTCGGGGCGGGCGCCTCCGGCGCCATCTTCGGCTTGGCGGGAGCGCTGATCACGGCGCTCTACCTAGGCAAGCTTCCGTATCCGGGACAAGCTCTGCGCGGGATGATGAGAAGCCTTCTCACGTTTGCCGGGTACAACCTGCTGTTCGGTGCCGCGATCCCCGGCATCGACAACTCGGCCCACGTCGGCGGTCTGGTGATGGGGCTTGCTCTCGGCGCGATTCTGGGTCCGCAACTGATGGAACAGCCGGAAAAACGCACAGCTCACGAACGGATCGCTTTCATCGCGGCAGCGCTGCTTCTGGTCGGACTGGGAACGTTCGTGAAGAGGCAAAACGGATACGTTGTGGTCTTTGGGGAGGCACGGGATCACTATAGGGGTCAGCTCGACCACGCGATCAACGAACTTCAACACGCTGTCGAGCAAAAACCCAACAGCAAGTTAGCCCTGAGCCTGCTCGCGAGCGCATACTTGGAGAAGAAAGACTACCCCCATGCTGAAAGCACATTGAAACGGGTCTTGGAACTCGCCCCTTCGGACCCCCTGGCCAAGTACAACCTGGGCATCGTTTATGGGAACACCGGCCGGAACGAGGAGGCCCGTCAGATCTTCACCGATCTTACCCAGCGCAATCCGAACGACGATGATGCGTGGACGCTGCTCGGGTCAGCACTGGATGGATTGGGCCGCGAAGAAGAGGCCTTCCAGGCCTGCGAGAAAGCGATCTCGCTCAATCCGAAGAACGCGGCAGCGTATCAGCAGCTGGGTCTGACCCAGATGAAGTTGAAGCAGACCGAGGCCGCTGTCACCTCTCTGGAGCAAGCCGCTCAGCTGGACCCAACCAGCGCCGAAATTCTAAAAAATCTGGCGCAGGCATACACGCACGGTGGCAAGACCAAAGAAGCGACCGAGGCCTTTCGGAAGGCCGACGCGCTGAGCAAAACGGCGCCTTAAGCAGCGCTCTGCAAACTCGGTCCCGAACACCTTACTCCGCCCCCTCGTCCTCCTCCGCGTCATTCACCACATCCACCGCATGCCCGTGGATGGCGAAGGTCACTTTCTGATTCTCGTCCGGCTCAAACGTCACGCGCGTGGGCTGCCGTTGCCGGCCGGGGGCCGGACATTCTGAGTCGGGCTCGTCTTCGCCTCCGGGCTCGCCCAGCGGTTTCTTCAGAATCAGCTTGCGGCGTCCCAGTTGTGCGACAACCGCAAACAGCTTTTTCCCGTCGTCCGAGACCCCGCAGTAGGCGATGTAGTCGCGATACCAGCTGGCTGTCGAGTAGAACGGATCGAACTCCGGCAGATTGATCTGGGAGACTCGCCCGGTCAGGCGATCCACCAGCAACCATCCACCTCGCTCCCATTGCCAGCGGGGAGTCGGACCGTTCTCATCGGGCAGCGTGTCGTTCAGGCGGAACACGCGCCGCACGACCAACAGCCGGTCGGTGACTTCGTGAGGCGCGCCGGTGGGGTATTCCTTGAGACGGGTGTCGACGTACAGACCCCGAATCTTCAAGTCCAGCGGCTTGCTTTCCGCGGGGCCAACCAGCCATTTCACGGGTGTCCACTTGCCGAAGGTAATGACATCGGGCTTCGGCACCGCCGCCGCGACCGATGCCCACAAAAGGAGACCGAATAGAGGGGGGTGAAATCTATTGCGTATGTCACCAGCCTTAGCACGACAAGAAGAGCAGAACAAGGTCAGTTGCCACACCCGGATGCCCCCCATTCCCGGCAAGGGAACTACGAAATAGCCGGTTTTCTCGCAAGAAATCAAAGCTCGCGAACCGCCGAAACTCCGCTACAATAGCGACCAGCCTGCTTGGACGGGACTGTGATCGATACCCAGCACTCCCGGAGCAACTATTTCCCAGACGCCTCACTCTATTAGCCTATGGGCGAGCTCCTGATCCACCGCCGGGTTCCTCGAATCCTGGTGGTGGATGACAATCCCGACATGGTCGAGTTGATGCGGGAGCTACTCCTCAGCTGCGGCTATGACGTTATTGCCGTGCGCGACGCGGCCCAGGCGGAATCCGAAGTTCACCGTCACCCGCCCGACCTGATCCTCTCCGATGTCGTGATGCCCGGGCGGTCGGGCTACGAGCTGTGCCGGCAAATGAAGGAAGACCCAGCCACCCGGCTCATCCCCTTTCTGTTGATCACAGGGCTCAGCGATCGCGAAGACAAAGTAAAAGGCATCGAGGCAGGCGCCGACGATTTCCTGAACAAGCCGATCTTTCCCGCCGAGCTGTTCGCTCGGGTTAAGTCTCTGCTGAAGTTGAAAGAGTTCACCGACGAACTCGAGACCGCGGAATCCGTCCTGTGCACGCTCGGGCTGAGCGTGGAAGCGCGCGACCCTTACACAGAAGGCCACTGCGAAAGGTTGTCCAAGCGCGCGGCGGCACTCGGGCGGCACTTGGGTCTCGACGAAGATTCGATCGTGGCGCTGCGCCGTGGTGGATACCTGCACGATTTGGGTAAGATCGCTGTGCCGGATGAAGTGCTGAAGAAGGGCTCCGATCTCACTGGCGACGAGTGGGAGATCATGAAGAAGCATCCGGTCACGGGAGAAAACATCTGCAAGCCGCTGAAGTCGCTGCGCCTGGTGCTGCCGATTATTCGCTTCCATCACGAGCACTCCGACGGCACCGGCTATCCCGACGGTTTGCACAAAGACGAGATCCCGCTGCTGGCGCGCATCCTGCAGGTGGTCGACGTTTACGATGCCTTGCGCACAGCGCGTCCTTACAAGCCGGCACTCAC
>Ga0307479_10001312_pt1 | contig 22603 bp, 26 predicted proteins | sample atmos_gasesECM4C_FD_203743 | JGI IMG/M metagenome (GOLD analysis project Ga0307479, IMG submission 203743) | Hardwood forest soil microbial communities from Morgan-Monroe State Forest, Indiana, United States - atmos_gasesECM4C_515 | ecosystem: Environmental > Terrestrial > Soil > Temperate...
AGTTCAAGTATTCGGAGTAGGAGGAAAGGCTGCCTCCATTGACAGCATTGCGAAGGAATTTTCCGTGGAAGATCTGTTCGACACTAACCACCTGTTCCGCGCGCGGAACAGGTAGAAGACGCAGGGCAAGCCCGTTCAGCACTGAGAAGATTCCCACATTGATTCCGACACCTAAGGCGATCGCCAGCACGGCGGCTGCTGTAAATCCAGGGTTTTGCCGCAGCATACGCAGCCCGTAGCGCAAATCCTTAATCGAGTCCTGAATCCAGTTCACTCGGCGCGCGTCGCGGCATTTCTCTTTGGTCTGCTCGACACCATCCATATCGAGTCGCGCCCGCCGCCGCGCCTCTTCGTGCGTCATCCCTCGCGCCCTGTATTCCTCGGTTTTTCGTTCAAGGTGGTCGCGGAGCTCATCGTCCAATTCCTGGTCCGCCTGCCTCCAGCGAAACAATGACCGCAGCCGCAGTGGGATCGTGAACAGCCAATGCTCCGGTCGCATCTCCAACCTCCGTTATTCGTATCTCAGGGCAACCATGGGATCGACGTGCATCGCCCGGCACGCGGGGACATAACACGCCGCGAAGGCAACGAAGCAGAGCAACACGGTGACCGCTACAAATGTCACAGGGTCCGTTGCCGTGACGCCGAATAGCTCGTTACGGAGAACACGCTCGATGGAGAGGGCCCCGCCGATGCCGATGGCGATACCCAAGAGGACGGCCCTTCCTCCCTCCCCAACAACGAGCCGGAACACTTGCACCGGTCGCGCGCCTAACGCCATGCGAATGCCAATTTCATGCGTACGCTGTGTGACCGAATAGAAGATCAGGCCGTATATACCGATCGCGGACAGAAGGACTGCCAGGGATGAAAAAAGGCTTAACAAGAGTGTCTGGAAGCGTGTTGGAGCCAGCTGGTCGCGAAGCGCATCTTCGAGCGTACTCACATTCAAGACAGGCGCGGTCTTATCGACAGAACGAATAGCACCACGCACCGCAGTTGCGAAACTGCGCGGATCCGCAGATGTTCTCGCCACCAGGTCCATGCCGCGCGCGGGATGTTGACTAAGAGGCAGAAAGATCTCGGAAACAGGGTCCCGTGTAAGACGATCCCGGTGCATGTCTCCAACTACACCCACAATGGTAATCCACCGGTCTCCTTCTGTTTCGTACGCGAACTTGAATCGTTTACCCACCGGGTCCTCGCCCGGCCAAAACCGCGGTGACATGGTTGCGTTGATGATGGCCGCTGGAGCAGAGGTCGGCCCGTCTTGCTCTGTGAAGAAACGTCCTCGCAGCAACGGCACTTCTAGAGCCTGAAAATATCCCGGGCTAATGCCATCATCAGTTACTTGAGAGAGGGAGGTGCCGGGAGGGAGCGGTGGATGCCCTTCCACAATAACCGTCTCATCTGGAAAAGAAGCAAAGAAAAAGTTATCAATCGCTCCAACGGCCTCGACGCCTGGAATCGCTCGGATGTTACGCAGAGCCTGCTCATAAAAATCCCTCCATTTTGTTTCAGACTTGAGCTTCGATTGCACGACGCGAACGGTGAGGACGTGATCTGATCTGAAACCAGGGTCGACATGCTGGACGCGCAAAAAGCTGCGAATCAGAAGACCTGCGCCGACCAGCAAAATCACGGCCACAGCAAACTCGCCCGTAACCAACAGAGAGCGGAGCCGCACAACCGTGGACGTTGCTGAGAAGAGCCGCCCCGATTGCTTTAGGGCCCAATGAGGATCAGTGGCAGGGGCTGTTAGGGCCGGGAAAAGACCGAAAATGAAAGCGGCCAAAAATGAGAGTCCTAAAGCAAAGGAAAGCACCCCAAAATCAACGCCCGCTTCATGCAAACGCGGGATATCAGTGGGCACTGATCGGATGAGCAGCCTGTCAGCGGCAGCGGCCAAAGCGGTTCCCAATGCGCCAGAAGCTAGATACAGCACTGCGGTTTCCGTGAGCAATTGGCGGACGACTCTTTTCCTCCCAGCACCGAGCGCCATGCGTGTGGCAAGCTCTGTGGATCGCGATGCACTCCGTGAGAGAAGCAGGCTCGCGACGTTTGTACATGCGATGAAAAGAACTAAAACGACGGCTCCAAACAGAAGCCACAGCGCAGAGCGCACGTCTCTCCCTGTGAAGTAAATGCTGAACGGCACCATGTTGACGTGGAAACCAAAGAAGTCGAGGTTGGCTGCCAGCTCGGGATACTGTCTGGCTAGATGTGCGGCAATCACATCCATATCTGCTTGCGCCTGAGAGAACGAAACACCAGCTCTGAGCCTGCCCACAACAAAACCCGACGGAGTGTTTCGCTTATTCTTGAGGGCACTCCAGTTCGGGAAAACTGTTAATGGCTCCCAGAGGTCAACGTTCCTGGCTGGAAACTCGAACGAGCGCGGCATAACTCCGATGATCGACATCCTGACTCCGTCCACTTCGAGACTCTTGCCAACCAAGTCGCGGGATGAATCAAACGAGCGTTGCCAAAGTCCCTGACTCACGACGATGACGCGCTCGCCGCGATTTTCCTCCTCGCTCGAAAAGGTGCGGCCCAAGATTGGTTTAACGCCCATCAGCGAGAAGAGATTCGCCGATGTCCTTCCCGCCAGCAGATGTTCAGGGTCTTCTCCGGCAGTCAAGTTGACTGTGAACGCGCTTGCGAAAGCCATATCCTCAAAAGTTGTGTTCTGTTTTTGCCAGTCCTCGAAATTAGGATAGGAGGTACGCTCCTGATGAAGGTTTTTCCTGACATTATCAGTCCACAGTACAGCCAGTCGGCTGGCATCGTAGTACGGCAGAGGTTTTAGCAGAACTGCCTCTACCATACTGTAAAGGGCTGTTGTGGAACCGATGCCTAGAGCGAGGGTGAGGACGACGACGGCGGTGAAACCGGGAGATCTGCGCAGCATGCGCAGGCTGAAGCGCAAATCCTGAATCAAGTCCTGAATCCAAGTGACGTGGCGCGCGTCGCGACATTTCTCTTTGGTCTGCTCGAAACCTTCCAAGTCGAGTCGCGCGCGGCGGTGCGCCTCTTCTTGCGTCATTCCTTGCGCCACGTATTCCTCGGTTTTTCGTTCGAGGTGGTCGCGTAGCTCGTCGTCCAATTCCTGGTCCGCTTGCGCCCAGCGAAACAATGACCGCAGCCGCAGCGGAATCGAGTACAGCCAATGCTCCGGTCGCATTCTCCCACCTCCGTTTCGCGCCGCGCCACGCTCACGCCTCTTTAAGCTTAATAACCCGCGAGATCGCGCTCGAAAGCCTACCCCAGTTATCCGCTTCTTTTTCGAGCTGTCGCCGCCCCAGCCGTGTCAGCGAATAATATTTCGCCCGCCGTCCATACTCGGATGTTTTCCATTCGGCCGTAATCCAGCCCTCTTGCTCCAACTTGTGCAGAGCTGGGTACAGCGATCCGTCGCTCACCTGCAACACATCGCCGGACACTTGCTTCAGCCGCTGGCTCACCGCGAAGCCGTTCATCGGCTCAAGCGCCAGAAATTTCAGCAGCAACATGTCCAACGTTCCTTGCACGAGATCTGAAGGTTTGCTCATTCTATGTCCTCGGTAACCGAGGTTAACACCTCTGCTCTCGGTAAGCAAGGGGAGATGCTTTTCTTTTTGGTTTTTCAGGGCGCCAAACTGGCCGTCTCCGTTCCATCCAAGGTGCTTTGAGTAAGAATCCGAGTCAGAGAGGCTGGTGCGGGGTTCTTGCCGACAAGAGAAGCCAGGCGTTCGAGGCGCGCGCCACACAGTCGAAGCGACCGCCTCGACTTTATACGAAGCCGTAACTCGGGCTGGCGGCGATTCGAACCGATGAGTTAGTCACAAGCTTGTGCCCCGATTGCTCCCCTTGACATTCTACTAAAGCACGTATATCGTCACCTAGGATGTCTACTAAAGAAGAGCGCGAGCGTATCGAGCTGCTGCAAGGGACGCTGGACCTGCTGATTCTGCGCACGCTGCTGCTGGGGCCGGCGCACGGGCACGCCATCGCCAAAGCAATAGAATTCAAGTCTGACGATGTGTTGCAGGTGGAACAAGGCTCGCTTTACCCGGCGCTGCACCGGCTTATCAAGCGAGCATGGATTTCCGTCGAAGAGGGAACCTCGGAGAACAATCGGCGGGCGAAGTATTACCGGCTGACGGCCAAGGGGCGACGGCAACTGGAGCTGGAGACGCGCAAGTGGGACAAGCTGGCGGGAGCGATAGCGCGGATCCTGCGGCCTGCAGAGTAGGAGATCAACTTATGTGGCGGCGCAAGCGGATGATGGAGGAGCTGGACGCGGACATACGAGAGCACATCGAGACGGAGACGCAGGACAACCTCGAGCGTGGGATGGCGCCGGAAGACGCGCGGCATGCGGCGATGCGGAAGTTCGGCAATGTGACGCGGGTGAAGGAAGACACGCGCGAGGTATGGACCATAGTGTGGTTCGAGCACCTGATTGAAGACATCCGCTTCGGGCTGCGGATGCTGCGCAAGAATCCCGGTTTCACTATCGTCGCAGTGCTCACGCTTGCGTTAGGCATCGGCGCCAACACGGCGCTCTTTTCCGTTGTGAATGCGGTATTGCTCCGCCCACTGCCGTTTGAGAATTCCTCGCGCCTGGTGTGGTCTTGGGGAAACTGTTCGCTTTGTGATCAGGCCGCGGTGTCGCCTTCCGATTTCACCGATTACCGAGCGCAGAGCCATTCCTTCGAACACTACGGTGCGATGGCAGGGGAGAATTCCCTTTTCAATTTGGCGGGTGGGGATAAACCAATTCAGATCGAAGGCTCGATGGTGACGGCCGGCTTCTTTGATGCACTTGGCATTCAACCACCTTACGGCCGTGCCTTTGAGTTGTCAGACGAAAAAACGACGGATCCACAGGTTGTCATCCTCAGCCATCATTTGTGGCAAAACCGGTTTGCTGGCGATCCAAACGTAATCGGAAAATCCATCACGCTCGACGATAAGACGCGCACGGTTGTTGGTGTGCTCGCGAACGACGTCTCCGTCCTCTCGCGAGCTGATCTTTGGTTCCCCGCTCCCTTTCAAAACCAAGGAATGCAGAGCCGCCGCTCCCATTTCCTCCGCCCCGTGGGGCTTCTGAGGCGCGGCGTTACGATTTCTCAAGCACAAGCTGAACTGGACACCATCGCCGCACGTCTTGGGCGCGAATATCCCGTTACGAACGCTGGGTGGGGTCTCCGTCTAGAGCCGCTTCAGAGTGTTCTCGTCGGTAGCGTTCGGCGGGCCTTGCTAGTGCTTCTGGCCGCAGTTGGGTTGGTGTTGCTGATAGCGTGTGCGAATGTCGCAAGCCTTCTTCTCTCGCGAAATACTGTACGGCGGCGAGAGATTGTCATTCGAACTGCAATTGGAGCTGGACGGTCCCGACTGCTAAGGCAGTTGTTGACCGAAAGCCTCCTTCTCGCGCTGGCCGGAGGTGCAGCCGGGGTTTTCCTTGCTTATGCCGGCGTGCAGTTTTTGAAAGGACTCGGTCCGCAGAGTCTTCCGCGTCTCGATGAAGTGAATGTAAGCGGTGCCGTGCTCGCTTTCACGTTCGTAACCGCGATTTTCACGGGGATACTCTTCGGTCTGGGGCCGGCTCTGAAAGCGAGCCGGCGTGATCTGGTGCAAGGTTTGAGAGAAGGTGGAGCTGCGGGCGATTCGCGTTCGAAACATCGCGCGCACGGTGCACTTGTCGTCGCCGAGGTGGCCCTCTCCGTGGTGGTGTTGATCGCCTCGGGCCTCTTGCTCAACAGTTTCTGGCGCCTGATGCGCGTTCATCTCGGGTTCGATCCCGCGAATCTCCTCACGACGGAGGTTTCCCTCATCTCGCCGAGGTACGACGACGACCGGCGGCGGGAATTGTTTTTCCACGAGCTCCAGGACCGTATTCAATCCGCGTCTGGCGCGGGGAGCATCGGGTTTGTTTCCGAATTGCCTCTCAGCGGCGAAGCTGACGACACCTTTTTCACGATCGCCGAACGACCGCTGGCGAACCCCAACGACAATAGAGACGCAGATGTCCGCGTCATTGCCGGCGATTATTTCGGTGCAATGCGTATTCCGCTTTTGGCCGGGCGGGCTTTTGAGCGGCAAGATTCATTGGAATCCCGGAAGGTTGTGATCGTCAATGAGCCGTTCCTGAAGAAGTTTTTTCCCAACGAGAATCCCATGGGCAAGCATTTGAAAATATTTGAGGGCAAGCCCGAGTTCGTGGCGCGTGAGATTGTCGGAATCGTGGGTGGCAACAAACACTTTGCATTGCAAGAGTCCCTTCGCCCTGCAATGTTCACGCCGGGATCGTTCATGAGAATGAATGTGGTAGTGCGCAGCGCAGGCGATCCGGCCATGCTCACGACGGCCGTGCGCCAAGCCATTCGCACCATCGATCCCGACGAGGCGACTTCCGCGTTCCGCACGATGGGGGACGTCGTATCGACTTCGGCCGCAGGCGACCGTTTCAACGCACTCCTGCTTGGGGCTTTCGGCGGCATCGCGCTTTTGCTCACGGCAGCGGGAATTTTTGGTGTTCTGTCTTATCTAGTGACACAGCGCACTCGCGAAATCGGTCTGCGGATGGCGCTCGGCGCGCAACGCCCCGCTGTTGTGCGCGTAATTGTAGGGCAAGGAGTGCGGTTCGCTCTGCTTGGGCTTTGCATCGGCGTCGTGGCAGCGGTCGTGGTGACGCGCTGGATGTCGAGCGTCTTGTTCGAAGTCAAGCCGACCGATCCGCTGACCTTTGCTGCCGTGGCCATGGTGCTCGGTACCGTTGCCTTTCTGGCGTCTTACCTTCCGGCGCGGCGAGCGATGCGCGTCGATCCCATGGTGGCGCTGAGATACGAATAGAGCTTCGCGCAAGTGACCGGCAACCCTACTCCTTCGAACAACCTCGGATCAGTTTGAGGACTTGCCAAGCGCCAGCGGCACGTATGCTCACGGATAGTCCGCAAACCTGATTTGGCCAATTCCTGCCGTGGCGATGGTTCCTGAGTCTCAGATTAACAGGAAGTTATTCCGAGCCAAACGCGCTGGTATTGGCTGGTCTGGCTAACTTCCAGGTGGGAGGCAGGCGCGTCCCTCTACCTGCACGCGAGTTGGCAAGCATTCGGTCGCCAGCCGAATGCTTGGTTTGACCGCGATTGATCTGATAAACCACCGGAAGACGACTTTCGTTCGTCTTCGTTAATCACCATTACCCGTGATTCGCGAACTCGACATTTGGGCAAGTCTGCACGGAATGTTCGTAACTCACTGCGGACCTAAAGTAGTTGGCTCCCCGGGCAGGATTCGAACCTCCATCATTGCGGTTAACAGCCTTGCGCCTTATTTAATCACAGTTGTGCCGGAGACAAATCGACAGTTGCGGCGTGCTAACTCTCTGTAGTCGCTAACAAGACAAGTCCCAAAAAGAATCGAACGAGGGATGGGGTGTTAGTCCGTCGCCGGGGCGGCCGCAGCTTGCTCCGTACTCTTGTGCCGCTGATATCCAAACGCGGAAATCAGGACCAGCGCCGCCGCGCAGGCCAGAAACACTTGACGGATCCCGATCCACACCGCCAGCTGTCCGGAGAGCAGCAAGCCGAACACCTGCGCGAAGGAAAACACCGACATGAAGCTGGAGCTGACGCGACCGAGCATGTCGCGCGGCGTCTCCTGCTGCATCAGGGTCTGTGCAGCCACGATGATGAAGGCGATGCCGAAGCCCATGGTGAGCGTGGTGCCCACGGCGGCGAGCGCGTACTTGAACAGGCCGAGCAGCGCGACGCCCACGCCGCAGATGAATAGCCCGCTGATCACGATGGCCTTTTTCGAGTGCGTCTTGGCGAATCGTGTGACGAACGCGGTGCCGAGGATCAGCCCTACCCCCACGGCCGAACTAATTACGCCGTAGAGCAGCGTGCCCTGACTCCCTTGCCGCCCCAGAATATCGCGCACATAAATCGAAAACAGCGGGCTGAGGCAGCTCATGACAAACATACCTGCCACCATCGAGGTGATGACGAACGCCAGCGAGTGATGCGTGAAGATGAAACGGTTGCCGCTCGTGAGGTCCGCGAAGAAGCCCTTCAGAGTCTTGTTCGCCGGCGCCGGCTGCCGTACCACGTGAATGGTGGCAATCATAGCCGCCGAGAAGAAGAAGCTGAACGAATCCAGGTAGAAGCACGACTTCTCGCCCAGCCACGCTACCAGCGCTCCAGCGGCGACCGGCGAGAGCAGGCGCACCACGTAAAATGCCTGCGACATCATCGCGTTCGCAGCCAGCAGCTGGTCCATGGGAACGATCGTGCGGATGGTGATGCTCTGCGCCGGCTGGAAAAAGCTCGAGATCACCGCCAGCACCACGAAGATCGTGCACACCTGCCACAGCGTCGTAGCCCGCAGTAGCCCCAGGATGAGCACTCCCCGCATGAGGTCGCTGGCGATCATCACCGGCTTGACGTGCAAACGGTCGACGAACACGCCCGCGACCGGGCTGACAATGCCCAGCGGCAACATGTAAGCCACCAGGACGTAGGTTACTTGCGAGGCCGTCCCGTGCCAACGGAAGGTGATCAGGCTGATGACGCCGAAGAGCGCCAGGAAGTCGCCAAACACCGACACGAATTGGCCCAGCCACATCTTGCGGAAGTCAGCCACGGCAAAGACAGCTTTAACGCCGGAAGGAGCGGGTTGGGAGGAGGTGGCCATAAGAGGCGTGCCAGCCGGAATCTCATTTTAACTTCAAGGATGGCAAGGATTGTACACCCAGTTCGGTCTCCGTGCGTTCGCTGGATGCCAGCGCCCGATAAGTCGCGCCTTACCGGTAACTTGTGGGCGTCGGAGGTTAGCCAGCGATTTCTTTGTCTTCGTGACAGCTCGCTTTCGAGTTCTCTACGTGTTTGTAATCATGGAGGTAGGAGCACGTAAGATTGCTCACGGCGACGTGACCGATCATCCCAGCGCAGCTTGGACGATCCAACAGTTTCGACAGGTCATCACGGGTGAGCAGCCCTACCGATTCGTTCTCCACGACCGAGACAGCATCTACTCGACGGAACTTGATTGCGCCCTGAAGTCGCTGGGCATCATCGTCTTGAGGACTCCGTTTCGGGAGCGATTCACCAATTCCACCAAGTGTTGGAAATCTTCACCACGCACTGACTTGAACTTCAGCCCTATCCCGCGTCCAGGCTCTGCGTGCCGCACAACACCGGCGGCCCTGATCGCGCCTTCTTGGACAAGAAAGTCAAGCCGGAGCGTCGCTCCTACGGCTAGCGCTTCTTGTGTCGCGACAAGCAGACCCCCCAAGCTCAGATCCAGGACTAGTGCGGTATCCTCGATATTCTCACAGCTCCAATAGACCCAGACCCCCTGGCGTGTCTCGACTCGCGCGTAGTGCCTTCTCCCAGGGCCAATTCTATGTTTCGAGATGTACCTATCAGGGTGCATGTCCGCCCTCCGCTTCTAGACTAGTTCATGGAAACGGGCCATTCGAGCACACGTCGTGGCGGCCGATTATCGTGAATACAACCATAGCCATGATGGCTTGCCTTATTGCGACGTTTGATCGCAATTGCCGCGAGACACGTTGCGCGCTCAATCAATTGAAACTCGCGGGACGAGGGGCGACGCGGAACGCAGCAGTACATCTCCAGAGATCCAAGCACTTCATCATCCCCCGCAACAACACTTGAGGAACAGAAAGCATGCAAACCAAAAAGCGCCGCGATCCGGGCGATGTCGGCATGATCTGTTACATCGTCGCCCGGCAAAGAAATGAGCGAAACCATGTTGCCAATCTGAGAATCAATAGCCCTGCAGATTCTATCGAGCACTTCCAAAAGGGGTGCACGGGCGGAAATCGACCGAAGAAGCTGTTCTTCCCCCTTCAGTAAATGTTGAATTTTGTCGTCAGAACTACGACGTAGCCTGAGTAATTGTGATCGATCGCGTGAGAGGGAATGATATTCATTCATCTGAGGCCTTCCTTTGCAGGCCGTGCCGCTATCAAATTGACGGTCCCGATTACGACGACTCGGGATTCAAAGGTGGTAAAAACAATTAAGAAACGCGAGCGGCTTTTGCCTGCTTGCGTTTCATGGCATAAAGGGCCTTGTCCGCTGCGTAGAGAAGGGTTCCGATGGTATCGGCATCCTTTGGATAACTGACAACTCCTACGCTAACGGAAAGCCTTGGCTCTTCTGCGTCTTTCGCAACCAGATCGCAAATCCGGTGTGCTACCAAAGTCGCGTCGGCTACGCCGGTCTCCGGCAGGACCAGCGCAAACTCGTCCCCGCCTTGCCGCGCTGCCGTATCTACAGACCGGCAGCAGTCTGACAGGATGTGCGCCAGCCTACTGAGCGCCCGGTCCCCAGCTAGATGACCATATCGATCGTTGATCTCTTTCAGTCGATCGAGGTCCAGCAATACCAGAGAGAATTCCCGCTTGGTGCGTTGGGATCGGCAAATCTCCGCGTGTAGCACTTCGAAAAGACGGCGATGGTTAGCCAAGCCGGTCATCGAATCACTCGATGCCTGGTGGCGTAGTTGCTCTTCCAGCGTCTGCTGCTCCGTGATATCGACAGCGATGATTTCATGGCTAACACAATTTCCATGCTCGTCAAAGATGCCGCGTCCGCTGAGCCTGACTTTTAGAGGCGTGCCGTTTTTTCGCTTCCACTCGATTTCGATGGGGTTGATTCGCATGGCCTCGGAGGAGCGCCCCGCCAATGCGGAGCCCGTACCGAGATCAAAGACGCCGTCAGACGAGTGATTCGCCGCCAGGAGTTCTTCTTTGCTTGAGTAACCGAGCATGCTCACCAGCGCCTGGTTGACGTCGAGAAAGTTTCCTTGAGCATCACACCGGCATACTCCGTAGGCGGGATTGTCCACCAGCGCGCGATACAACGATTGCGAGTGCTTCAAGGCCTTTCCGGCCTCTTCCAGCTCCGCACGCAGTTTCTTTTCGTTCAGGGCGCGGCGAACGGCCATGGGCAATTGCGCGATATGCTCCCCTTCGACGAAATCGAAGGCGCCATGAGCGGTTAGTTCCGCGATGGATTCTTTTCCCTTGGAGGTGGTCACGAAGAGGAGGGGGACTTCCTCCACCGTCTGACGAAGGAATTGCAAACCCTGCGATCCTTTCCAACTCGGGCTGGGGTACTCGGCGACGACCACATCATAAGACTGCGAGTGGAGCTGTTCGGTGCACTGTGCTAAGTTCAAAGTGATATCAGCGCTGACGGTGAATTGCGCTTTCTTGAGCTCTTGCAAACAGCACTCTACCGTGTCTGCATCGCGGTGGATGAAAAGGATGTGGAGAGGACGCGATCTGTGAGAATCCGTGCTCTCGGATCGGAAACCTCTCTGCTCAGATGGGACATTGTTCTGAGTTAGGCTGGACATCGAAACACTCCCCCGGACCTGCCGAAGCCGTCCATAAAGACAACCTGAATGAACCGCCAGGAGCAGCTAGAAGGTAGATCCATGCCCATCCTATGTAAGTCAAAAGGTGCTGTCCGTCGTGTTTTAGACAGTCGCTCTACCAGGCAATGCAAAGGAGACCGTGCGAAGCTGGCGAAAAAGCTGAGGCCATTCGCGATCCCGGTGTTAAAAACGAAGGATTCAGCAAACGTCCGTATAACACAAGATTGCTTGGCAATGGGGATCTCACGTCAAGCGTTTCGAACCCGGGAAAAACCTCGTGCAACGTGCGTCGTGCTTCATCGCGACCTGCGCAATGTCAATCCCGAACTCCGTTTTCAAGTGCGCCGTTCTATCGCTAATTGCCCAAAATGAAATCTCAGCCTAAGACTTTTGTGAAGGTCCACCCTTTATCTGGGCGGCGCGTCGTGCAGGACGACAGTCAGCAGGGAATTGTGGACCTGAAGTCCGCCGTTGTAACTAATGAAGCCTAGTTTCTTGAATTTATTCATGAAAAAATTGACCCGGGTGCGCGTTGTGCCAATCATTCCCGCCAGCATCTCCTGAGACACTTTTGGGAGTACTCTCTGAGGGGGTTCTTGCCCTCCGTATCGGGCAAGCAACAGAAGAGTACGCGCGAGCCTCTTCTCAGTCGAGTTGAATAGCTGATCGATCAAGTCCTCCTCGATCCGCATGTTCCGTGTCAGCACGAAATTGATGAAGTGGTCGGACAACTCATGCTGCTCGTGAAGCACCCTTGCCATTTTATCCTTGTCAATCACGAGCACAGTGCTAGGTGTAACCGACGTGGCATTCCCCATGCGCACCGGCTGACCTGCCAGGCACCCCTCGCCAAAGAAGTCCTCAGGTCCCAAAATGGCGATGATCGCCTCTTTGCCAGTTTCATTGACGACGGAGAGTTTCACGATGCCTTCTTGTATATACATGACGCTATTGGCGGGGGCACCTTGAGCAAAGATAATCTCGCCTTTCTTATACTCTCTAACTTTTCTCGCCACGTCGGCCGAATCTAGAAAAGCTTGGACGTTGAATTCGCGCTTTCTCTTGGACATACTCTTGGATTTGTTGTTGCTGGGACTCATGATTACTTCCATACCTCCACCTGAAATAATGTGCTCCGATTTACCATTGGTTGTTTTCGCATTCCAAAAAGATCCTCTAACGTTCTCTGCATAGTTCCTTGATCCTGTTTGCTTGCTATTTCCCGCCGAATTTGTTCTTCGACAATCTTTCTGACGATCTCCAACGGAACTTGCTCGAAATGTGTTTTCAGCCTGAGCATAAGAATTTCTTCGGACCATCTAAAAGCTAGCAAGCCGGAAGTCGTACGGGTCAGATCTTTTGGAAATCGGACACTGGCGTTAGTCGGGCCTAAGCGGCTCGTTTGGCCCTGCCGGGCGCCCCCCCCCCGACTGGACAATTTTTGTGCCCTTGCCCCGCGCTTTTACGCATTGTATTTTTTGCTTGCAAGACTTGCTACGATGAAATACGATAACGTCACGTTTGTTTAGCGTGTTATCCTCAGGGAGGACGGTATGGGGCGCACCCAGACGAAAATCCCGCCAATGCACTTCAAGACCATGGTGCAATCGGATGTGCCGAAAGGTCGAGATGGAAAGCACAAACTGATTGTCACCACAATCCTCGACGACCTCGGCCGTCTAAAGATTGATTCCGCCCTTAAGGTTCCATTGGGTGAATTGGCGCAATCAAAAGAAAAAGTTCGTTCCGCACTGAATCGTGCAACTCGGAAGGCTGGACGTAGAGTTGCGACAGCCAGCGACGCCACTTTCTTGTACGTGTGGAATGTGAGCGAGTAGGAGGGCCCATCTGGTCTGGCGACCAGCCCTCAGAAGATGCATGCTTGCAAACTCGGTTGTTAATCGTGCAAGACAACGCTTAAGAGTGAGCTGTTGATTTCAAGACCGTTTGTATTATCAATAAAGCCCAATTTCTTGAATTTGTTCATAAACAAATTAACGCGGGAGCGCGTTGTGCCGATCATTTCAGCCAGCATTTCTTGCGATACTTTTGGAAGGATTCTCTGCGACTGGTCTTTTTTGCCATAGCGGGCAAGCAAGAGAAGCTTGCGAGCCAGGCGTTTTTCGGTCGAGTTAAAAAGCTGGTCGATTAGGTCTTCTTCAATGCGGATGTTCCTGGAAAGCATGTAAGTGATGAAGCGGTCGGAGAAAGCATGTTCGGCGTGGAGCACACGAATCATTTCATCCTTATCGATTACGAGCACAGTGGTCTGTGCAGTGCTAGTGGCTGACCCCATGCGAAGAGGCTGACCTGCAAGACATCCCTCGCCAAAAAAGTCCCCGGGCCTGAGAACGGCCACGACGGCTTCTTTGCCAGTTTCATTGACGACGGAAAGTTTCACGGCGCCGAGTTGAATGTACATTACGTGTGCAGCGGCGTCGCCTTGAGCGAAGATAGTCGTTTTCTTGGGGAATTCGACAACCTTCCTTGCAACACCGGCGGAGTCGAGAAAGGTTTGAGCGTCAAAAGCGAGCTGCTTAGCCGGCTCGTAACTTCGCGCCAATACTGGCTTTGGCATGATTCGATGACATGCAGTTTAGCACCGAGGCGCGCGCCGGCAAACAAAATACGGACATGTCCCTAAACGGACAGATATGCGCTGCCGGGTCTTCTAATATGTGGTCCCTGGGGGGAGCAAAAAGACTGACGCTAAGAGAACCCTGATCTTTAATCTGCATCACCTGGAACTTCTGAGTTCCCCTTCGTCCTACATTGTCCTAAAGCGTTCGGACCAAAACAGAAACAAGGGTAAGCGCTGTGTAAGGATGGGTGTCCGTGGAGGTAACGGCATGAAACAGCTTGGAATTATGAGTACGACTGCACTCTTTCTGATACTGGGAATCGCTCCTCCGGCCAAAGCGCGTCAGGAAGAGCAGGATAAACCAAAAAACCAGGAGAAACAGCGGGCCAAGCCTGAAAGACAAGCTCAGCCGCAAGCCGATAAGCATCAGCAAGCCGGAGGGCAGCAGGATCAGCACCGGCAACAGCGTCAGCTGCAGGACAAGTCCGCGAGGCAGGAGCATCGTGGTCATACTTGTGCTTCTCGGACGAATTTAGAATTCTCACCGGTCGCGCTCGAGCGATCAGGTATCGATTGAGTGTCACGGTATACCTTTAGTATTTCGAGGCAGGCCGTTACTGCCGGTTGGAGGGAAGCGATGGATGAGTCCAAACGACGTGTAGTCAGGTTTCTCGAGAAAGAGATCAAGACGTACTTGGCCTTATCTCTCTTCTTATCAAAAAAGGGAATAAAGGAACATGTGCGTGTGGGAGAGAGAAAAGTCCTGATCAGTCCAACCTTCTACAAAGACAGAATGAAGGAAGCGAAGAAACTTGTTTATGAACTCAGAAAACCAAATTAGGGCAGAACTCCTGAAAAGTGCTGTTCCCGACGGCTTAGGCGGATGGGGTATCCGCGTCATAACTGTTCTTCTCTTTCTGCTGCTATGCTCCAGTGGCGTGTTGGCGTACTCGGTGCTCACACACGAAGAAATTGTAGACCTAGTGTGGACAGATGAGCTGCGCCCGCTTCTGCTCCAACGGTTTCCCGCGCTGACCGAAGACCAGCTCAAGGAGGCACACGGTTACGCGTATGGCGGCGCCGTTATTCAAGACCTTGGCTACTATCCGTTTGGCAGCCTGGAATTCAGTAATCTGGTGCACTACGTTCGCAGCGGCGACTTCGTTCGAGAGCTCCTGACACACAGCCAGGATGCGAACGAATACGCTTTCGCACTGGGCGCGCTGGCGCATTATGCTTCTGATATCGTCGGGCATCCGGCGGTAAACCAATCCGTTTCCATTCAATATCCCAAGCTGCGGGCGAAGTTCGGCAACTCCGTCAGGTACGCGGAGGACCACACTGCGCATCTGAAGACGGAGTTCGGATTCGACATGGTGCAAGTGGCAAAGAATCGTTATGCGTCGCAGAAGTATCACGATTTCATTGGATTCCAGGTGTCCAAGCCTCTGCTGGAACGGACTTTCCCGATCGTTTACGGAGTAGAGTTGAAAGGCGTGCTGAGCCATGAGGATCTCGCGATCGGTTCGTATCGCTTTGCGGTCAGCCGGATGATCCCGCAAATGACGCAGATTGCACTGCGGACCCACAAGAAAGACATGATGAAGGAAACGCCGAATTTTGCGAAGAAGAAGTTCCTCTACCGCTTGTCCCGCTCCGAATATGAAAAAGAATGGGGAAAAGATTACACAAAGCCCGATTTCGGGACTCGCGTGTGGTCCGCTTTGTTGCGATACATGCCGAAAATTGGCCCCTTCAAGGCGCTGGCGTTCAACAACCCTACGCCGCAGACGGAGGACCTCTATTTCAAAAGCATCAATACGACGGTCGACCAATACCGGATCTATTTGCAGGAAGTTCGTTCCGGCTCGTTGGAGCTCGCCAACTGTGATTTTGACACTGGCAAAGAAACCAAGGCGGTCGAGTACTTTTTGACCGACGAAACCTATGCAAAGTTGCTAGGCCAACTAGCGAACAGGAAGTTTGATCTGATGTCGGCGGACCTGCGCGACAATATTCTGACCTTCTATTCCGACCTCTCTCTTCCTCTTGAGACTAAGAAGGACGCTGGTCGCTGGCAAAACGTATTGTCGGCCCTCGACCAATTAAAGATGGTTACGCCTGCCCCAATTCTCGCCGCCAGCCCGGCAAAGTGAAGTTGATGTGGCGCTACAACCCATTCTGAACTGGATGATGCTAGGTCTGTGCGTAGGGGGCTGCAAGTAAATGCAAATGTGTGCTTAAGCGGACAGACTCATTCCCTGGCCGCATCTAAGATGATCTTGCACGGCAAACAAAAAGACTTTCGAGCGGAACCCACCGCCTCTCGTCTGATCGTCTCGGCCAAGTCCCGTAACTCAGAGAGACAAGTCGTTTCGGGCCTCCTAGTAACCAATCTAGTTCAGGGCCAATGGTGAGTAGTCAAGCTTTGAAGGTAAAAGAGGCAAGAAAAGCTCTTAGCCCGAAATTACATTAATGCCCGCCTGAGAGTCGGGCCACGCATAGCCCTCTCGCGACTTAAACGTGTTGAAAGTCCTTCAGCCAAGAATCGGTTTGGAAGTAAAACGTCAGCAGAAGAAGCTTGACCTTGGAGGTCAGCAATGAAGAGATTTATGGTTACGGCTGTATGTCTTACCCTAGTAGCTGGTGCCGTGTACGCCCAAAAACTGAATAAGGAGCAAAAACGCCTCGAAGAAAGTGGCGTCGTGATGCAGGAAGTGCTCAACATTCCTGACAACATTCCTCATGAGCTCTTGGAAAAGGCCGAATGTGTCATCGTAATTCCGTCCGTTAAGAAATTGGCGTTTGGAATCGGCGCAGACTACGGGCGGGGAGTTATGGTTTGCCGGACAGGCGAGAAGTTCCGTGGACCCTGGGGAGCCCCAGCCATGTATGCGTTAGAAGGGGGGAGCATCGGCTTCCAAATCGGCGGCGAGGCGACGGACTTGATCCTGCTGGTCATGAATGACCGAGGCATGGAGTCCATTCTCAGTAGCAAGGTTAAGTTGGGTGCCGATGCTTCCGTCGCCGGAGGACCCAAAGGACGGGATGCTTCAGCAGACACCGACGCCTGGATGCGAGCCGAGATCCTTAGCTACTCGCGTTCCCGTGGTTTGTTTGCCGGCGTCTCCCTCGAAGGCTCGACGATTCGTCCCGACGACGAAGCCAGCGAACAGGTCTATGGACACGCCATCAAGGCAAAAGAAATCGTCAGAGGTGAAAAGGTGAGCGTGCCCGCAACAGGGCGTAATCTCGTTGACGTCTTGCAGAAGAGTGCGCCCCACAACGAATCGGAGCGCGCGGCTTCGAATAAGTAGTTGGGATTTGCCAGCTTGCCGAGACTTTTTTCATCTCGGCGAGAGTTAGTCTTCAGAAAAGGGTTCAGCGGAGTGCTCCGCTGAACCCTCCCCAGGGGGGCACTTTGGGAATACCATCTCATGGAGAGGTGGCCACAAGGGTTCTGGGGAATGAGTGGGAGACATGAAAATGAAAACGATGAGCAGTTCTATTCCTTGTTTCGTTGTCTTGCTCCTAGCGGGGCCATTGCTTCGCGCACAAAATCTTTCCAAGTATCGGCACTTTACCCGCCGTCGTTTCTAGTGCGATCCCAACCATCACCTTTTGGTGCCGTTGGGCATTCTACTCACCGGCGAGCGTTAACTCAATATGGTTAAGCGAATAAAACGTCTTATGATTTGACTTGACAATACAAGTTAAGCGATCTATCGTGGTCCTGGATCAATCGAATAGAGGCAGACGGCAATCTGAGGGACGCGAGTTCTGAAATTGCCCTGGCTTAAGACAGAAAAGAGTTTTAATGAGGTGGTTAAGTTGAGAACACTGAATCGCTGGGAAGCATCCCGCGGGAATACGACGCTGCAAGAGCAGGTCAACCGCGTGTTTGGAGATTTGCTGGAGCGCGCGGGCGACGAATCGAACCTGACCCCCTGGGCGCCAGCCGTCGACATTTTCGAGACCGAGCACGAACTGGTAGTGAGGGCGGACCTGCCAGGTGTGAATCCGCAGGATCTGGACATCCGCGTCGAGAACAACATCCTCACAATTCGGGGCGAACGCAAGTTCGATAGCAATAAGGCGAACGAGGAAAACTATCTACGCGTCGAACGCGCGTATGGCCCGTTCAGCCGCAGTTTCTCGCTGGCGAACTCCGTGAAATCGGATGCCATTAAAGCAGATTATCAGAATGGCGTACTGACGCTAAGCATCCCGAAGCGCGAGGAAGCCAAGCCGAAGCTGATCAAGGTGAATGTGGGTACGCAGGCCATGGCGGCCGTGGCCGGGGCTCGCTGAAGAGACCCCGCAAGCGCAGACGAAGGAGCGAGGGGCTGGCGAGAATCGCTAGCCCCTTTCTCGTCAGATTTGGAAAGGTTAGGCACCGATCCCACAGTGTTTCGTTGGCGCACTCGCCGGAAGGAAATCAACATGGCATTGAAGATGACGAACCGCGAGATGGATGGCGCGTCGGTGGTCGCACTGGACGGTCGCGTCGTACTCGGCGCTGAAGGCGACGCCCTGCGCGAGGAATTGCAGAAGCTGGTTGCCGAAGGAAAGAAGAAAATCGTCCTGAATATGAACAATATTGAGTATATCGACAGCGCGGGACTGGGAACATTGGTCGCCGTTCACTTGAACGCGAAATCCAAGGGCGCTTCGCTCAAGCTTTGCCACCTGGGCAACAAGCTCCAGGAAGTCCTGCAAATCACCAGACTCTCGACGATATTTTACGTGTGCGATACGGAAGCAGCTGCTGTCGCCAGCTTCTCTGGCTAAAACAGCCAAAAACGTGTGGCTTTGCGAGGCCTGGAGGGACTGATCGGAAAAAAGGGGACCAGGAGTAATTGGTCAGGAAAAAGGCGCGTAAGTAGTCGTGGCGCAGGATCACCGCCTTAATTCTCCTTAGCTATTTTGGCCGCTGTCGCTCGAAGAAGGCCCAGATCACTGCCGGTCCGTTTGGTTCCTTGGGCGACGGGCCTAACAATCGCGGACGGCGCCGGTATGGCTGAGGGATGCCATGTCCACCGCCGTGAATGGCAACGAGTTCCACTTCCACTTTGGAGTCGTCGCGCCAGCGTGCCTGCTCGACGTGCACTCCGTCGGCCACTTGGCGGTCACTTGTTTGAGGCGCGCCGGCGATGTGGTTGAGGTCGGCAAAATATTGGCCAGACTCCCGCGACGACCGGACCTTGCCGCGCCCGATGAACAAGCCGAACAATTTGACCTCTCCACCATCGAACGGGTTCAAGGGATCCATCGTGCCGTTCATGATCATAACGGACGAAGTGCCTGGGCCCGCGCGCCTGCATTTGAAGTTATCCGGCGTCGGCACGTTTGCACCTACCGCCGCAACTGCGCGAAAGCGGGCAGGAGCTTCGAGCGCAAGGCGAAACGCCATATGACCGCCACGGGAAACGCCGGTCGCAAACACGTGGTCCCGATGGACACCGATTTCAGTGATGAGCGTGTCGACCACCCCCGTCAAGAACCCCACGTCGTCGATGTTGAGTTTGTTCGCGCTGTAATCACCGACAATGTTGCACGCGTTCCAATAACCCTCGTACCCATCGGGATAGACGACCGCAAAGCCGCGTTCGTCGGCAAGACGCTCGAACCCATACCCCGTCTCGATTCGGATTCGCGCACCGTTTTCATCCGAGCCGTGCATCACCATTACCAGCGGTGCGCCTTTCGCCAGCCCCCGCGGCACGTAGGTCAGGTAAGTCCGCTTCAGCCCGCCCACCTCAATGGTCCCTTTGGTCAGCGTGCCGGAGAGTCGTGGAACCGCAGGAGCAGGCGAGTAGACGAAGTAGCCGAACAGCGCACCACCCAACGCAGCAACGCTGATCAAGCCCCAAAGCACGAAGCGTAGAACTCTTCTCATGACAATCTCCCTGCTTTCCGGCTTAGGGCGCAGCGCGTCCCCTCCATCGGTTTCCAGGGAAGTATATTGAAGAACTGCTGACTCCAGCGCCGATTTCCCGAGCTCGACGCCCATGGCCAATTTGACGTGATGGAACCGTTTAGGAGCGATTGTTCTAGGGCCACAGGCAATACGGAAGGAAGGCATCGGATTCGTGCCGCCAAACGCGGTTCCCGTCGATGTGGAAACCGCCAAAACCACGTGGACGGTTTCACGACTAATGGGGCACTTGAACTCCACGATGCGGGAAAGTTGATGTATATACTATGCGAAGTGAGTGAAATGCTCAGCAGTACGGTCCCGAATCGACGCCAAGAACGGAGATCACTTCCTACGGGCAGACCAACCGCCGAACGACGATCTCTGGTTTTGAGTTTTTCGGGAAGATACTCCTCACAATCTTGCTCCTCCCCTTGCCGCCCTCAAGTTGAATATGTGAATTGGCGATGCAATGGATGCCGACTTTATTCAACTGGGTTGGGGTGGCTGGGCGTGGCACGGGCCACGCCCGGTTTGGCTCTCTTGTAGGGGTTAAACTTGGAAGTTGCCCCCTATCAATGATCTTCGGCTGAGCAGTCGGTGCTGCGCGAGCTGGACGTGGCGAATAGGTCGGTGCGGGATCGCATGGTGGGTCCAAACAGTCCGTTTTCAGAAAACTTTACCACGAGAGCCGGCCGCTTGGCATACGTCGTAAATTCCGGCGGCCATCACAACGTTTGGCGTGGCGACTTGCGGCATCCCAATACCCGTCCGGAGAAATGGATTTCCACGACGCGCGATCAGTTTTGCCCCCAGTATTCGCCGGATGGAAAGCATCTCGCTTTCGCATCCAATCGCGGTGGTCCACCAGAAATCTGGCTGAGCAATGCGGATGGACAGGGAATTATGCAATTGACGAATCTCAGAGGCTTGGCCACTGGCAGCCCAACCTGGTCCCCGGATAGCCGCAAGATCGCGTTCGATTCCCGCACCAAGACCCCCGATGGGCAGATTCGCTCGGATGTATTTATCGTGGACATAGATGAGCGGGCGGCGCGGAAATTGGATACCGGTACGCCAGGAGCATTCAATCCGAGCTGGTCCCACGACGGCAAGTGGATCTACTTCGTTGGTGGTAGCGATGATGCGATGGGAGGAAGAATCTACCGGGTCCCGCCGGAAGGCGGCAAGCCCGAGGTATTGACCACAGCCCGGGGCTATTGGCCCCAGGAGTCGCCCGACGGACAAACTCTTTACTTCACAGCGAACAGCGGCACGAGTTTTACGCTACATAAGGCTTCTCTTCAACCCACCGGCACTGAATCTCCAGTGAATGATATGCCTGCGTTATCTTTCGTGGCGAACTGGGAAATTGTCCCTGGCGGGGTTTACTTCTTTCTGATGGAGGATCTCCTGGCCCTCAATTATTTCGACTTTTCCACCAGGAAAGTGCGCTCAATCTTCAAGGTCAGCGGCGGCGGTTCATTCCTTGGTGGGTCGGTTTCCCCGGATGGTCGCTACATTCTTTATCCGGAGTTGGACGACTATCAGAGTGACATCATGCTCGTCGAAAACTTTCGCTGAGAGGTTCTCGACGTGCCACGTCCACACATCCAGGGCTTGCCTCTACGTGCGGCATGCGTGGCTCAAGTCCTTCCATGAAGGCCGGTGAGTGTCAAGGATGTTTTTATTCTTTTTTTTCTTTCTTTGGGGATGTTTTTGTTCTTCTCTTCCTCCCCGTGAGTTGCTGCCCTTGAGCCAAGCCGCTCCTGTCGCCTGTCCTCTGCAAAAATCTGTACGCGATGAATTGTCCGTGAAAATCTACGTGAAACGCTAGATTGCTCCGACTGGCTACCCGTGGCATGCTCCGACGACGATATATAGAGGATAGGCAGTCCGAGCCCTTCCATTGGACCTCTATCGGTTCTGAGGGAGAAGCTCTCAAAGCTCAGACGAACTTTTTGCGGAGGACAGGCCGCAAATGAGACACTCCTGACCGGCTCGTGGCGCGTGTCGGTCTGTTTAGACCGTTATGCGCCACGAAACGACAATCTTCTTCTCGTTAGGATGGCAAGTGCCCTGAATGCTTGAACTTCAGGGTATCAGGGGCGCAGCCCCTGGCTAGTTAGTGCGAGCTCATTCCAGAGGCCGGAGTCACGATGACGTGAACGGCGATATTCTTGCCTTCGTCTGAGCGATACTCGACAGTGGCTTGCGCACCCACAGCGAGTTTCCCTTCGACTTTCGTTTTGTCATCAACGAGGAAATGAACGGTATTTACATCCTTGTTTTTCGCCACCTGGACGGAGAATTCCGCATCGCCTATAGACGTGATTTGTCCAGACAACGATTGGTTATCGGCTGTGGGTTGCAGGGCGCCTGTCGCAAGCTGGGCGGTGAGGCATGTAGACCAGGCTGCGATGGTGAAACAAGCGACAAACAGTGTGACTAGGAGCATGGAAGCTAGGAATCGCATTAAAATACCCTCCAATTCGATTCGATTTGGGACCGGGAGCAGAGATAGGGGCAAGAAACGGACCAAAGCTTGCTTCCATTTGATTCCTGCATAACTGCTTATGAAATCAAACAGCTACGTAGAAATACTGGAAATGCTTCGCGTGCGTATTCCGATGAAGATAATCAGTGTTCCCGGCTGATCGTGATCAGCATTCCGGGTTGGTGTGATCAGTCGTCGGAGCGAAGCGACG
>Ga0307479_10001314_pt1 | contig 22585 bp, 20 predicted proteins | sample atmos_gasesECM4C_FD_203743 | JGI IMG/M metagenome (GOLD analysis project Ga0307479, IMG submission 203743) | Hardwood forest soil microbial communities from Morgan-Monroe State Forest, Indiana, United States - atmos_gasesECM4C_515 | ecosystem: Environmental > Terrestrial > Soil > Temperate...
CGAAAGCCCGGCCGGCGGCTTTCAAGACGCGGATGCCTTCCGGTACAACCTCTTTTCCGATGCCGTCTCCGGCGATAACGGCAATGTTGAACTTTCTCATCGGCATCCCTGCTTATTCTTTCGCGGCTGACAACAAAGAGGTCAGCGCCTTCGTATCCTGAACCGAATCCAGATCCCTGACGAGCGTGATGATATTCTCGGCCTTGCGTGCCGGCCAGGCGGCATATTCCGCGCAGCCTCTGAATTTAGTTGCCGTTTCATCAAAGCTCATTGGGTTTGAGGGGCTTCCTTTGCCGAAATCCGCGCGGCCCGTGATCACCCGCCCGTCCTTCAGGCGGATTTTCAGCAAAGACGTCATCTTGTCGAAACCCGCGCTCTCTGCTTCTGGATCGACGTAGAAATTAATCTTGGGGATCATTTCTTGAACGTCGGTCTGCCGCACGACCTTGTCGGAGAATTCGCTGAGGCCTGCCTTGCGCTTCAGTACGAGAATGGCAATACAAAATTCCATGCTGAATTTTGCTTCCAACCCGTTTTTCGGCCGGTGGTGTAGGAGAGTAGTCGTCATATTGTGGTTGGCGCCGACGTCGACTTTCTCAACCTGATCTGCTTGTATATTTTCCACAGCAATGAGACGCGCCATCTCCGTCATGGCAGGGTGGGTCAGGGAGCCAGATGGGTACGGTTTTAGGGAAATCCCTGGCGAAGCGAAAGTCCACGGCTCCCCCAGGCGGTCTACAATGGCCGCAGGATCGTAAGACCCGCCGAAAGCATGGAAGAAACCTCGGTCCGCTTCGAGAATTTGTTCCGCAGCTGTCCACCCCAGTGATACAAACTCAGCCGAGGCTACCCCACTTTCCGCTGCGTGACCGGCCTGAAAAGGCTTGGTCATCGTGCCAAAGTTCTCCCTGAGACCACCTGACTGGCTCGCGACAAGGCCCAACACATTGAGTATTTTGGAGTGTTCGAATCGCAGCATCTTTGCGCACGCGACCGCCGAACCGAAGGGGCCGCATGTGCCCGTGGAATGAAAGCCGTCTTGATAGTGGCGCGGCGAAATTGCTTCCGCAATCTTGCACTCGACTTCGACCCCCAAATGGTACGACAGCATGAGCTCCTTTCCGGAAACTCTTCCACGTTCGGCGAGTGCTAGAGCCGCGGGAAGGACCGGTACCGTTGGGTGCACCAGCAGGCCGTACACGCGGTCCTTGGCCGCCGAGAGCTGGGTATCGTCGAAATCGTCGGCGTGAATGGACACGCCGTTTACAAACGCTGCGAAACGCGGGGACGTTTTTTGGGCCGTGCCGATGATGGTGGCCTTTGTGTCGCAGACCCCGGCCCGTTCAACAAATTGTCGGCAGAGAGTTCCGGTCTGCGCCTTGGACCCTGCCAACGCCAGCCCCAACCCATCGAGAATGGACTTCTTGCCAAGTTCAATCACATCCGCAGGAATGTCCTCGTATTTCGTAGTCACTACAAACTTGCCGACATAATCGGTCAAACCGGCAGTTTTCGGGAACTCACCGCTTGATGCCAGGGCCGCACTCTTGGGGCCGGAAGCAAACATGGTCGAAGCCATTGCGGCGAGAGAAACTCTGCCGAAGTCACGCCTTCGCATTTACCACCTCGAGTTTCGCTGTGCATATAAGCATCAATGACCCTCCGCTGGCCGGACGTTCCGCCTGGGCGTAACCGTTTTCAGCAACGCCGCGAGCGCTGCTCCCACGATAGTGATCGCGCCGAGATATGTGAATCCAGCAAGGAAATTCCCGGTCCGCTTATTCAAATATCCAACGATCAGAGGTGCGAAGTAAGCTCCCAAGTTTCCGATGGCATTGACGAAGCCCATCACTGAGCCGACGATTCTCGCGGGCAGAGTTTCTGTGGGAATGGCCCAGAAGGCGCCCATTGGTCCGTAAGCTGCTACACCGCTAAGAATGATGAATGTAAAAGCGACCGCGATGGAGCGAGAAATCGTGGCGACCGCAAGCAGAAGGCAAGTTCCTCCGAAAAGCATCGCTCCTGCGGCGTGGAAGGGGCGTTCGCGGGTCTGATCGGCGTGCCGCGAGATCAGCAGCAGCGAGACCGCTCCCACGACAAACGGCAGAGTATAGAGCAGTCCGGTCGAGAGGCTGCTCAGCTTTCTAATCTTCCCCATTGCACTCGGGAGCCAAAACAGCAAACCCATCTGTCCGCTGATGAAGCAAAAATAGACGGCCGCAAGCAGAAATACGTTCGGGCGAAGGAGAGTCTTGAGGTACGGAACTTTCTCTTGCGTATCCAGATCAGCCGCTTCCCGCCGCAAAGTCTCTACCAGGGAAGTGCGCTCTCTCTCTGGGAGCCAGCGTGCCTCCTGCGGGTGGTCCTGGATGAACGCTAACCAAATCCCCAACCACAAAATGGGGAGCAAGCCTTCCGCTATCAGCATCACGCGCCAGCTCCAATGGTCCAAAATCCACCCGGAGAAGGGCGAAGAGACGACGACGGCGCCAGGCAGGCAGAGCAACCAGAATGCGTTGGCGCGCGCGCGTTCTGACCGGGGAAACCAATGGGAAAGGAGGATCAATGTGGCCGGATGGACCCCGCTCTCGGCTACTCCGAGGAGCAGGCGAAGCGCCAACAATTCGTGATAGGTCCGTGCCAGGCCGCAAAGCACCGCGAAGCAGGCCCATACGACCAGCAGAATGCTAATGAATTTCTTCGCGCTCCAGTGCTTCGCCAGATGCCCACCCGGTATCTGTAACGCCAGATATCCCCAGAAGAAAATCCCGGCCACCGTGCCCGCTTGCTGTGGGTCCAGATGCAAATCCCGGCTGATCTGCGGCAAGGCGAGCGAGATATTCGTGCGGTCGATGAATGCGATCGTGTACATGATCAGCGCAACGGGAATGATCCTCACCCAGCGCTGGGAGATGACGGATGTCCCGGCACCCATCGCGATGTCATTCGCCGCGCAAACACCTGGCTGTCCACTATCCACGCTTAGTCCTCAAGAACGGTGATCAGGGCGCCCGATGGGTGAGCACCGCGCCGAGCTGCTCGCCATCTTTCCACGCGCGATCGTACCGTAGGATGCGCCAAGATTTCTGCAGGAAGGCCGCGTCGTGTGATCTGCCCAACACGAAGACAAATCCCACGCTGCGAGGGGCGTTCCCGACAGTGCCTGGGCCGTCTTTCCGATGCATCGCTTGAATCTATCGGACGTCGTAGACGCGGACCTCGGCAATCTTCTGGCCATGGCGAGGCGCGGCGACGTAATATCGGCTCATTTCGGGCACTAGGATGGCCGTCTTTGCTCGATAGGTCGTGGCAACGCGAGCGATCTCGTCGTAGTGGTCTGCATCCTGCTGCTGGAAAATGCTAACGAAGCCATCGCAGGCAACATAAATTCGTCGGCTTGCCGGGTCGAAGACCATGTCATCAGCCATGGGCGCGCTTGGCAAACTGGTGATGACTTTTCCTGACTCCGAGTCCAATACGAGCAGCTTGGCCGGCTTTCTGCTCACGATGAATAGGCGGTGATTCCGTTCGTCCAGGGCGATCGGTGTGTTCCCTTGAAGTCCGTCAAGCGTCCAGGTGGAAAGCAGCTTTTTCTGGTCGCGGTCGACCACTCCGACCAGGCCGCGGTCTCGAATATTGACGTACAGCCGGGGCCCGTTCTGCTCCAAAGCCATCGCTTCGATATTCTTGGAGTCGACGCTAATCTCGGCGACGCGCTTGTGTGCGCTGGTATCCACTATGTTGATGGTGGTGTGGTCCATGTTTGCGTCTTCTCCGCCGCTCGCCACGTAAAGAAGATGCTTCGCAGGATCGTAAGCGGAGGAATCTGCCGCTAATTCCAGTTTGATCGTATCGATGACCGTGTATTTCGCGGCATCGAAACACTTCAGCGTCCCGTCGCCTCCGTCCACAACGAGAAGCTGATTTGCTTCAGGTAGAAAAAGCATGGAATGCGGCGTATCCACGCCCTTGATCGAATGGATCCGTCGATTGGTCTGAAGGTCAAACACTTCGATAGACTTGTTGGTCTCGCCGGTCAAAAACAGCCGCTTGCCCGGAAGGTCGAGCGCGAAATGATCGAAATCTCCGTCCTTTATATCAGGCAGCGGTATCACCTGCGCGAGCTTCAAAGGTGCACTCCGCTCGGCTCTTCCGGGCCCACCCAGCAGGCCAGTAGAGACAGCCAACAATAGGGTTAAGAAGTTCTTCGTCATGCCGAATCTCCTTGGAAAAAGCAACTTGGTTGCGAAACTGTCTTCCGATTCACTTCCACCGGCTCGTTCGTCTGAATAATCTGCGCTTGCAGTTTGCTTGCGCTCCAGGCATCCCTTGCGCTCAATTCTCAAGGAACCACATCGAAAATCTGCAACTCAGCACCCGTTGGACCGCGCCGAACACCCACGTACAAGCGATTTAGCTCCGGCACGAACGTGGAAGTACTTCCTCCCGGCCCCGACGGTACATTAGCCAAGAGGGTATAGTGGTCGGGGTCGTTCTGCTGGTAGACGCTGACGAATCCGTCGCCCCCCGAAACGTAAATGCGATGGTGTTGCGCGTCATAGGCCATATCATCGGAATCACCGACGCTGGGAAGAGAAGTCACCACTTTGCCCGACGATACGTCGAAAACGAAGAGCTTCGGCGGTTTGCGCGACACGCTGAACAGTCGCCCATGATCCTTGTCCAGCACCAATGGAATGTTTTCCTCCACATCGGGAAGCACCCACGTGTCAACCACGCTGCGCTTGTCGCGGTCAACCACCCCGACGGCGTGCTTGTCCGTAATGCCGACAAACATTCTGGGCCCCGATCGTTCCGCCGCCAAAAATTCGATGTGCGCTCCATCAACCTTTATGTCATCGAGATGCTTGCCTTCTTTGTCCAGCACGCTAATCAAGCCATACGTCATTTTCGCCGCGTGGCCGCCGTTGGTTACATAAAAAAGCTGCAATCGTGGGTCGTACACGACGAAATCGGCGTTGATTGCCAGCTTGACCGTCGTGATTCTTTCCAGGGTGTCGCCGCGCAGCAGATTGAAGGTTCCGGCTCCGTCGGTGATGACCACCTCGTTCAGGTCCGGTACGTACTGAACGTTGTGCGGCACGTTGAATCCTGGAATGCTGCGAAGACCCTTGCCCGTCGTCAGATCGAACACCTCGACCGTATTGTGATCTTCAAACGTGGCGAACAGGCGGTTGCCTTTCGCATCCGCGCCGAAGTGGTCGAAATGCGAAAAGCCCTTCGGCAGAGCGATGGATTTTGCCAGGTGCAGCGGAAGCGCCGCCCCATCTTTCCGCGCTTGTCCAACCACGGCCCAGGCTGCCAGCATCACCAAACCAATCAGCAGATATCTTTTCACTTTGTGTTTCTCCTTTATCCGGAGTTTTGCAGCGCTCGACGTTCCAGCGAATAAAGAGCCGCCGTCGGCTCCCATCCGACGAATCAACGTGTTGCAAGCCCCCGCTACTCGACTGTCTCGAAAAGTTTTTCCTTCGACGGAATTCTCTTGCGGAGCTCTTCCTGAATAATCTTGCCCCGGTTCATGGCGCCCTCTTTGGTGTTCTCAGCAGTTAGCTTGATCTCCATAACCGCGGTTCCTATGATCGTTCCCGATTGGTCCAATAGCGGGAATCCGAGATCGTAGATTCCTTTCTTCTCCATCAACTCTGCGGAAGGCTTTCCCGTCTTCATGACCTCCAAGTCGTCGGGGTCCGACTTTTTGCCGATTTTTTTCTTGTCGCTGATTGCGATGATGACGCTTTGAGAGCTGTTCGGCGGTGTCGTGTGCAGGCCGATCTGTCTCAGTTCGGGATGCTTGGCAATGGTTTCATCAACCAATTTCTGGGCGTAGATGCGACTGTCCGGAGTTACCTGGGCAAACAACGATACAGCGCCCGTGAAGACCACCAACATGGCCAACATCTCGCATGTCTTTTTCAACTTCATCGCTTCCTCCTTTGATGTACGCGCCGCTTACGGAAGCTTGCAAGATCGCCTCGCGAAAACGGCCGCTTTTTCACCAAATCACCTTTAGTCCAAACTGCATCTGCCTTGAGGGCGTCTGCGTGGAAGTAATGAATCCGGCGCCCGGGACCGGATTTCCAGTCGCGTCAAAGATGGTGTTGTTCTGCAGGGGTTGCGCAAAATTGGCACGATTGAAAATATTAAAAATCTCCCACCGGAACTGGACGTTGAACCCCTCCGAGATTTTCGGAACGTGGGTGTTCTTAACCACCGAGAAATCAAAGTTTGACAGCCCGGGCCCAATCAGCGTGTTCCGGCCGAGATTTCCCCGAAGCGTGCTTGGGGTAGGAAATGAAAAGCATTGCAGCTTTATGTAGTTGTTCGGGTTGCCCGGATTGACCAGCGAATTGCAACCAGGGCCTGGCACCCGGTTCGGAGTGTCCGCGCTGCCGGTTGTATCCGAGCTCTTCTCGCCCAGCGGATCGCCCCCAATGATGACATTGAAGGGCTGGCCGTCCCTCGCCTGGTAAATGCCGCCCCACTCCCATCCGCTCAACACCCACTCTGCCGCACTCGGCAAGGATTTGGGGCTTGGAAGATTCCACGTGTAATTGATGACCAGGTTCCGCCCGACATTGAAATCCGACAAGCCACGATCGAGGCGCAGGTCGAACCACGGCAAGCTCGATTGTGCATTTGTAAACGCGTCCCCCGCTATGGATGCCGAACCACTGTCTATGCTCTTGCTCCAGGTGAAGCTTCCCTGAAGCTGGAACCCATGGCCCATTAGCTTTCTGATCTGTGCTTGGAGGCCGTGATAGAAAGTGTTTTCTCTCCACATGAGCCCGTTGAGCAGCCCCACGTTCGGATTTAGCTTCACTCCGCTGCCGGCCGGCGATGGCCACAGGTAACCCTGCGGTGTGAGCGTCGGAAGTACCAGGTTCATGTCGTCCACGCGGAACGGCTGATGCACGCCCCGTGAACCCACATAACCAAGCATGGCCGTCACATTTCGGCCGAGGTCGCGCTGAACGTTAAGATTCCACTGCATGACATAATTTCGGTGAGGATGAGGTTCGACATAGGTGTAGCGAAGGGCTGCGGGATTGCCGTTAATCAGTTGGAATGCCCCAGTGGGGAACGAGCCGGCCGGCAGAGCGCCCGATGAATATGACTGGAAAAATGGAGCCGCCGAGAGGGTCAGCAGTTCAAACAAATAGGGGAGTGGCAGGTTATCGTAAATTCCAAAGCCGCCACGGACAGCGGTCTTCCCGGTCTTGAACGGATCCCACGAAAAACCGACCCTCGGAGCGAAATCGAGACGCGTCGGATTTGAAAAAAATGGGTCCCCCAAGTGGTTTAGCGTGTAGGAGTCGGTGGGATTTCGCAACGTCGAAAGCCTTCCATGAACGTCGGTTGGCACGGTCGCCATCTCGTAGCGTAGACCCAGGTTCAAGGTAAGATTCGGACGCCAACGCCAATCATCCTGGGCGTAAGCACCGACGATGGTTTGACGAATTGCTCTCGGCGTGACGGTACCAGGCGGCGATGCCGTCAAAATTCGAGGCTTGTCCGTAAGAAAATTAGCCAGCGAGCTGAAAGCAAAGATACCGTTGGGGTTGGTGGCTGACAGCATATTGTTGCGAATTCGTTCGAGGGCGAAACCGATCTTGATGGAGTGCAGGCCTCGAGTGAGGAAAAAATCGTCATCCGCCTGGATCGAGGTCCAGTGGAAGTTGTAGTACGATGCGCCATTCTGCCCGCCGCTGAAATTCGTGATTCCAGGTATCCTTAGCCCTCCCGCGGGAAGACCCGGGACAAACCCCAATGCCAGATTGGTGGCGAGCGGATTAAGCACCGTCGAAGTATCCCCTATCAAGGCAGGCTCCCGGGACAGACCGACGCGAACCGAGTTCACGGCTTGCGAACTAAAGACGTGGGTCTCTTCCAGCGCAAGAACCTGTTGCCTGGTGTGGAATTTGACGAGCTTGTTTTTGAACTCGTCGGGCTGAGTGACGCTGGAGCGATCGAACAGGTACGTTCCGGCCAGGCTATCTTTGTCTGAAAACTTGTGGTCCACGCGGGTGGTGAAGAAATCTTCGATCGTAATTTGCTGAATGGCAATATTGAAGATCCCCGCGTCGCCTCCCTTGAGCAAACCGCCATTCGGCATGGGATATAATCCCAGGAATGGCACGACCATCGGGTTCACGGTCACAGCGCCTGTTGAAAGGTTCCCAGCGCGAGCCGCCATTGACGGCGTAATATCAACGTTCGTGACTCCCAGCGACTGCCGTAGTCCCTCGTAGTTCCCGAATATGAAAGTGCGATCCTTGAGAATGGGTCCTCCGGCGGCGGCGCCAAACTGATTTCGTCGAAACGGCGGAACGCTATTGCCATCAAAGAAGTTTCTCGCGTCGAGAGCGCTGTTACGAAGGAATTCATAGACGTCCCCGTGAAATCCGTTCGTCCCCGACCGGGTAATGGCATTGATTACGCCCCCAGAGGACTTGCCGTACTCGGCGTCATAAGCGCTGGTTAATACGGAAAATTGTTGGACGGCTTCCACTCCGAAAGTAGAACCCAGGGCGCTGCCCGGGGCTCCGTTTGAATAGTCGTTTATGCTGATCCCATCCAGCCGGTAATTGTTTTGCTGAGGGCGGCCGCCGGAGATCGTCATTTGAATTCCGAAACCTCGCTGGCCCCTTCCCGAACTAAGGTTCGAAATGCTGGGCTGCGTGTTTACGGTGGCTACTCCGGGCTGCAGCGTCGCAAGCTGCGTCCAGTCGCGGCCGTTCAGCGGCAGTTCGCGAACAGTAGTCGAATTGACCACCCCGCCGATAGTCGATGTTGTCAGATCAACCGACGGTACCGCCCCTGTGACCTCCACCTGTTGCGTGCTGGACCCCAGTCGCATACTCATATTGACTAGCAGCTGGGCGCCGACCGTGAGCGTTATGCCCGGATCGACGGTTTCCGCAAAACCCGTGGCCGTTGCCGTTACAATGTAGTCCCCCGGCAGCAGATTAGGAACGCTGTAGAACCCATCGCTGTTTGTAGTCGTGACCCTTTTCACGTTAGTCTTCGTGTTGGTAATCGCAACCTGCGCCGCTGCAATTACGGCCCCCGTCTGGTCCGTTACGGTGCCTAGGATCGTCCCTCCCGCAACCTGCCCACTGGCCGGCTGTACGGTGACGATGCTTGCCGCCAGTAAAAGTGCTGTGCAAAAGAGGACTCCTGTTTTGCTTTTCATGCTCACCCCCAATCCGCCAAAAGCTTTCGCCTTATCGGCCCTTAATTCTTTGGGTGGCCCAAGCGAAATTTCCACTTCGATGCATCAAATAACTCGGGGCTGACTCTGCTCCAAGCATTCAGAGCCAAGCCTTGAAACAGAATTAATGTTTGTTTAACTGCGGGCGCTGGAAGGATTCGGAAGAGAAACCGTGAACGTGGAGCCTACCCCGGGCATACTTTCGCATTCGATGGAACCGCTTTGAGAACTTACAATTGCCTGCGCGATCGCTAAGCCGAGCCCGCCGCTCCGCGCTTCTCCGTCCGTGTTCTGTACCACTCGGTAAAAGCGTTCGAAAATGCGCGGCATATGCTCGGGCGGGATACCGACACCTTGATCTCGGAACTGGATGCGGACCATGCCATTGTTCTCATGAATATCTACACGGATGCGGGTCCCGGATGCCGAGTATTTGACGGCATTGTCGAGAAGTATCAGAAAAAGCTCGCGGAGGGACCCCTCATCTCCAAAATAGGGAACCTCTTCCGTCAATTTCCGCTCGATCGTGATGTGCTTCGATCTCGCCAGCTGATCGGCCAATGCACACGTCTCCTCCAGCACCTCGTTGAGATAAAGAGCTTCCGCCGCCAGGCGAAGTTGTCCGGCATCGGCCATCGCGAGGGTAAAGAGGCTTTCAACAATGCGGCTCAACTTTTTCAGTTCGTCGAGGATCACGCTGAGGGTCTTCCCATACTTCGCCGGCAGCTCTCGCTCGGACAGCAGGAGCTCCGTCTCACCCTGGAGGACGGAAAGCGGAGTACGCAGCTCGTGCGAAGCGTCTGTTACAAACTGACGCAATTGGCCTAGCGCGGAGTCCACATGCACCAGCAGTTCGTTAAACGTTGCCGCCAGGCGCCCCAGTTCGTCGTTGGGATTCTTCACCGGCAGCAGCAACAATTCGTCTCTCCGCTGCGGATCGGAAACGCGTTTTGTCATGCGCGCCGCCAGCGCCGTGAGGTCGCCGATAGGTCTCAAACTACGGCCCACGTACCATGCGGAAATCACTGCTGTCAGCAAAAGACCTAACGGCAGCAGCACCAAAGTTACGCGCGTGAAGTTGCCCAGCGCCCGCTCAGCTTCTTGAGTGGGCATCGCCGCAATCAGAAACAAGGTTTCAGCGCCGCGCCTGAAGGGGATCGAGCAGACCCTCATCATCGAGTCGGGTCCTCCCGCAATCGTGCTGCACGCCGTTTCCGAAGAGGGCCGCCGCACCGCCTCCAACCCAATGGCCCAATTCTGCAGGTTCCGCGAGCGCTGCAGAACATGGCCGGAGGCATCGATCAGCTCAAAATACTCGTCCACCAGGTTGAATTCGTTGATGTCTTGGCTGTTTGGCTCGGAAACCAAATCCCGCAATACCGGAGCGGCCGCCCCCTGGAGCTGGCGGTCCAATTGGGAACGAATCTCCCTGCGAAGAAGAGCATAGTAACCCAAATGAGATCCGGCGAGCAGAACTCCCACCACTCCGCAGAACAACACCATCATTCGTAAGCGAATCGAGTTCGTGATCATTCTGGCCGGCCTAGCCGGTATCCGACGCCGCGAATCGTATGAATCAACTTGATCGGCCGGTGCTCATCGATCTTTTGCCGGAGTCGGTTAACGTAGACTTCGACGAGGTTGGTCTCACTGTCGAAATTGGTGTCCCACACATGTTCAATGATCTCGCTGCGCGTAACGGGTTCGGGCGACCGGAGCAACATGAATTCCAGCAGCGCAAATTCCTTGGAGCTGAGCGGAATGGCGGCGCCGTCGCGCGTCACTCGTCGGCGGTGGCGATCGAGCTCTATGTCCTCGTAAGTGAGCTTCGATCCGCCTTGATGCAGTGCCCGGCGAATGAGCGCGCGAACTCGCGCCCGCAATTCGGCTATCGCGAACGGCTTGGTCAGGTAGTCGTCGGCGCCGACATTGAGTCCCTCCACGCGTTGAGAGACCAAACTGCGGGCAGTCAGCATCAGGATCGGCGTTTCCACTCCTGATTGGCGCAGCTCGCGGCACACTTCAATGCCGCTGAGCCCTGGCAGCCTGATATCTAGCAAGATCACGTCGTAGCGCGCATCCAAAACCAATTCCAATGCTTTCTGCCCCGTGGCTGCCACGTCGACCGCATAAGCCTCTTCGCGAAGGGCACGCGCAATAAAGCTTGCCACCTTATGCTCGTCTTCAACCACCAATATGCGCATGATCTCTCATCACGTGGAGGCCAACATGGGCGGAATAAGGAACTCAACCGCTCGCACAATAGTACTACCGGATTTCAAGGAGGTGGTCTAACTCAAGTCCTTATCACTGTTTGGCTCGTGCACCCGAAGTCGCATCTCCACGGCATCAAGTGTCCGGGAGCAACTTGCTCGCCGCCACCTCCCGAACGTTATTCCGAACATTACGCGTAAACCTTAAAAAAAGATTAATGTCTGTTCATTTCCAACCCCCACCCTCATCTGGCGTTCAGCGCGGCTTAAAGATACCCTTTGGCAAACCAGCATTGACGAGCGTTTTGGAGCCCGAGACTCACAACTTGGGAAAAACGGGCAAGAATGAACCTAAACAGAAATTAATCTTGAGTCTAGGAATGCTCCGTAGGACTAATACTAGACTCCCGCAAGCATCTGAGGTGCAGCGATGTCCCTGCGAATAGTTTGGCTCGCGATTTCTTTGGCAGTGGGAGCTCGAATTGCTCTCGCGGCGAACGCCCAGGACGCTTCCAAACCGGCATTGCAGGACCCATCAGCTTCGAGTCAGCCGCGGTCATCTCTGGATTTTGAGACCTATCGGAGCCGCATCGAACCGATCTTCGTTAAGAAGCGCGAAGGGAATACCCGCTGCTACGATTGTCATTCGGCTTTGGCCACGCGTTTTCGCCTCGAACGATTCTTACCGGGAAACTCATCCTGGACCGAGGAGCAGTCACGCAAAAACTTCGAGTCAGTATCTCGTTTGGTTACCCTTTCAGGCCCGCTAAAAAGCCCCCTGCTAGTTCACCCGCTTGCGCCAGAGGCCGGAGGCGATCCTACTCATACCGGCGGCAAGTTTTGGAAGTCGCGGAACGATCCGGAATGGCAAATGCTAGCGGAATGGATTCGCCAGGGCGGTCATGCGCCCGAAGATGTCCGGGCCAATCTGCCTTCCTCGTCTTCAGATGCTCTGGATTTCCAGGTTTTTCGAACCAGGGTCCAGCCAATTTTCTTGAAGGAACGCCCAGGTCACGCCCGCTGTTACGGTTGCCACATTCTGCCCAATAGAAACTTGCTTCTGGCAATACTGTCGCCCGGAAAGGCCGATTGGACCGACGAACAATCGCATCAAAATTTCCAGAATATTCTACCGCTGGTGGTTCCCGGTGATCCTTCTTCCAGCAGGTTGCTGCTCCATCCGCTTGCGCCTGGAGCCGGAGGCGATCCCTTTCATTCGGGTGGCTGGCAGTTCGCCTCGCAGAACGATCCCGACTGGCTTGCCTTGGCGGAGTGGGTGCGCGGCGTACGTACGGGAGCCGCTTCCGAGTCAAGTCCACGATCGCAGGTGCGCATCTATGTCACGAACAGCGCCGACGATTCCGTCGATGTGATTGATGCTGCGACAAATCAAGTCGTCCAGGTGCTGCGCGGCATGGAGCTACCCCATGGCATCGCTTTCTCCCCGGACGGGACGCGTGTGTATGTCAGCAGTGAATCGGAGTCCGTGCTCGACGTCGTTGATCGCAAGACTGGCGAAATTCTTCACAAAATACCTCTCAGTGGCCGTCCGAATAACATTGCCGTTACCAAGGATGGCAACCGCGTGCTCGTCGCTATCCACACGGAACCGGGCGCCGTGGATGTCATCGACGCAAGTGAGCTCAAGAGAGTGAAAAGCATTCCTGTGAACGGCAGCGTGCACAACGCGTACGTTACGCCGGATGGCAAGTACGCCGTCAGCGGCTCGATCGAAAACAAAGTTGCCACGGTCATTGATCTCGCGAGCGAGCAACCCGCTTGGGAAATCAAATTTGACCGCGGTGTGCGCCCCATGGCGTTCGAGACCAACCCCGGCGGCTCCACAAACCGGATCTTCGTCCAACTGTCCGACTTCAACGGATTTGCGGTAGTGGACTTCGCAAAGCGCGCCGAAGTGGCAAGAATTAAGCTACCGGATCATCCCGGCGGCTTCGGAATTGCTGAAGGTAGAGCGAGCACTCCTTCACACGGAATCGGAGTCGCGCCCGATGGGCAATCACTGTGGGTCAACAGCAGCTTCGCCAATGCCGTCTTCAAATATTCGCTTCCACAGCTAAAGTTGATCGGCTATGTGACGCTGCCGGAGGTTCACTCGCTTGGGCGTCCGCCAACTGGTTCTGTCCCCGAATGGATCACCTTCACGCCGGACAGCCAAGTTGTTTATATTTCGAACTCTGGAGCTGGGTCGGTGTCAGCAGTTGACGCGAACGCTCTGAAAATAATCGCTGTGATCCCGGTGGGAGAAGTACCAAAGCGCATCAAGACCTTGGTCCTCCAGTGAATTCCGCGATCCAAACACTCCCTGCATAGGGGGCATCTGCCGAGGGTCATGCTGCTGGAATGTCGTTAGCAAATAAGTCGTTAACGAATCCCGACTTGTCCTCGCACGCTATCAATCAATTTCTTGGAATCGTAGCCGATCCCGGCCTTGAACACCGTTTCGACGTTCTCAATTTCTTCAATCTTCTTCGAGGGATCGCCCTTAATCACGACGAGGTCTGCCTGTTTGCCAGCGGAGAGAGTTTTCTCCCCCGTTGTGCTCCCTGCTGCATCGCCTTTTCCAATGCTTCCTGGCGCTCGGTAAGCAGAGCATGAATCTTGCGGTGCGTTTCGTCGCTGATAGCGTGAATCTGCGGAGCAAACTCCTGCCGCGAAGCTTTCGGATTCTTATCGAGCAGGGCCTGAATCCAGTCATGGTGCTCCTCAAGCAGAGGCTGGACCTGCTTCTGCTGCTCCGGAGTCAACTCCAGATCTTTCGTAAGACGAGCGAGTTTCTGGTCGATCGATTGCGGCGTATGGATATGCTGAAGCTGCTGACGCGATGATGGCTGCTGTGCCCCATTGTCCTGAGCTACGGTAGGACCGGCCATTCCGAGCATAAGCATAACCCCATATGCAACCGTGAAATGTCGATTTCGCATGGACAGCAACCCCCCTTAAAGATCCTCAGAGCAATCCCAGCCGAGACTCTCATCCGAGCAACACGAGATTCCACAGCAAGTTGCGTAAGCACCAATGCAATCCAACAGACTGACAGTGTCCAAGGCATTCGACAGACAACTCCAGGTAGCTGAGGGTTAAGTCTTCCTCGCTTAACTCCGTATCCTCCTTGCCGCCAATATCTTGCATGAATACTCGGTTGTCTTCGCGAAACGGCACAACGCGTGCTTTCGACCGATGTGGAATTTGAAACCGAAATCGCAGCTCGGCCTAGAGGGCGAGTCGTCATGAAACCAATCACGCCGGAAAACAGTAGGCTTGGATTTGTCGGGGTCGGCTATATGGGCCGGCCGATCGCGCGGAGGTTGGTTGAATCCGGCTTCAAGCTCACTGCGTACGACCGGGATCAGTGGAAGACGGAGGAGCTAATTCGATACGGCGGCAACGTCGCGCAGAGCGTTTCGGAGGTTTCCTCCGGTTGCAACGTCGTGTTGTCCTGCCTACCAAGCGATCAAGCTGTCGTGGACACTTATACAGGACCAGACGGCGTGTTCGCCAATGCGCAGCGCGGCTCGCTGGCCATTGACCTGAGCACGGTGTGTCCAGAGACCTCGCAGCAACTCTCGAGACTTGGTTTGGAGCGCGGAGTTGAGGTTCTCGACGTGACTATATCGGGGAGCACTCCTGCCGCAGAAAATGGGTTGCTGACCTTGTTCGGGGGCGGAGACAAGAAGTGCTTCGACGCTGCCGAGTCGATCTTTCGCGTTATCGCCCACAAATATTTTTATCTCGGGCCCAGCGGCTCCGGAGCGACGATGAAGCTCGTGGTGAACACTTTACTGGGAATAGGAATGCAGGCGATTGCCGAAGCCGTCGCACTCGGCGAGAAGGCCGGTCTTGACCGCAATCGCATGCTGGATGTGTTGTCCCAGACTGCGGTGGTCGCTCCAGCGCACGCGGGCAAACTGCAAAGAGCAATGAACAGCGACTACAGCCCGCAATTTCCGATTCGGCTGATGAACAAGGATTTCGGGTTGATTCTCAATCTCGCGGCCGCCGTTGGCGCGCGAATGCCCGCCGCGGATGCTGCTTTTGAGATCAATTCGAGGCAATCGGACGAAGGAGCGGAGCAAGATTTTTCAGCGGTGATTCTGCAAATGGAAAAACGTGCGCATCTTGGTTCCAAGGGCAATGGGCGGACGTGATCCGGCGTCGATCTGGCAGAGCATTGAAGTAGTCTGCTAAAGTTCATTCCCTTTGCATACGTTCTGGGCGAGGGCAGGAAAATGATTCGACTTGAGGTGAACGGAGTTGAGCAGTCTTTCGGCGGTGAACCGGAAATGCCGCTTCTTTGGTACCTGCGCGACGTTCTAGGGTTGACCGGATCGAAATTTGGGTGCGGCATCGGACTTTGCGGCGCGTGCACCGTCCATGTGAATGGGCAAGCGACGCGATCCTGCGTGACAGCAATGCGCGACGCGGCCGGGAAAGAAGTCACGACGATCGAAGGCCTGGACAAGAGTGGATTGCATCCCGTTCAGAAAGCCTGGATGCAGATCAACGTGCCACAATGCGGCTACTGCCAGGCGGGACAGATCATGCAGGCGGCGGCGCTATTGAACAGCAAAAAGAAACCTGCCGATCACGAAATCAATGAGGCCATGTCCGGGAATATCTGCCGCTGCGGAACGTATCAGCGGATTCGCGCGGCGATTAAAGCAGCGGCGGGAGAAATGACATGAGCCCGATTGAGAACGTCAGCCGACGCCGATTTTTGACGGGAGGCATCATCGCGGCAGGAGCCCTTGTGCTGGGTGTGCGTTATTACCACAAGCTGTTCCCGGGCGACAGACTTCCGCACGATACAAACGCGGACCACGCCACCTTACATCCCAGCGTGTACCTCGGAATCGACCCGGACGGCACGGTGTGGATCGTGGCCAGTCGTTCGGAGATGGGCACGACGAGCCGCACCACTCTGCCGCTTGTCGTCGCCGAGGAGCTGGACGCTGATTGGAAGAGAGTGAAGATCGAGCAGGCGCTTGGCGACAGCCGATACGGCGACCAGAATACGGACGGATCACACTCGATACGCTCGTTCTACGACGCAATGCGCGAGGCGGGAGCAACGGCGCGATTCATGCTAATTCAAGCGGCGGCTCAGCAGTGGGGTGTGCCCGCGGCGGAGTGCCAAACTGATTTGCACGTTGTTGTTCATCGTGCGACAAACCGCAGAGCGGGCTACGGTGAGCTCGCGACCGCCGCGGCGAAATTGCCAGTCCCTAAAAGAGAAGAGCTGAAGCTCAAACCAAAGAGTGCGTGGCGGTATATAGGCAAAGGGCAAGTGAGCTACGACCTCGAAGCACTTGTGACTGGGAAAGCCGTCTACGGCATGGATGCTCGGGTAGACGGAATGGCGTACGCGTCCGTTGAGCATCCGCCTGTTCTCGGCGGCAAAGTGAAATCGTACGACGACAAGGAAGCCGCGAAGGTCGCAGGTGTGCTTCAGACTGTTCCCATTGATCCTTTCCAGCAGGCACCGGCATTTCAGCCTCTCGGTGGCATCGCAGTGATTGCGGAAAACACTTGGGCGGCGTTTCAAGGGCGCAAGAAGCTGAACATCTCATGGGACAACGGACCCAACGAAACCTACAACTCGGACGCCTACAAGAGCGAATTGCGAGCGACCTCGCACAATCCTTGCAAAGTCGTGCGCAATATCGGTGACGCGGATGCGGTGTTTGCCACAGCTAGCAAGGTATTTGAGGCGGACTACTACGTCCCGCTTCTGGCGCACGCTTCGATGGAGCCGATGGTCGCGCTGGCGGAATTCAAGGACGGCAAAGCGACACTGTGGGCTCCGACGCAGAATCCTCAAGCTGTGCAGGACATCGTCGCGAAGGAGCTAGGGATCGCGAAAGAAGATGTGATTTGCCATGTGACCCTGCTTGGCGGGGGATTCGGGCGCAAGTCGAAGCCGGACTACGTTGCCGAGGCTGCGGTTTTGTCCAAAAAAGTGGGCCGGCCCGTGAAAGTGGCCTGGACACGAGAGGACGATATTAAGTTCGACTACTACAATGCCGTCGCGTCCATGTATATGAAGGCGGCTTTGGGCGCAAACGGCAAGCCGACGGCGTGGCTGCAACGGTCGGTGTTCCCTCCGATTCCATCCATTTTCGACGTGAACGCGGTTTATGGCGATCCTGCCCACCTGCAGCAGGGCTGGACGGACATTCCTTACGATCTGCCAAATCTTCGCATCGAGAATGGCCCGGCGAAAGCTCACGTCCGAATCGGCTGGCTACGTTCGGTGGCGAACATCTATCACGCCTTCGCTATTCAATGCTTCACCGATGAACTGGCTCACGCGGCCGGGCGCGATCCGCTCGATTATTTGCTCGACCTGATCGGGAACCCGCGGGCCATCGATTTCAAGGGAGTGGAGTATCCAAATTATGGAGCTTCGATGGACACTTACCCTTGGGAGACCGGTCGTCTGCGCCATGTTACCGAGATTGTTGCTGAAAAATCCGGGTGGGGTAAGCGCAAGCACGGCAAGGGAACTGGCGTGGGGATTGCGGCGCACCGCAGTTTCTTAACGTACGTGGCCACGGTCGTTGAGGTCGAAGTCAATGATCAAGGCCAGGTACGGATCCCTCGCGTGGATACGGTTTTAGATGCCGGGCTGGTAGTAAATCCAGAAGCAACTCGCGCTCAGTTCGAAGGCGCGGCGGTGTTTGGCGCCAGCGTTGTGCGAAGCGGCGAAATTACGGCGACGAAGGGTGTAATCGACCAATCGAACTTTCAGGATTATCCGGTGGCTCGAATTGGAGAGGCGCCCTTTCAGACGAATGTACACATCGTCGAAAGCGATGCTCCTCCAGCGGGCGTCGGCGAGCCGGGAGTGCCACCGTTTGTGGCGGCGTTCTGCAACGCGATTTTCGCTGCAACCGGCAAGCGAGTGAGGGATTTGCCGATCTCAAAGCTCGGTTTAAGTTAACAATTTGTTTGCCTTGGGACAGGGAAGTGGCCGGGGCTGGAAGGGAAAATTGAAACTAAAGGAAAAGCCATGACACAAGACAAGACTGAACGCCATGTGATGTTTGCTTCCACAATTCTGCTGGCGCTTTTTGTTGGCCTTACGCTTTTTGTCGTCTCGATTGTACAGGCGAGCCCTGGTTCAGACAGTGCGGCCAGCAGTGCGACCTTTCGGACGAAATGTGCAATGTGCCACGGTCCAGACGGAAGCGGCTCCGAGGTTGGAAAAAGCATGAACGTTCCGGATCTTCGCTCAGCGGTAGTCCAGAAGCTACCCGATGCAGAACTCGCTCAAGTCATTGCCAATGGGAAGGGCGGAATGCCCTCGTTCAAGAATTCGCTCACCGAGCAGCAGATTCACGCTTTGGTGAGCCACGTCCGCACGCTGCGCCAGAAAAAGTAGCCCGGACTGAATGGCGTGTACGGTGACCGGTTTTTAAGGGAACGTGGGATTGTTGAACTCGCGTGTATGAGCGTCGGATAACGTTAGGGAAGGATTTTGGAGGTCAATCATGAACAAGAAAGAACTTTCTGCACGTTTGGCAGGTGATATTTTGCTCGGCGGGGAAATTTCCGTGCATCGTCTCGGCTACGGGGCCATGCGCCTCACCGGCGATGGCATTTGGGGGCCGCCGAAAGATCGCAAAGCGGCGTTAGCGGTTCTTCGCCGAGCCGTGGAGCTGGATATCAATTTCATCGATACTGCGGATTCCTACGGGCCATACATAAGCGAGGAACTGATTGCCGAAGCGTTGTTTCCTTATCGGGCTGGCGTTGTAATCGCCACCAAGGGAGGGTGGAACCGCCCCGGCCCGAATCAGTGGACCCACGATGCAACTCCCACGCACCTTCGCAAGGCGGTTGAAGGAAGCCTTAAGAGGTTGCGCCTTGACCGCATCGACGTTTATCAGCTGCATATTCCGGACCCGGTCGTCTCGTTTGAAGCTTCGGTGGAAACTCTGGCTCAACTGCGAAACGAAGGCAAGATTCGGCTGATCGCGTTATCCAACGTCACGCAAGAGCACGTCGAGCGAGCACGCAGAATCGTTCCTGTCGTCTCCGTGCAGAACCGCTATAGCTTTGCGGACCGCGAATGGGACTACGTGGTGAATTATTGTGAGCGCAATGGAATTGCCTTTATTCCGTGGTTCCCCCTGGGAGCAGGCAAAGTTGCCGGTGACATGCTGAACCAAATTGCCCAGGCACACCGTGCGAGCCCCACACAGGTAGCGCTTGCCTGGCTCCTGCGGCGATCCCCCGTCATGCTGCCCATCCCAGGAACTTCCTCGATCGAGCATCTTGAGCAGAATGTTGCGGTAGCTTCTCTGCGCTTAGCCGACAAAGACTACCAGGAGCTTTCTGGCGTTACGGAGTTGGTCGCTTCACGTTGAAAGGGTTGTCACTTCTTGAGGGCTTGCGAAACGGCCGGTTTCAGGTGTCAACAGCGCTGTGCCTCCTGTTAACCGGCGGCGTAGAGTCCGCCCAGGAATCCAGTATTCAGGGTCCTGCGTAACTTCCGGCGCCCTTGGAAAACGCGTGCCTTTACGGCGGTAATTGAGGCGCCTAGAATCTGAGCCGTTTCTTTGACAGATCGTTCTTCGATGTCGCGGAGCAAAATCGCCCCTCGAATTGTTGGACCTAAGTGATTAATCGCTTCGGTTAAAAGGCCCGCGCGCTCACGCCGCCAGCAGGACTCTTCGGGATTGGGGCTCTGGTCGACGAATGACTCTGAAGCGGACTCGCCGCCAGCGTCTGGATTCTCTGGCAAGACTTCGAGAAATCCCCGTCTTCGGCGGAGCAACATGAATGCTTCATTTATGGCGATGCGCGTCAGCCAGGTAGAGAAGCGCGACCTTTCTTGAAAGGCGTCGAGATGAAGGAAGGCCTTGTGGAAACTTTCCTGCGCCACGTCCTCGGCATCCTCCCGGTTATTCGTAATGCGTTGCGCCACGGCGAGAACTCTTTGCTTGTGACGAAGAACCAATTCGTCGAAAGCCCGCGTATCTCCGCGCTTTGCGGAAGCCACCAGGGCGTCGTCGGAGTGTTTGTTTGTGCTGGTAGTGCCAGACGCTCTCATGAATGCGATCCTCCACCCGCACTGCGACACAAAGTAAGAGAAACTAACTAGCGTGCCAGCCACAGCGCATATCGAACGGCCTGGAATACCGTCCACTGATGGTGCGCGCGCAGAATGCGATACCAGTCAAGAATGGATATAGGTTTCATGGTTGCACTCCTTTCTGCGTCCCGCTTCCTGGTCTGGCGCCGCTGTCACGTTGACGCTCGCTGCGAGTTCTATTCACCGGGAAAATGACAGCCGCCACAAGAAAGGCAATCTGCATGCCAGAGAATGTGAGTGACCAATGGAGCCCGGAAGTTACTGGCAGAGTGGGAGATACGCCGATTCATGGGTCCCCGGGCGACGAAAGCCGTAATGCCAAACTGTCAGATTCTTGGCATTCCGTCCATCGGATTGGATGAGCTGAGGGTAGCTACCTCCACGTGATGGAAGGCTGATATGCGCTACATGACCGACTTAGCCCGAGCAGGACACCTTCTGATGCTAAGATTTTGATCGCAGGGAGCGACGCCCAGCTTGCAGGAGCAGAGGTATGCCCAGGTCAAATCCTTTTCTGTGGCCCAAGCCGCCTGCGATTTTGAGGTATTTGATAGCTGTTCTTTCGGTCGCTGCGGCTCTGATGATTTCACGGTTGCCGGCGGTTCATCTGCAAGATGCTCCCGTGTCACTCTTTCTTTGCGCCGTCATATTGAGTGCATGGTTCGGCGGGGTCGGGCCGGGATTGCTCGCCATGGCGCTCTCTGCTCTCGCTTTCAATTATTACTTCCTGCCTCCGATCTATTCGTTGGGTCCAAAGCCCGAAGAAATACCACGCCTTGTCATTTTCATGGTGTCAGCCTTGTTTGTCGGGTCGCTGAGTGCTGCTCAAAGAAGCGCCACAGAATCGCTCAGGCGCGCGCGCGATGACCTGAGAAAAACAGTTCAAGAGCTTCAGAAAAGCAACGAGGCATTGCAAACAGAGAGCCTTGAGCGCAAGCATGCGGAAGAAGAACGGCGCGAGGCGCAGGCGGAACTGGCACGCGCCAGCCGGGTGACCACCATGGGTGAGCTGACCGCTTCCCTCGCGCACGAGGTGAATCAACCGATTGCCGCTGCCGTTACCAACGCCAATACCTGCCTGCGCTGGCTTACCCGCGACCACCCCGATGTGGAAGAAGCACGCGCGGCTGCCATGAGAATCGTGGAAGATGGAACGCGCGCGGCAGAAATCGTCAAGCGCATCCGCCTGCTCTTCAAGAAGAGTACGCCACAACGGGAGTTGGCGGACGTAAACGAAGCCATTCGAGAAATGATGGTCCTCTTGCGCAGCGAGGCAACGCGGTACAACATAACAGTCCGGATGGAGCTTGCCGCAGATCTTCCCCGGATCATGGGAGACCGCGTGCAATTGCAACAGGTGCTGATGAACCTCATGGTGAACGGCATCGATGCGATGAGGGAAGTGGATGGGGCGCGCGAGTTGGCCGTCAGGTCGCAGAGAACGGAGAAAGAGGAAGTTCTGGTGTCCGTCAGCGATACCGGCGTCGGGCTTCCCCCGCAGCAGGCGGACCAGATCTTTAACGCGTTTTTTACGACCAAGCCTCACGGCACCGGCATGGGCCTTCGCATCAGCCGCTCCATCATCGAATCATATGGTGGCCGCTTGTGGGCCGCCGACAACTCTCCGCGCGGCGCAAGTTTTCATTTCGCTCTGCCCAACAAAATCGAGGCAAAGGAATGAGCCCCGACGGCTAATTTTTAATTGAAGCGCGGCTCGACTGTTCCGCGCGGCATCCGGATGGAGTCACATGGCTGCCGTGAACTTGATTGGCTCATACAATTACGCACTCGTGGCGCTTTCGGTGTTGATCGCCATCTTTGCGTCGTATGCCGCTCTGGATCTTGCAGGTCGCGTAACGGCCGCGGGCGGTTGGACTCGCGCGGTTTGGCTGCTGGGCGGGGCTGGTGCGATGGGGACTGGCATTTGGTCCATGCACTACATTGGGATGCTGGCGTTCATCCTGCCGATTCCCGTGGCCTACCATTGGCCGACCGTTCTGCTGTCACTGTTTGCGGCCA
>Ga0307479_10001315_pt1 | contig 22584 bp, 19 predicted proteins | sample atmos_gasesECM4C_FD_203743 | JGI IMG/M metagenome (GOLD analysis project Ga0307479, IMG submission 203743) | Hardwood forest soil microbial communities from Morgan-Monroe State Forest, Indiana, United States - atmos_gasesECM4C_515 | ecosystem: Environmental > Terrestrial > Soil > Temperate...
AGACGGCCAAGGGGCAGTTTTTGTTTCGGGTGACGAACGCGGGGCGGGATTTTCTGTTGCAGGAGGGGACGGATCAGCGTTACGGGGCGCGGCATTTGAAGAGGGCGATCGAGCGGCACGTGGTGTATCCCTTGGCGAACCTGCTGGCGACGGAGCAGGTCCACTTGGGAGACTTGGTTTGCATTGACTGGAACAAGACGCAGGACCGCCTGACCTTCACGCGAGAGGGCGAAAACCTGGCATTACCGGCTCGCCGTCCGGAGCCCATTGTGACGACACGCGCCGCACAAGCGCGCAGCGGCAAGTCGGTTGACGCTCCCACGGCGACGCAATCTCCTGAAGCAACGCCGCGCATGGCTCGTTAATTTTCTCTCTCAGTTAAACGAATTTAACTTCCCTCACCGAACCGGCCCAGCCCAGCCCGGGTGAAAATTCACCCGGGCTTTTTCATTTCCCTGCGTGCCGGTGTAAAGTAATCCCGAGAGCAGGAAATCCATTCGCACGCGACAGACATTCGACGTGTTCGTTCGGGGCGCTGCCCTGCTAGGAGTTCTTTGTCTCGCATGCATTCCGGCTGCAATGGCGCAGCGTACCCAGCTGAGGCCTGGCTGGAACATGTTCTCGCCGCAGCAAGATGTCGAGCTCGGGAAGAGAGCCGCCCTGGACGCGGAGAAGCACTTGCCGCTCTGCAACGCTCCGAAAGTGGACGCGTACCTTACACAGCTGGGGCTCAAGCTCGCCGCAAAACTTCCCACCGGCGGGGTGCAGTATCCCTTCGAATTCCACTGTGTAAATGACAAAGCCGTCAACGCGTTCGCCCTGCCGGGCGGATACGTGTTCATCAACCGCGGAGTGATCGAGGCCGCCGACAACGAAGCGCAGTTGGCGGGCGTGATGGCGCACGAACTTTCGCACGTGGCCTTGCGCCACGGAACCAATCAGGCTACCAAGGCGCAAGCTGCGGAGGGCATTCTGGGGATTGCCGGCGGCATTTTCGGCGATAGTGTCGGGGGCGCATTAATGACCCAGCTCGGCGCGTTCGCTGCTGGCGGCGTGCTTCTCCGCTACTCGCGCACCGCGGAATCCCAAGCTGACATCATGGGAACGCAGGTTCTCTACGACGCCGGTTTCGACCCGCGCGCAATGGCGCAGTTCTTCGAAAAGCTGGAAGCAGAGATGAAAGGCAAGACTCCGCCGGAGTTTTTTTCCGACCATCCGAGCCCGGAGCATCGCGTGGAACGCGTGGATGAGGAGGTTGAAAAGCTCGGGGGGACGCCGGCCAACGCGAAGAGAGACTCGGTGGAGTTCGAAGCCGTCAAGCGTGAAGTTCTGGCGCTCCCAGTAGTGAAAAAGGCCGGTCCGTCCGGGGTTCCTGGCGCATCCGGGAGCAAGGGACCGCCTGCTGCTCCCTCTGGCAACTTTGTCGCGTATCAGGCCGCCTCCTTCACACTGAAGTACCCCGACAATTGGAGGAAATACGGCGATGGCGATAACGTCTCTTTCGCTCCGGACGGCGGCGTGGTGCAGACAAACAACACCCAGGGCGCACTGGCGTACGGAATCACCATCAGCATGGCGCAAGCGCAAGTGGATGCCAATGCCTCGGACGCGCTCGAGAAGGCCACGCAGCAGTTCATTAGCGAACTGCAAAAATCGAATCCCAACATGCGCGTGGCGCGGCAATCCGAGCGCGTGCGCTTGAATGGCCAACCGGGTTTCTCGACTTACTTCAGCAACGATTCACCGCTGGGCGGACAAGAGACGGATTGGGTGGTCACTGTGCTGCGTCCGGAGGGATTGCTCTCTTTTGTTTGCGTCGCTCCGCAATCCGCCTACACCACTTACGATCGGACGTTCTCTTTGATCCTCGACAGCGTTCGCTTCCCGAAATAGAGGAAGTATGGCGCGCTGAGCTGCCAAGCCGGAAGTTCTTAAAGAACAGTTGGAGCCAGCGTAAAGGGCGTTCCGGGTTCCCGGAACGCCCTCTCGATCTCACCACTTAGCTGTGATGGCAGTTACTTTCTACCTTCTCCCTCGTTGTCGTTGAAGAGGAACGGCAGAACCTCAGTGCCTTCCTGCCGCACCGCCTTCAAATCGCTGGGGTTGATGCCTAGCGCTCTTAGGATCGACGGCGCAACCTGCGAGGTTGCCACCGGGGTCTTGACCAAGCGCGAGTGTAGCTCGGGGTTCGAAACGATGAGCCCGACGTTGGTGTCACCGAAGCTGAAGCCGCCATGTTCCGCATTCTTCGTCTTCGATGCGGTGTAGGTGGTGCCGTAGATCGGCTGCACGATGACGTCGGGCGTGCGGCTATCGGTCGGCGGGCTGTTGAACTTTAGGGCTAGCTCGGGTCCAGACATCACCTCATCAATGAACAGCGCCGGGGCATTGGCGTTCAGGTATGCGGCAACGGCGTCGGTCTGGCCCTGGTCCTGCACCCCCAACCAGATCAGCGCGATGTCGTCGTCCTGCACGAAGCCACAGCCCGCCCCCGTCCCTGGCCCCGGCGAGCACGCGTTGGCGTTGGCGATGGCGACGACCCCTGGATCATTAGCAGCACCCTGGCTAAGCGCAAGAGCTGCAACGATGTCGGCGAAGTGGCCTGGCTTCTTGACCTTCGCCGGGTTTATGGGCGACTGGCCATGTTTGGCACTCACGATGAACAGAGTGGATTCGTAGATGCCCTGGTCCTTGAGGGCTTGAATCATGCTGCCCAAAGCCGCATCGGTCTGCTGCAGGCCGTAAGCGAGAACGTCGGTCGGAGTGCCGGAGCCATCGGCGTAGCCGCCAGGCTTTCCGTTAAGGGGGGGATTTGCATCAATGGGGCAGGGGACGCCTCCTGCAGGAATCTTGTTGTTTTCCAACAGTTTCTGGCCGACGCTGACAGCCTGGAAGTTCATGCCGAATACCGCTGGGACACCGGGTTTGGACGTGCGGTCGTGGTTGAAGCCGTGGATCTCGTTGATGATGGCTTGAACCTTCAGAGCATCGTTCTGGACCGTACAGACCACACTCACGGTGTTGTCTAATCCGCCCACGTTCGTGACCTCCGGGGTGAAGAGATCATCCACGCCCTTACCGGAGGGGCCGTTGACCAGGTCGTAGGCCGGATGCTTGTCCGCCCATGCCGTGCGCCCGCCTTCGGATTTAACCACTTCGAAGATGGTATTGCTCCTCATCGCATCGTGGGGAAACATGCGCACACAGTTGCCGTTCTTGTCGAAGAAGTTCGGCAGTGCGGCGGGATTGATCTTGTTCAGCGAAACGGGCAGCCCGTCGGTCCCAGTAACGTACTGGTCGATGGATTCGTCAAAAATCATGTTAATGCCGGGTTGACCCGAGCACGTCGGATTGGTGGGATCAAAAATAGTGCGATCGTAGCTGACGTCATAAAACAGCCCGTGGCTGACGGGTGAGCCGCCCGTCACCAGAGCCAAAAGGCCGGGGAAAGAATCTGAGTTTGCGGGCGTGCGCGCGTTCGAATAAGTGATGCCATGGCCGGCCAGGCGAGCGAGCGCCGAGCCGGGGTTCGCCTTAATGTAGTTTGCAACATCGAGCGCGTGCAGACCATCCACGCTGATCAGCAAGACATGCTTAATTTTCCCCAATTCATCTGCGCGAACGCGAGCCGGCAGTGCGGCTCCGAGCAGGCCAAGAGAGAGGGCAATAGCGAGCCATTGTTGTTTCAAGTGATTCTCCTTTGCTTTCAAGAACGATATGTAGGAACTATCCCGAGCGTAGAGCCTAAGCGCAGTTTGTTACGGGATGGCGAACGTGGCATCTCGCTGCCATGAAAGAAGGATTAACCGTCTGTTGAAGAGGAGGATTGTTTGAGGCAGACGTAATGCAGGTGAATTTTTCGGCTGGACTCAGATCGAGATGGTACCGTGACTTCTAGTTCCCCATTTTTACCCGATCTTGGGGGATCCTATCCTGGCTAATCGGCAGCGTTGCCCTCTGCCGCTCGCTTCCATCGCAAAACCGGTTTGCGCGCTGCGGCGACCTCGTCCAATCGCCGCACCCGAGTCGTGTGCGGCGCGGTCTTCACCAACTCCGGATTCGTGGCGGCTTCCTGCGCGATCGCCTTCATCGCTTCGATGAACAGGTCGCACTCTTCTTTCGATTCCGATTCCGTGGGCTCGATCATCAGCGCGCCGGGCACGATCAGGGGAAACGCGGTCGTGTACGGATGAAATCCATAATCAATGAGCCGCTTGGCGATATCCATGGTGCTCACGCCATTTCTTTTCTGAATCGCGTCGCTGAACACGACTTCGTGCATCGAGGGAAGGGAATACGGCAGTTCGTACACGCCCTCGAGATGCTTGCGAATGTAATTGGCATTGAGCACGGCATCTTCTGTGGCCTGGCGCACTCCGGGACCATAAGCGAGAATGTAGGCAAGAGCGCGCACCAGCACGCCGAAATTGCCATCAAACGCCTTTACCCTGCCGATCGAGTCGGGCCGCACCTGCTCCAACGCCAGCCGCCCGCCTTCTTTTTCCACCAGGATGGGCACCGGGCGGAAGGGCTCTAGAAATTTTTTCATGGCCACCGGACCGGCCCCGGGGCCGCCCCCTCCATGTGGCGTGGAAAATGTCTTGTGCAGGTTGAGATGCATTACGTCCGCGCCGAGTTCTCCGGGCCGGGTGACTCCTGTTAGCGCGTTCATGTTTGCGCCATCCATATACAGCAATGCGCCCTTCGCGTGCAGGATCTCCGCAATCTCCGGTATTCGCTGCTCGAAGATTCCCACCGTGGAGGGATTCGTGATCATCAGCGCGGCCACATCGGGTGTCACGAGCTCGCGCAGTTTCTCCACGTCGATTTGGCCATGCGATTCGGACTGGATGTTCTGCACCTGGTAGCCGGCAATGACCGCGCTGGCGGGGTTGGTCCCATGCGCGGAGTCGGGAATCAGCACCTTCATGCGCGGGTTTCCCTGTTTTTCGAGGTAGGCGCGAATCAGCAACAGCCCCGTCAATTCGCCCTGCGCGCCGGCCGCGGGTTGCAGCGTGATGGCGTCCATCCCGGTTATTTCCAGCAGACACTGTTCGAGCAAGCGGAGAATTTTCAGGCAGCCCTGGGACAGCTCCTGCGGCTGATAGGGATGCTCCGTGGCCAGGCCATCGAGCCGCGCCACGAATTCATTGACGCGCGGGTTGTACTTCATGGTGCAGGAACCCAGCGGATACATGCCGAGGTCGATCGCATAATTCCAGGTCGAGAGCCTCGTAAAGTGGCGCAGCACTTCGATTTCGCTCACTTCGGGGAATCCTTCAACGCCTTCGCGCCGATGACTTGCGCCGAGCGCTTTTGCGGGATCGATTGCGGGCACATCGAGCGGCGGCAGCTCGAACGCGCGCTTGCCCGGAGACGATTTTTCAAAGATCAATCCTTCGCTCTGACTCGTGTGGCGCCCCGCTTTTTTGATTTTCTCGCTCATGCCTCGGTTCACACTGTGGGGGCCCCATGATCGCACCCCCGCGAAAATTGCGTTTTTTTAGATTGGCTGTTCGAGTACCCGCTTCAGCGCGGCCGCAAAGCGTTCGATCTCTGCACGCGTCGTCGTTTCCGTCACGCAGACCAGCGCGTGTTTCGTAAGTTCCGGATACGCCGTTCCCAGCACATAGGGGCCGACGATCTTTTCACGAAGAAGATGCGCGTTGACCAGTTTCACCGAACGCGGCAGCTCAATCGTGAACTCGTTGAAAAATGGAGCATCGAATGCGCGCCGCACGCCAGGAACTTTCTGGAGCTCAGCGAGCGCGAATTGCGCCTTGGAAATATTTTGTTGCGCCACTTCGCGCAGACCTTCTTTCCCGAGAAGGGTCAAATGCACCGTCGCGGCCAGCGCGCAGAGCGCCTGATTGGTGCAGATGTTCGAGGTCGCTTTCTCGCGCCGGATGTGCTGTTCGCGGGTGGCAAGCGTCAGCACAAAACCGCGGCGGCCTTCCACGTCCGTCGTTTGTCCCGCGAGGCGGCCCGGCATTTGGCGCACGTATTTATCTCGTGACGCGATCACGCCGGCAAAAGGGCCTCCGTAGCTTGGCGCAAGGCCAAAACTTTGCGCCTCCATGGCCACGATATCCGCTTCGGCGGGAGGCCGCACGGCGCCCAGGGACACGCTCTCGGCCACGGCTACCACAAGCATCGCGCCCGGTCCGCGAGCGACGTCCGCAAGCGCCGCCACCGGTTCGATCACTCCGAAAAAATTCGGGGACTGCGCCACCACGGCTGCAGCATCGTCTTTCAGCGCCGCGCGCAATGCTTTGGTATCCAGTCTGCCATCCGCTGCGTAGCCAATCTCTTCCACGCGCAAGCCGGAATTCTTCGCATAGGTTTTCAGCACATCGCGATATTCCGGATGAACAGAGCGCGCCACCAACACGCGTCGCCGGCCGGTCAAACGCTCCGCCATCAATACAGCCTCGGTCGTCGCCGTCGAGCCGTCATACATTGAGGCGTTAGCCACTTCCTGCCCGGTGAGCTGGCACATCAGCGTTTGAAATTCAAAGATTGCCTGTAGCGTGCCTTGCGAGATTTCCGCCTGGTACGGCGTGTAAGAGGTAAGAAATTCGCCGCGCTGCAGAATCACGTCGGTCACCACCGAACGCAGGTGGTTGTACACCCCGGCGCCCAGAAAGCTCGTGTAGCCTAAGGAGTTTTCCGCCGCACGCTCCCTAAAATATTGGATCACTTCCGCTTCGGACAGAGGCCCCGGCAATTTCAGCGGCTGGCGGAGACGATAGCGTTCCGGAATACTGGAGAAAAGTTCATTGATTGATTTCGCGCCGATGGCGGCGAGCATTTCCCGCCGCTCGACTGGGCTCTTCGGGAGGTAGCGCATCAGGCCGAAGCTTCCTTGCCCTTCTCCGCGATATACGCCTCGTACGCCGCCGCGTCCATTAGTCCGCTGATTTCGGCGGCATTGGACAACCGGATTTTGATCAACCAGCCTGCGCCGTGCGGATCGGTGTTGATCTTCTCGGGCGTGTTCTGCAGCGCGGCATTCACGTCGATCACCTCGCCGGCCGCGGGAGCATAGAGTTCGCTGACTGCCTTTACCGACTCCACCGTGCCGAACGATTTGCCTGCGACGGTCTTCGTGCCCACCTTCGGCAACTCCACGAAAACGACGTCGCCTAATTCGTGTTGCGCGTAATCCGTAATCCCGATCGTCGCGACGCCGTCCTTGACGTCAATCCATTCGTGTTCTTTCGTATAGCGATACTGCGCCGGATAAGCCATCAGTTCACTCCTTCGTGCTTCATGTCAGGCCGTCTTCGCCGTCTGCGGTGCGGCGGCTCTCTTCGGCCGCTTGTAGAACGGAGTCGGGACCACCTGAGCCTTGCACTTCCGCGTCCGAATTTCCACGTACAGAGTTGTGCCCACCGACGCCAGCGCCGGCGGCACATACGCCAGCGCGATGTTCTTTCCAAGGGTTGGCGAAGGCGAGCCGCTCGTAATCACTCCAACCGCTTCGCCCGCTTCGTTATAAACGCCATAACCGTCGCGCGCAATGCCCCGGTCGATCATTTCCATCCCGACCAGCGTGCGCGTCAATCCCGCAGCCCTCGCGCGCTCCAGCGCCGCCCGGCCGATGAAATCGCCCTTTTCCATCTTGCAGTAACGGTCGAGGCCCGCTTCCCACACATTAATCTTGTCGCTGATTTCGTGGCCGTAAAGCGCCATCTTCGCTTCCAAGCGCAGAGTGTTCCGCGCGCCCAGCCCGCAGGGGATGATCCCGAACTCGCGCCCTGCTTCCATCACCTTCGCCCAAACCTCTTCGCTCGTGGCTCGGTCGCTCGGCACATAAATCTCGAATCCGTCTTCTCCCGTGTATCCCGTTCGTGCGATCAAAATGTTTCTCAGGCCGCAAACGGTTCCGTGCGTGAACCAATAGTTCTTGATTGCGCTCAGATTCGCATCCGTAAGCTCTTGCAAGACTTCCGCTGCGCACGGTCCCTGAATCGCCAGTTGCGTATACGCGTCGCTCAGGTCTTCGACCACACAGTCGAAACTCTTGGTATTCTCGCGCACCCAGCGAATATCTTTTTCGCGCGTGCCCGCGTTAATCACCAGCAAGTAATCCTCTTCGCCCAGCCTGTGCACGATCACGTCGTCCACAAACGTGCCCTCGGGATAGAGCATCGCGGAATAGTGCGCCTGTCCAATCGCCATCAGGGAAGCGTCGTTCATGCTGACATGCTGCACCGCGGCAAGCGCCCCGCCCGGCTTGCGCCCGGCCCCAATGCGAATGTCGCCCATGTGGCTGACGTCAAAAAGGCCGACGCTGCCGCGAACAGCTCGGTGTTCCGCGATTAGCCCGCCGCTCGCTGGATATTCCACGGGCATGTCCCAGCCATCGAAAGGGACCATCTTGGCGGCCAGGCAGCGGTGCAAAGGGTTCAGCGGCGTTTTACGGAGCTGGGTAATTGTGGGAGACGTGACGGATTCCATTCCACATGCTCGGGCAAAAGCCGATACTAGCATGCACCCCAAGTTGCGTCAAAGACGCCTGGAACGGGCCATTGTCGCGCCTGCTTGAGGAGGCGCCTCGGCCCGCGGGTGCCCGTGGGTGAAGGAATCGCAATTGCGGCGCAAGTCTGCCTTGCCGCTACGTCCACGAGTCAGGTAAAGTTTTTATGGAGGCTGCCATGCCGGGTCCGGTGGTCTGTATTATGTGCGATAAAGCGGAAGCCTATTGCACTTGCGAAAAGTACTGCACGATCTGCAAGGGCCAACACGCCGTGAAACTCTGCGTGGATGGCCTGTACTACTGTCCCGATTGCCGGGAAGCGTGCGACGTCTCACTCGCGGACAACCGTGGCCACTGAAGCGAAGCGCATCCAACTGCAGATCGATGCCGACCCACGCCTGGCCGCGGCGGCCGGTGGCGCAGCGCACTACCTTGGTATTGCGGCGGGACTCGAGGAAGCGTCGCTCGACCAGTTGCAATCGGCGATCGTGGCCGCTTGCCGCGAGGAGTTCGGGAAATTAGGCGCGGCTCACCCTCATCTAGAGGTGACACTCACTCGTTTCATCGACCGGATTGAAGTGGCGCTGGCGCACGAGGCGGAAGGTCCCCCAGCCGTGAATACCAATTCGGTTGCCAGCTCCGCGCCTCAGTTAGGGGACAATGCAAGCTGCGCGTGCAGACTCAAGGGCGTCGACCTGGTGCAGTTCGAAACGCACGATGGTTTCGCGGTCACGCGCCTTACGAAATTCCTTCACTCGCCCGCTTCCGCCGCTTAGCGCGGCGATCCAGCGCATTACAGCTTTAGCGCGAACGTATTTCGTTTGATTAGCGATGTCATCTGCTCATCGCTCAATGACATCCTAAGCACCGCGCGATCGCCCGCCGGCGCGATCTGCGCCTGGTCCAGAAGGTCCGCCAGCTCCGGGTTTTCCTTACTGGCCTGATACCGCTTGTAGAGCAATCCTGCCTGGAGGAGTTGCGACAGGATATTGGCATCGTCCGTCGAACCGCACACCGCCTGGAATTTCCCGTCGACGCTGCCGCTGGCGTCCACCGTGATGATCAGATTCTGCAGGCGCCTCACGATCTTGGCGGCTTCCGGGAATTGCTCGACTTCCGGAGCCAGCTGCTGCATCGCCAGCCTGGTGTACGCAGGATTCAGCACGGCCCACACCACGCCGCTGCCATTCACTTCATTGATCAGCGGGTAGAACGTGTCGTTGCGGAGCAGGCCTTCTTCGCCGCCAAAGCGCACTTCGATCATTTTTTCCAGCAACGCGCGGTGCCCAAACGCCGCGGTGCTGGAATCCAGGAAAAAGAAAAAAAGGTCGTTGGACCCGCTTCCCGTTCCAAACGCATAGAGCGTGTAACCGCGTGACTTGAAGGTTGGGAGCTTCTGCTGCTTGAAATAATTTTCCGTCGAACTAGGATTGTAATTGCCCAGGGCGATTCCCGCGATTTGGTCGCCGTTCGGTACGGCAGTTGAACCCGTACCTTCGTTCTTTGGGGTCACGCCTTCGGCAATCAGTCCCCAGGCCACCTCTTCCACCTGTGTATTCGGATCGACTCCCGCGGACGCTAGAAACTTTTCAAATTGGCGGAAGCGGTCAGGCAGCATCTGTTCCTGCAATTGCGGAAACCACTTCAGCGTGCGCGCCTTTTTCAGATCGGCGTATGCGAATTCTCCGAGATCTTTTGGGAAGAGCGCGATCACGTCCGCGCCGAGACGCCCCGCGCGCGCAGCAGGCGGCAATGCGAATACGGGTGCAATCAGGATTCCCGCTGCCGCAAGCTTCGTGATTGTCGTCGTCAGTTTCATAGGAAACTCCTCTAATTCGCCCGGGAAATTCTAATTTTGCGCCATACTGGCGCGGGCCGCACCATCCAGCCGCCCGCGTAACGCCCCAACCTTTTGACGCATCGCCTGCGCAAAAGCCTTATCCGTAATGCCGTCGAGATTAATCTCGACATTCGCCAGAGCGCCTTTCGCTCCGGCCGCGGCCAGCAGGCGCGCTACTTGTAAGTCTGAACGCATGGATGCCGCGGCGACAGCCTCCAGTTGTCCCAGGCGTTCGAAAAGTGCAACTGTCCGCTCTCCCACTTCGAGCGGAACTTCCGCCGCGCGGCGCGTGGCTTTCTGGATTGCCTCTTCGCGCTCCTGCGCCTCTTTCGCGCCACCCCGCGGCAACTTAAGCGCCGCCATCACTGCATCATACGACGCTGCATCGTGGTCGATCGCCTCCGCCAGCTCATCCGCCGTCTGCCGGAGCTCCTCAAGCGCTTGCGAAAGTTTTTCAATGTGCGCGGCCTGCGATTTCTTCTTACGCGAAAGGCCGGCGACCATCTGGCCCAGCGACGCCGCCAGCGCGCCCGCGAACGCGGAAGCGCTGCCGCCTCCCGGCGTGGCCGTCGGCGCCGCGACGGCGTCCAGGAACGGCCGTGCGAGCCGAGCCAGTTTGTCTTCTTTCCCGGCGTCTGCCAACGGCGCCCCGCTCAACACAGCCTCCAGCTTATTCTCGAACACCTGGGCTGGCGAAAAATTCTCCAGTTGCAGAAAAAAGTCTGCGGCCATCTCGATGGCCTTCTTGGGCACCAGCCCGACGATCTCGCTGCCCACCGGCGCGACACCGTAACGTTCCGCCTCGCGCTTCACCATCTCATAGACGCGGTGCATGGGCGTCTGCTCAAAATCCGTCAGGTTAATGGAGACCTGCGCGAGATTTCTGGCCTTCAGTTCCACGCCCATAGACTTCACGTAGCGCAGCCCGCCGGAAGAGAACCGGATCGCTTTGGCGATCTTGTTGGCGATCGAAACATCCGAAGTATTCAGGTTTACGTTGTAGGCGATGAGAAACTTCCGCGCTCCCACAACCGTCACGCCGGCCGTCGGATGCAGCTTCGGTTCGCCCACGTCCGGCTGGCGGTCGTGGTTGTGCTTCATCTCCGCGCGCAGGCCCTCAAATTGTCCGCGCCGTATATTCTCCAGGTTGACGCGGTCCGGCCGGGTCGCTGCCGCTTCGTAGAAAAACACGGGAATGCGATAGCGCTTCCACAGTTCTTCGCCCACGCGTCGCGCCAGTGCGACGCAATCCTCGATCGTCACGCCCTCGATTGGAATAAACGGCACTACGTCCGTCGCGCCCACGCGCGGGTGTGCGCCCGTGTGCTTCGTCATGTCGATTAGTTCCATCGCCTTGCCCGCGCCGAGGATGGCCGCCTCCGCCACCGCGTCCGGTTCGCCCGCCAGTGTGATGACGCAGCGATTGTGGTCGGCGTCCATCTCGCGGTCGAGCACGTACACTCCGGGGACGGCGCCCATCGTCGCCACCAGGGCGTCTACTTTCGCCGCGTCACGCCCTTCGGAAAAATTCGGCACGCATTCAATCAGTCGTTTCATCCAGGTATGGTTTCTCTGCCTTCGCAGCCGCTAGATACGCCGGGCCCTTCGCGATGTGACTCAAGAATGCTGCTGCTTCTGAATAATTTTACCCCGCTTCACCGTCATCCAGCAGGTATTCACACCGAAATAATAAGGAATTTCGCGGTTGTCGGCCACCTCGAAGACCGCCAAGTCTGCCTGTTTGCCAACTTCGAGCGACCCGATTCGCTTCTCGCGCCGTAGCGCGTAGGCTCCGTTTATTGTTGCGGCGGTGATAGCCTCCGCCGGCGTCATGCGAAGTTGCGAGCACGCCAGCGACAGGATCATCGGCATGCTCACTGTGGGGCTTGTGCCCGGATTGTAGTCGGTCGCCAGGGCGACGATTGCTCCCGCTTCGATTAATTGCCGCGCCGGAGCGTACCGCTTCAAGCCCAAATGGAAATCGCATCCCGGCAGCAGCGTCGCAACCGTATTCGATTTCGCCAGCGCGCGAATGTCCACGCGATTCACGTGCTCCAGGTGATCGCAACTCGCTGCCCCGAGTTGCACCGCGAGTTGCGCCGCGCCCGTCCGTGTGAGTTGCTCCGCGTGCAGCCGCGGCAAAAGTCCATGCCGTTTGCCCTGTTCAAGAATGCGCTTCGCTTGCTCCCGCGTAAACGCACCGCGATCGCAGAACACATCACAAAATTCCGCGAGTTTCTTGCTCGCTACTTCGGGAATCAGCTTATCGAGCAAAAGAGAAATGTACTGCGCCGCTCCATTTGCTTTGTCCCGATATTCGGTCGGTACGGCGTGCGCTCCCAAAAAAGTGGAGACGATTTCGAGCGGCTGCTCCGCGCTCAACTCCCGATGCAGCCCGAGAATCTTCAACTCGTTCGCGACATCCAGCCCATACCCGCTTTTAGCCTCGATCGTAGTTGTGCCGTATGCCGCAAACTGCTTCAAGGCATGGTGCGCCCGCCGCTTCAGCGCCTCCGACGTAGCCGCGCGCAGCCGCTTCACCGAATTTAGGATTCCGCCGCCCTTGCGTGCGATCTCTTCGTATGACGCGCCGGCAATTTTCAGTTCGTATTCTTCCGCTCGGCTCGCCGCATGAATCAGATGGGTATGCGAATCGACAAACCCCGGCAGCACGACCCGGCCGCCCACGTCGAATTTTTCCGCCGCGCGCGCTTCGGGCAGCGCTTCGACCTGTGCGCGCGTTCCGGCCGCCGCGATCACGCCGTCGCGCACCAGCAGCGCGCCATCCTTAATGATTCCCAGGTTGGAAAGGGCATTGCCGCGCCGCGGTCCGCGTCCGCGCAACGTCAGCAATTGCGATGCTCCGGTGATGAGAAGGGAATCGGGCAAGGCTTCCGTATTATGCCGGACGCGTGCGAATCGTGCACGTCGGGAAGTAGGACAGGCATTCCTGCCTGTCCCGTTTTTCACGCGCTCGCCGCTTGCCCCTTGAACACCGGCAGAAACACTTCCTGCACAAACGTTTCGAACGAAGTCGGCGTTGTGTTCGCCGCAGTCCTCGGTTCCAGCGCTTTCATGTAGCCGTTGTTCATCGAACCCGCCATTTCGCAAAGCAGCATCGCCAAGCTCTTGGAGATTCCCATGCCCGTCATCGCCTGGATCACCTGTTCATCCGGCAATTGAACGTACGCAAGGGCCGGCTTCCCAATCGCCACACCGATAATTCTTGCCGCCTCGTTGTACGAAATGTCCCTTTGCCCCAGGAGCTCCCGCGTCTTCTGGCCTTTGAAATCCAGCCGCACCAGCGCCTCTGCCGCCGCACCAATATCCTTCGTGGCGATCATCGGCACCAAAAGATCCCCGCGAACCGGCCCCGCCATCATCCCAAAACTCTGAATGACGCCAACTTGCGCCAGCGTGTTTTCCATGAAATACGCGGCGCGCAGATGCAGAGCGTTCAGCCCGCTAATCCGTGCCAACTTTGTCTCCATGTTGTGCAATGCGACCACCGGACCGGTCTTGTCCGGCTTGTCAGCCCCATAACTGCTGAGCATCACCGTGTGTGTGACGCCGGCCGTCTTCAACGCCTTGGCGATGGAATCACTCACCTCTTCCTGGTATGCGCGGTAATCCGGGCTCTTCACATCTGGAGGAATCAACACGTACGCTGCCTCAGCCCCCGCGAACGCTCGACTCAACGCATCCGTATCGAGCACATCTGCCGCAAACGCCTCCGCGCCCCGGCTGACAAACGGCGCCAGCTTTTTGCTGTCCCGTCCCACGACACGAACTTTCTTGCCCCCATCAAGCAACTTGCGCGCAACCACTGATCCCGTGTTTCCCGTAGCTCCCAGAATGACGTACATAGATCCTCCTTCAAATCAGTTATTCGATGCGAGGTTAAGCGTGAATGGTGCTGGCAGAATACATCTTTCAGGCCCGCAAAGAACTCACCGTACTACAGCATCGGCACCTTGATGTCCTTTTTCCTCGCGAAAGAAATAGCCTCGGGATAGCCCGCGTCCACGTGCCGCGCGATTCCCATCCCCGGATCATTCGTCAGCACGCGTTCGATGCGCTTCGCCATTTCCTTCGTTCCATCCGCGACCGTGACCTGTCCGGAATGCTGTGAATACCCGATCCCCACTCCGCCGCCATTGTGAATCGAAACCCACGACGCGCCGCTCGCCGTGTTAATCAACGCATTTAACAAGGGCCAATCCGCGATCGCATCCGATCCATCCAGCATGGATTCCGTCTCGCGGTACGGCGACGCCACCGACCCGCAATCCAGATGATCGCGGCCCATCACCACGGGCGCTTTCAACTCGCCTCGCGCGACCAAGTCATTCAGCGCCATTCCGAATTTGTCTCGCTCCCCATACCCCAGCCAGCAAATCCGCGAAGGCAGCCCCTGAAACTTTACGCGTTTCTGCGCCAGCTTGATCCAGCGGGAAAGGTGCTCATCTTGTGGAAACATCTCCAGCACCAGTTGATCCGTCCGCGCAATGTCCGACGCTTCCCCGGAAAGCGCGGCCCAGCGAAACGGGCCCTTGCCTTCGCAGAAGAGCGGCCGGATGTATGCGGGCACGAAACCCGGAAAATCATAGGCGTTCTTCACTCCCTGTTCGAACGCGAACGTTCGAATGTTGTTTCCATAATCGAACGTCACCGAGCCCAGCTTCTGCAAATCCAGCATTCCTTGGACGTGCTGCGCGATTGCCGCGAGCGAACGCTTCTTGTACTCCTCCGGATTTTTCTTTCGCAACTCCAGCGCCGCCTCGAGCGTCATCCCATTCGGCACATACCCGTCGATGGGATCATGCGCGCTCGTTTGATCCGTCAACACATCCGGCACCACGCCGCGCCGCGCCAATTCCGGAATCACATCCGCGCAGTTGCCCACCAGGCCCACCGAAGTCGCCTCGCCCTTGCGCACCGCATTCTTCAGAATCCGCAGCGCCTCATCCAGCGAAGTCACCATCACGTCGCAATAGCCGCTCTTCACGCGCCGCTTGATGCGCTCCGGGTCCGCATCAATTCCCAAAAACGCGGCGCCATTCATCGTCGCCGCCAATGGCTGCGCGCCGCCCATTCCGCCCATGCCGCCGCTCGCCACAAGTTTTCCGGCCAGGTTGCCGCCAAAATGCTGCTTCGCCGCCGCCGCGAACGTTTCGTAAGTGCCCTGCAAAATCCCTTGCGTCCCGATGTAAATCCAGCTTCCCGCGGTCATCTGCCCGTACATCATCAAGCCCGCGCGGTCGAGCTCATGAAATTTGTCCCAATTGTTCCAGTGACCCACCAGGTTCGAATTGCACAGCAGCACTCGCGGCGCGTATTCATGCGTGCGGAAAACCGCCACCGGCTTGCCCGATTGCACCAGCAGTGTTTCGTCCGCTTCAAGAGCCCGCAGCGACCTCACGATGGCGTGAAAACATTCCCAATCCCGCGCTGCCTTCCCCGTCCCCCCGTAAACCACCAAATCCTCGGGCTTTTCAGCCACTTCCGGATCGAGATTGTTCATCAGCATCCGCAGCGCCGCTTCCTGCTGCCAGCCCTTGCAGGAAATCTGCGTCCCCCGCGCCGCGCGAAACGGCCCCCGCGACAAGCCAGTGTCCGTCACAGTTCCGGATGTGATTGCGCCCATGCGAATAGCTCCGTGGCTCATCTTAACGCAGGCCGCTCGCGTTTGCATCCGCCCGCATTCCCCTCGGAAATCCCCCCTTGTCCCCTCTCGTTTTGCCTCGTTCCGCAGCGGGCCGGTTTCCGATTAGCACGTCTATGCGGCACAACCATCTGTCACCGCCGCGTCACCCGAGCTGAAAACTGTTGACCTTATTGCATTAAGGTTCGGCCTGCGAGTGCAGATCTCCGGGTGTACAATCTGGGCCCGAGTAGACACCCAGAAAGGTAGGCCTTATGAAGAAACCATTGGCCGCTGGATTTGCACTGCTACTAGGGTGCACTTTTGCAATGGCGCAGGTGCCACCGCAAGCGGCGACAAGCCCCAAAATCGAGATCGGATTCCCCGGCGAGCCCTGGATATTGGTGTTCGACACAGTCGGATTTAAAATTAATATCAACGGTTTGCAACCAGATGGGCGGGCTTACTTGGAAGCCACGAATCAGTCGACGCAGGTGACTCTCTCTGTTCTTCTTGAAAAGGTTCCCGGTAAAGCAACAGCCGAGGGCTGCAAAGAAAACCAAAAAACTAGGCTTGCGCAAAAAGTGGACTACAAACGAGAAAAGACTGAAACGAGGCAAGCGGTTGGAATGGCGGTCGTGGAATACACCGTACGGCATCACTGGAGAATTGAACCGCGCCGAAGAGACTTTTAACTATGGGCTCTCACAAGACCCAACATATCCAATGTTCTACTACAATCTTGCTTGCGTCTCTGGCGAACGGAATGACATGGACAAAACGATGGAGTTCCTACGAAAAGCGTTCTCTTACAAGGCCAACGTAATCCCAAGTGAATCCATGCCCGACCCACGGAAGGACGATTCGTTCAAACCCTTTATGGCTGACCAGCGATTTCGAGAATTCGTTAACTCTCTTTAGAAGAGTGCAAGCGACCCTCGTGTCTTAGTGGATGGTTAGTCGGGAAATCGGAAACCGGCCAGGTGCCGCATCCCTTGCGATTTTCAAGGGTGCGGTTGTTGACCTTTCTGGATCTTCCTCGTTCAGGCTGCTTATCCTATTTTCCATTTCCTTCTTTCACTTTTTTATCTTTTCCCCCTAACTCCTTTCCCTTCAGCTGCTTAATAATTTATCTTGACATGGACGGTACGCTTATGGTAACATCATATTTGATAGCTAGCCACCACGCCCGCCGATTCGTTCCGCCTTGTGTCACCCTCCTGTTTACCCTGAGTGCCGAAGGACCCCACTGCCTTCTCGGCCCCCTCTCCTCTAACTCCTTTATTTGCCACAGATCCAAAATCTTGCACATAAGCGAGCATCCGGAAAGGATGCGAGTCCCGAGCGACCATCGGGAGTCGAGGGATCTCACTCGAGCGTTAAGCCCTTTGGCTGCCACACTTGCAGAAAATCACCTCCTAAGTCCAGCGTTTGCCACAGATCCAAGATCGCACTCCCGCAAGTCCTTTGCTTGCCACACATCCAAGACCCCCCCCCGGGGGGTGCTCTGCGTGGCACAGCCACTTCATTTTTTCAGGAGGTCATCATGACTAAACCGAAGCTTTCCCGTTCCCGTGTCGCGACCGGCGAAGCCTCTCTCTGTCAGTTCTCTTTCTCCGACGGCCGCACCTGTCGCATGCTTCGCCAGCACGATCATCCGTCTCTCTGCGTTTTCCATGCTCGCGCCGAGCGCCAAATCATTGAATCGGATCGCCTTGGGTCCGAACTCGCTGCCACTCTCACTGGCCGATTCATGACCGCCACGGACATCAACTTCGCCCTCGGCAAACTCTTCAAGGGAATCGCCCAGAACCGCATCCCGCCCCGCAACGCCGCTAACCTCGCCTTCGTCGGCAAACTCCTGCTCCGCTCCCTCGACAAGCTCGAGAGCGAATTCGATTTTGAGTACGATTTTGAGGCTTGGGAAAAAATGTGCAGGAACTCCATCCCTCTCTCCGATCCCCCTACCGTCTCCCCCGGGGAACAGCAATCCGCGAATCGGACCCCGGTCGTTCGCCCTGAAGGGGAAACGGCTGTCGGTCCAGGCAAAGATGGTGTAGGAGGTCCGGCGTAATGCGGTCGCCAGTCGTCGCATTGCGCACTTACAACTTCATGGAGTACAGTGAGCCCCGGACCATGAACTACGGCACGCTTCCGTCACGATTTCTCAATGCTCTCGATTCGCTGCCGAATCCCCGCGCGCAGATGTCCCGGGGAGCCGACCGCTGGACAGCCATTTCATCCGAAGAGCTCCTCCGCCGCGTCGCAGGGCTATCCAGCGCTCTCGTGGAGCTGGGCGTCAAGCCTGGCGACCGCGTTTGTCTTTTCGCTGCCAATCGCCCCGAATGGCACACCGCGGACTTTGCCATTACGGGCGCGGGCGGCGTCACTGTTCCCATCTATTTCAAAGAATCGCCCGAGCGCATGAGCTACATCCTCAATCACTCGGGCGCCAAAGTCATTTTCGTCGCCGGTGCCGAACAATTGCAGAAGCTCCTCGCCATTCGCCCGAACCTCCCCGAGCTTGAACACGTAATTATCGCCGATGGCGCCGCCGAACCTCCTCCCGAATGCCTCCGCTACGAGACTCTCATCGCCTCCGCCGGAGGCTCTGAGATTGCCTCGTATCGCATGAAAGCGTCGCAGGTATTGCCCGGTCAGCTTGCTTCCATCATTTACACCTCCGGCACAACGGGGGAACCCAAGGGCGTGATGCTCACCCACTCAAATTTTTGTTCCAACGTGACCGACTCTCACAGTGCCATGGAACTTAAAGTAGGCGTAGACATCGCTCTTTCCTTCCTGCCGCTCGCGCATGTCTACGGCCGCACGTTGGATTACGTCTACGTCTTTCAAGGGGTCACCATCGCCTACGTCGAGGCCGTGGAGTTGGTTGCGCAAGCGCTCCTCGAACTCCACCCCACGGTCATGGGCGCTGTGCCGCGAGTTTTCGAGAAGATTTATGTGCGCATCATGGAGCAGGGCAGCCAGAACACAGGCATCAAGCGAAAGATTTTTGATTGGGCCATGGAAGTAGCCAAACGCTCCTGGTCCTGGCGTTCGGGCGAGAAGAATGTACCGCTCAGCGTGAAGCTGCAATGGGCCATTGCCGACAGGCTGGTTTATTCGAAAATACGCGCGGGAACCGGCGGACGTTTGCGCATGGTCTTTTCCGGCGGCGCGCCGCTTGCGAAAGAACTGGCCGAGTTTTTCTGGGCTGTCGGCGTTCCTATCTATCAGGGTTATGGCTTGACCGAAACTTCTCCCGTCTTGACTACAAACTATCCTGCAAACCGCACCGGGAGCGCAGGCCGCCCGATCCGCAATGTGGAGCTGCGCATCGCGGAGGACGGCGAGATTCTCGCCAAAGGCCCCTGCATCATGCAGGGCTATTACAAGAGTTCCGACGCCACGCGGGAAGTCCTCACGGAAGATGGCTGGTTCCGCACCGGCGACATCGGCTACCTCGACAAGGACAACTATCTCTTCATCACCGACCGCAAGAAAGATCTAATCAAGACCGCCGCGGGCAAATTCGTGGCTCCCCAGCCGATTGAGAACGCACTGAAGACCAGCCCGTTCATCTTGAATGCCGCGGTCGTCGGCGACCGCCGCAAATTCATCGCCGCGCTGATCGTTCCCAACGCCACCACCGTTTCCGCCAAAGCCGCGGTGCAGGGAATTAAATTTGCTTCGAGCGCCGAGATGGTCGCGCATCCCTGGGTTCGCTCGCTGATAGACAGCGAAGTGAAGCGCCTGACTGCCAACCTCGCGCAGTATGAAACGATCAAACGCTTCGCGCTGCTTCCCGGAGATTTCACCTTTGACAATGGCGCCCTCACCTACACGCTCAAGCTCAAGCGGCGCGTCGTCGAGCAGCAATATCGCGACGTGATCGAGCAGCTCTACGCTGAATTCGCCGAGCCGCGCCCGATTTTTCAGGAGTAGGCAGCGAGCTCGAAAGCGAAGCTAGTGCCGTTCCAACTAATTGCGGTAACGTCGAATGCTATTAACGCGCACATTGATGAAAAGCGGCGTGGCCAAGTGACTTCGCCGAACAAGTTGGAACGGCACTAGTTGTCCATCTGCGCTTGCAAGATCTCTCCCGGCAAACGAGCCATCGTGAACTTGCGTGAAGACTCAGTGCGTTCGGTTTTGTCTTGTTTCGGAATCTGCGTTTCAGCAGGGCCGTCCTCGGCCTTCATTCTCTCCATGCGAATTCCGAGCGTGCGCTCCAGTTGGAACAACTCCGATCGCTGCTCTTTCACGAACAGTGTGGATGCGACGCCGTGTCCGCCGGCGCGCCCTGTCCGACCAACCCGGTGGATGAAACTCTCGGCGATCTCGGGCATGTCGTAGTTGATGACGTGGGCGATGTTCTGAACGTGAATGCCGCGCGAAGCCAGGTCCGTCGCGACGAGGACGCGGTAGCGCCCTTGTTGAAATCCGGCCAGGGCCGCGATTCGCTGCGATTGCGAGCGGCCTCCGTGGATCATGGCCGCCGCGAATCCTTTGCGGCTCAGGCTCAGAGCCAGCCGCTCTGCGCCGCGCTTGGTTCGCGCAAAGACGAGGCACAAGCCCGTTTCCTTAGCGAGCAAACGGTGCAGCACTTCCTGTTTGCGATCCAGCGAAACCTCAAACGCCTGCACCCGCACATTCTCCGAAGGCTTCAGGGTGGACCCAAACGCCAACCGCACGGGGTTTCTCAAGTAGTCTTTCACCAGGTGTGCAACCGAGGCTTCCATCGTTGCGGAAAAGCACATCGTTTGGCGCTCCTTGGGCAGCACGGCTGCGATCCTGCGAATCGCAGGAAGAAATCCCATGTCCAGCATGCGGTCCGCTTCATCGAGAACCAGTATCCGAAGCGTGCGGAAATTCACGAGTTTGCGGTCGAGGAAATCTTCGAGCCTCCCCGGAGTCGCAACCACGAGGCGAGCGCCTTTGCGCAATGCGCTAAGTTGCGCCCCTTCGGACAATCCGCCGACCACCAGCGCCGCTGGCGACAGCTGCCTGCCGCGCAACGCGCTGAATTGCTCCACAACCTGCATGGCCAGCTCGCGTGTGGGAACAAGCACCAGCCCTGCGATTCCCGGCGTGTTTTGCTTCAGGAGATGCTCGATGATGGGAATCAGGAACGCGAGTGTTTTGCCGGTTCCCGTTTGCGCGGTCGCGAGCACATCTTTGCCTTCCAGCGCTCGCGGGATCGCCGCGGCCTGCACGGGAGTCGGCGTCGTAAAACGCGCTGACGACAGACGCTCCTTCGTGTAATCCGAGATGGGTAGTTCTGAAAATTGCTCGCTAGTACGTTCGGAAGCGCGTTCCGAAGGACGAACTGCGACGGTTTCTGAAAAATTCTGCATTAGTCTTAAATTCTTTCTTGCTGGCTGAAGCTGCCGCGGCACGCACACGAATCTTCGGGCGGGCACGGCAACTTGCATCGCCAGCCTCTTTTTAGATTACGCTGAAAACGAACGGAGGAAACTGAAGGCGGGTATTCTCAGATCAACTGCGTACCAGAGGGACCGCACAACTCAACCGAGCTATTAAGCGCGAACTCAATATACCACAGTTGGGTGCGGCGCGCCATTAATTCTGCGGCAGGATTTTCGTGCTGGCGCACTGTTGCCGGATTTGGCGTCCGCGCCTCTCAGGTCTACAATCCTATGACTAGGAGCACTTCCATGCCAGACGAACTGGTCATCGCCGGCCGGGGCTTCAAATCCCGCTTGATTGTCGGCACCGGCAAATACCGCAGCTTCCCGGAAATGGCCCGGGCTCACGCCGCTTCTGGCGCGAGCATGATCACCGTTGCGGTCCGCCGCGTAAATCTGACTGACCGTTCCAAGGAATCCCTGCTCGACTTCATTGATCGCGATAAATTCTTCATCCTTCCGAATACCGCAGGTTGCTACAACGCCGACGAAGCCATTCGCACCGCGCGTCTCGCCCGCGAAGTGGGGCTCTCGAACTGGGTCAAGCTCGAAGTCATCGGCGACCAGCAAACTTTATTTCCCGACACTGCGGAGCTCATCGAGGCCACCCGCGTCCTCGTCAAAGAAGGCTTCGTCGTCCTCCCGTATACCAACGATGACCTCATCGCCGCGCGCAAACTCATCGACGCCGGCGCCTCTGCCGTCATGCCTCTCGCCGCGCCCATCGGCTCCGGCCTCGGCGTGCAGAATCCCGCGAACCTCCGCATTCTCCGCAAACGCATCACCGAAGTCCCCATGATCGTTGACGCTGGCGTCGGCACCGCTTCCGATGCCGCCGTTGCCATGGAACTTGGGGCCGACGGCGTCCTGATGAACACCGCCATCGCCGAAGCGCAGGATACCGTCCTCATGGCCGAAGCCATGCGCGACGCCGTCACCGCTGGCCGGAAGGCCTGGCTCGCCGGCCGCATGTCCAAGCGCCTCTACGCCACCGCCTCCAGCCCCTTGTCAGGCGTTGTCCGCTGATCGCTTTTGATGACCGAATTCCTTCACGCCTGCGCTGCTTTGCGTGCCTGCGCGTCGTCGTAGCTCTCGCCATAAACCGACGGCACTCTCGCACCCATCGAACGCAAGTACGACGAAAGCTGGCCCCGGTGATGGATCGTGTGGTGCAGTCCCATCATCA
>Ga0307479_10001316_pt1 | contig 22582 bp, 16 predicted proteins | sample atmos_gasesECM4C_FD_203743 | JGI IMG/M metagenome (GOLD analysis project Ga0307479, IMG submission 203743) | Hardwood forest soil microbial communities from Morgan-Monroe State Forest, Indiana, United States - atmos_gasesECM4C_515 | ecosystem: Environmental > Terrestrial > Soil > Temperate...
TCCGCTTGTCCCACTTGCCCGCGATCATTCCTTCGCTGCGGAATCCCGCACGACCTGCTCGTACCAGGCGCGGTGGTACCTCGCCGCCCACTTGCGGGACACGTCGCCGCGGATCACCGAGCCGAAAGCGCCGCGCTCGACCGCCGTCCCCATGTAGACATGGATCATGAACAGGGCGATGGTCACCAGGGCCGCCACCGGGTGCAGGATCACCGAGATCAGCCGCAGCCAGCGCAGGCTCCAGGGGATCCAGTGCGGGAACCAGAGCACCAGGCCGGAGAGCAGCAGCACGATGCCGCACCAGAAGAACCCCCAGAAGAGCGACTTCTGCCCGGCGTTGAACCGCTCCTCGGCGGGCACCTCCTCGTCCTCGTTGCGGATGTAGTGCGGCAGCGCGCGCCACCACTCCCGGTCGCGTTCCGTGGCGCGCATCTGCGCGGCCCAGGCGCGGTACATCCAGAACACCGCCACCATGAAGATGACGCCCACCCACGGATGCAGCTCGCGCGAGATGGTGGCGCCGCCGAGGACGACGGCGATCCAGAACAGCCAGGGCGTCCAGAAGGCGAGCCCGGTGAGCAGGAGGTATATATAGGAGAGGGCGGCCAGCCAGTGCATCAGCCGCTCATGGAACGAGTAGCGTAGGACGCGGCCGTGTGGCAGCAGTAACGAGTCGCTCATGGCTGCTCCCCCTGCTTGGGAATCTCCTGGTCCGGCTCGACGGTCTTGGGCCCGTAGCGCAGGTAGTGGACGCAGAGGCCGACCAGGCCGCCGGCCATCGCCAGGTTGCCGAGCCACTTCAAGGGGTGCTTCCACAGCTTCACCGTCCACGGGATTTGCGGGTCCTTGGGCAGGCCGCCGTAGGCCTCGGGATTGGTGGCGTCGTGGAGCACGTAGAGGACGTGGGTGCCGCCGACGCCGGCGGGATCGTAGACCCCGGCGTTGGCGAAGCCCGAGTGCTCGCGGAGCTGCTGCGCGCGCGTCTCGCCCAGCTCCTTCATCTCGTCCTTGGTGCCGAAGTGCAGGCAGCCGGTGGGGCACGCCTTGATGCAGGCGGGCTCGAGGCCCTCGCTGACGCGGTCCGAGCAGAGCGTGCACTTGAACACCTTGCGCGAATCGGGGCTGAACTTCGGCACGTTGAAGGGGCAACCGCTGATGCAGTAGCCGCAGCCGATGCAGTGGTCCTGCTGGAAGTCGACGATGCCGTTGGCATACTGCACGATGGCGCCGTCGGCCGGGCACGCCTCCAGGCACCCCGGCTCTTCGCAGTGCATGCACTGGTCCTTGCGCATCAGCAGCATCATGCCGCCGCCGTCGTCGCGCTCGTGCTCGTCGAACTTGATCAGGTTCCAGTAGTTCCAGGCCGTCTCGGGCATGGTCTGGTAACTGTTCTGGAACGTCGTGTCGCTGAACGAGAGGCCGTTCCATTCCAGGCAGGCGACCTCGCAGGCCTTGCAGCCGATGCAGGTCGTGGTGTCGACCAGCTTGGCGACCTCGTACTCGCGCTTGACGCCGGCGCCCGGCACGGGGCCCGCATGGCCTGAAATCCTCCGGATCTCGAGATTCGCTTGGCTCATGGCGGTTTCCCCCTAGGCCTTCTCGATCTTGACCAGGAAGCCCTTGAACTCGGGCGTGTAGGCGTTCGGATCGTAGACAGTCGGCGACAGCCGGTTGATCACCGTCTTCGCGTTCCTGCCTTTGTCTTCGGCGATACCGCGGTAGCCCTGGTGGATCGGAATGCCGATCTGGTAGACCTTCTTGCCGTCGATCGTCATCGCTTTGATGCGGCGGGTGACGAAGGCCTTGGCAAGGTAGAAGCTCCTCGCGCTGGTGACCTTCACCGGCTCGCCGCCCCTGATCCCCATCTCGTCCGCCAGCTCAGCGGGGATCTCGACGAAGGGCTCGGGGATGAGCTGCACGTTCACCGGATTGTTCTTGGTCCAGTAGTGGTAGTGCTCGGTGAGTCGGTAGGTGGTGCAGATGACGTTGAACTCCTTGCTCCCGTCGGCGTACTTGTCCGCTTCCGTGGTGAGCTTCTTGACCACGGGGTTCGTCGACTGCTGCGGATGGAACGGATTCGTCACCGGGCTCTCGATCGGCTCGTAATGCTCCGGGAACGGTCCGTCCGCGAGGAGGGCCAGCGGCGCGAAGATCCGTCCGACTCCCTCAAAGGTCATGATGAACGGTCCCATGTGCTCCTTGGGAGGGGAGTCCACCTTGAAGTCGGGAACGTCGTTGCCCACCCATTTCTGCTGCGCCTCGCTCCACCAGATCTGCCGCCGTTCGGGGTCCCAAGGGTTGCCGGCCGGGTCGCAGGAGGCGCGGTTGTAAAGCACGCGACGGTTCGCCGGCCAGGACCACGCCCAGTTCTGGTAGATCCCGAGGCCGGACGGGTCCTCCGTGTTCCGCCGCTGGTGCTGCGGGCCGGCCTCGGTCCAGCAGCCGCTGTAGATCCAGTTGCCACAGGAGGTGGTGCCGTCGTCCTTGAGCCAGGCGAACCCGGGCAGCTGCTGGCCCGCCTTGATCTGCTGCTTGGTCTTCGGGTCCTCGAGATCGGCCAGGGCCTTGCCGTTGATCTCCTTGGCCAGCTCCGAGAGCGACGGATGCTGCGGGTCGGTGTAGGGCCAGGTGAGGTTCAAGATCGGGTCGGGGAACTTCCCGCCCTCCTTCTTGTACAGCGCCTTCACCTTCAGGTAGATCTGCGCCAGGATGTCCTGGTCCAGGCGCGCCTGTCCCGGCGGCGGCAGCGCCACCCATTTCCATTGCAGCCAGCGGGACGAGTTGGTCATCGAGCCGTCCTTCTCGGCGAACCCCGCGCACGGGAGCCGATAGACAGCCGTCTTGATCTTCTGCATCTCCTCCTTGGTGATGCCCGGCGACATCCAGAACTCACTGGTCTCGTCCGGATAGATCTCGCCGACCACCAGCCAATCGGCCTTCTTGAGAGCCTCGATGTTCTTCTGCGTGTTCGGGCCGATGGCGACGCCGTTCATGCCGAAGGCAAGCATCCCCTTGACCTTGCCGCGGTACATGCTGTCCCAGATCTCGGTCCAGGAGTAGTTGCGGTCCACCTTCGGCAGATAGGCGAAGGCCCAGTCGTTTTCCTTCTTTGCCGCGTCGCCGTACAGCGCCTTGAGGAAGGAGACGGCGAACTTGGGCGTGTTGGACCAGTAGTTGAAAGACTCCCATTCTGACGGCTTCGAGGCGGTAGGCGTGACGCGCTTGGCATAGGCTGCGAAATCCGTGTCCGCCGGGGTCGGCACCTTGAGGTAGCCGGGCAGGTTGTCGAAGATGCCGGCCATGTCGGTGGCGCCCTGGATGTTGGAGTGGCCGCGCAGGGCGTTGACGCCGCCGCCCGCCCGGCCGACGTTGCCCAGCAGCAACTGCATGATGGCGGCCGTGCGGATGATCTGCGTGCCGTAGGTATGCTGGGTCCAGCCCACCGAATAGATGACCGTGGCGACCTTCTTCGTGTCGCCGTCCTTGCGGATGGAGGTGAAGAGGTCGGCGGCCTTCAGGAACTGGTCCTTGGGAATGCCGGTGACGCGCTCGACCATCTCCGGCGTGTACCGCGAGTACTGCCGCTTGAGCAGCTGGAAGACGCAGCGTGGATGCTGCAGCGAGAGATCGTAGGCGACGTTCGGCGGCAGGCCGGCGGGCGGGGGCGCGGCGGCGGCGGATGGCTTCGCCGCCGCGCCGGCACCGGCGGGCTTGGCGGAGCTCGCGGCCTCGCCCGTGGCGGCCAGGGATGCAGCCGCCGCATGGGCAGCGGGTTTGGCCGTGCCGGCAGCCGCAGCGGTCGCCGCCGGGGAAGCGGGCTCGCCGGCCGCGGCGGACGCCGTGGCTGTTGCCGGCGGGGCGCCCCCAGCCGGAGAAGTGGCCGACGCGGCTGGAGTTGCTGCCGCGGCGGCACCGGCCGCCGCACCCGCCGTAGCGCCGGCCGGCGTCTGGCTGCCGCCCGCCTCATAGTTCCAGGTGGACTTGTCGTAGGTGTGCTTCGCGGGATCGTATCCGGAGTAGAGGCCGTCCTCCGGCAGCTTGAAGCCGTCCTTCACGATGAAGGCTGCGTTGGTGTAGTTGACCAGGTAGTCCTTGGCGATGCGGCCATGCTCGATGGCATAGTTGATCATGCCGCCGAGGAACGCGATGTCGGATGCCGCGCGGATCTGCAGGAAGAGGTCGGCGGTGGCCGCGGTGCGGGTGAAGCGCGGGTCCACCACGATCATCTTGGCGTTGCGGACCTTCTTCGCCTCGATCGCCCACTTGAAGCCGCATGGGTGGTTCTCCGCGGGATTGCCACCCATGATCAACATCATGTCGGTGTTCTTGATGTCGGTGTAGCCATTGGTCATCGCCCCGCGCCCGAATGATGGTCCCAAACTTGAGACCGTGGGGCCGTGTCAGACCCGGGCCTGGTTTTCCAGGTAGCAGACCCCCAGGCTGCGCATGGTCTTGACGACCAGGTAGTTGAACTCGTTGGTGTCCGTGCAGCCGCCGATCCAGGCGATCCCCTCGCAGCGGTTCGCGGGTCCCTTGGCGTCCTTCTCGACGAAGGTCTCGTCGCGGGTCTTCTTCACCCAGTGGCCGATCTCGTCGATCGCCGTGTCCCAGGAGATGTCCTCCCAGTGGTCCTTGCCCGGCCGGCGGACCTGCGGCTTCATCAGGCGCCGCGGGTTCAAGATGTCCTGCTCGAGAGAGGCGCCCTTGGGACAGAGCGTCCCGCGATTGATCGGATGGTCCGGATCGCCCTCGACGTGGACCACCTGCGGGGTGACGTTCTTGGCTTTGTCGCCCAGGGTGTAGATGATCACGCCGCAGCTCACCGAGCAGTACGGGCAGGTGGAGCGGGTCTCGGTGGCGCGCGCGATCTTCAGCTCCCGCAGCTGCGCGTAGGCGGGAGCCACGTCGAAGCCCAAGACCGTGGCTGCCGCGCCTCCGACCGCGCCGGCTTTCAGGAAGTCCCTTCGGGTGGGATTCATCGGCTCAGCCTCCTTACTCGAACGTGCAGGAGATAGATCCTGCCGCGGGGCGGGCCGGGCGGGCCCTCCTCGGCGGCGTGGACCAAGGTCCGGACGGCCCGGTTGGCGCCATGGCCGCGCCGGAGCGGAGATCTGAAGGGGTGTGGCCACCAGCGCGATTCACGCGTTTCACGTTCCCTCCCCAGGGAGGTGACCTGGTTGCCTCTCTACCATAGAACCCCGGGCCTGGCAAGAAGAACGCAGGCCTCCCGGCACCCCCGTGCTAGCATCCATCCCGCATGCGGAAGCAGCGCTCCATGAACGACTTGCAGGGAGAGCTGGCGACGGCGGCGGTGGCGGCAGCGGCGGCCGGCGCGGCGATGGGGGGCCCGGCCGGCGGGCCGGCGGAGAGCCCGGCCGGCGCGGCGACGGGGAGCCCGGCAGGCACGGTGACGGGGAGCCCGGCAGGCGCGGCGATGCAGAGCCTGGCAGGCGCGGCGATGCAGAGCCCGGCCGGCGCGGCGGCGGAGAGCCCGGCCGGCGCGGCCGTGCGGGTGAGCGTCGTGACCTACGCGGCCGGGAGGGTCGAGCGGCGGCCGGACCTGCTGGCCGCCGAGGAACCGCTCGAGATGCGGATCTCGGCCGAGGAGGGGGGGCGCCGGGTACACCACAGTGTGGCGGTCACCATGCGCACCCCGGGCCACGACCACGAGCTCGCGGCCGGCTTCTGCCTGAGCGAGGGGATCGTGGCGGCGCGGGAGGCGATCTGGAGCATCGCCCACTGCCAGGAGACGGAGGAGCCCAACGTGGTCGAGGTCTGCCTCCGCCCGGGGGCGCCCTTCGACGCGCGGCGCTTCACCCGCAACGTCTACACCACCTCGAGCTGCGGGGTCTGCGGCAAGACCTCGATCGACCTCGTGCGCGCCGTCTGCCCGGCGCGGCCCGTGGGCCGCGAGCGGATCGCCCGCGAGACGCTGACCCGCCTGCCGGAGACCCTGCGGCAGGCGCAGCCGGTCTTCTCGCGCACCGGCGGCCTGCACGCGGCGGGCCTCTTCGACGCCGCCGGGCGGCTGCTGCTGCTGCACGAGGACGTGGGCCGCCACAACGCGCTCGACAAGCTGATCGGCAGGCTGCTGCTCGACGGCGCGTTGCCGGCCTCCGACCGCCTGCTGCTGGTGAGCGGCCGCGCCAGCTTCGAGCTGGTGCAGAAGGCGCTGGCCGCCGGCATCCCGCTGCTCGCGGCGGTGGGCGCGCCCAGCAGCCTGGCCGTCGAGCTGGCGCACGAGCTGGGCCTGACGCTCATCGGCTTCCTGCGCGACGGCCGCTTCAACGTCTACGCCGGCGAAGAGCGGATCGCGTAACACGCGATCTCTCCGGCGCCCTTCGCCGTTCGCCTTGAAGCCGGCCCCCGCTCCACACCTGCCTCACTCATGGCGCAGCGCCTCCGGCACGTCGCAGCGGGCCGCGCGCCGCGCCGGCAGGTAGCTGGCGGCCAGCGCGACCAGGGCGAGAAACGCGGTCACCGCGAGGAAGGTGGCGGCGTCCGTGGGGCTCACGCCATAGAGCACGGCTGACAGCGCGCGCGAGGTGGCCGCGGCCGCCGCCAGGCCGGCGCCGATGCCGAGGAGCCCAAGCCCCAGTCCCCGCCGCAGCACCAGGCGCACGACGTCGCCGCGCGTGGCGCCCAGCGCCATGCGAATGCCGATCTCCCGGCGGCGCTGGGCGACGGCGTAGACCATGAGACCGTAGATGCCCAGGGCGGCCAGCAGCAGTCCGAGAAGGCCGAAGAGGGCGAAGAGCGCGGCGGCCGCCCGCGGCAGGAACAGGGTCACGCCGAGGGCCTCCTCGAGCGTTCCGAGACGCGCGACGGCGACCCGTGGGCCGGCCTCGCGCACCGCCCGCCGCAGCCCCGCCACGGCCGCCGGCGCGGCGTTCCGGGTGCGCGCCACCAGGGTCTCCGAGCCGGTCGAGATCTCGCCGGTCTTGCCCGCCCGCCGCCACCGGTTCTGCGTCAGGACCCGGTAGAGGAAGGGCCGGGGCGCCTCCCCCAGAGTGCGGTACTTGCCGTCGCGGACCACGCCCACCACCTCGTAGGCAGCCCCCACGCCGGCGACCCGCAGGCGCCGGCCCACGGCCTCCTCGCCCGGCCAGAAGCGCTCCGCGAAGGCCCGGTTCACCACCGCCACCGGGGGCGCATCCGCGCGGTCGCCGCCCGCGAAGGTGCGGCCGTGGAGCAGGGGGATGCGCAGCGTCTCGAAGTAGCCCGGATCGACCAGGGCGCCGTCGACCGCCGGCCAGCGCTCGGCCGGCGCCGCCGAGCCGGCGGCCGCGACGCGCTCGAAGGCGATCTCGACCGAGAGCGGCAGGTGGCTCGCCAGCGCCGCCGACTCGACGCCGGGCAGGGAGCGCACGCGCTCGAGCAGGCGGCGGTAGAAGCCCTCGGTCTCCTCGTGGGTGAAGCCCTGCAGCCGCGGGGCGACGGTGGCGACGAGGACGCCGCGGGGATCGAAGCCGGGGTCCACGCGGTGGGCGTTGCGCAGACTGCGCACCGCGAGGCCGGTGTCCACCAGCAGCACCAGGCAGAGCGCCACCTGGGCGGCCACCAGGAGGCCGCCGAGGCGGCGCTGGGAGCGGCTGCCGGCGGTCGGCGCGCCCTCGCGCAGCAGGACGGAGAGGTCGCCGCGGGCGGCGGCCAGCGCCGGCGCCAGGCCGAAGACGAGAGCGGTCGAAGCCGCCGCCGCGAGCGTGAAGAGGACGACGCGGCCGTCGAGGGCGAGCCCGAGCGCCAGGTCGATCGGCAGCGGCAGGCGCAGCGCGGCGAGGGCCGCGTTGGCGAGAGCGGCGATGCCCAGGCCGAGCGCGCCGCCGAGCAGCGCCAGGAGCAGGCTCTCGACCAGCAACAGGCGGGCCAAGGCCGACGGGCTCGCGCCGAGCGCCCGGCGAGTGGCGATCTCCCGGCGCCGCGCCACGGCGCGCGCCAGCAGCAGGTTGGCGACGTTGGAGCAGGCGATCAGCAGTACCAGGCCGACGACCCCGAGGACGACGGCGGAGGCCGGCCCCAGCCTGGCGTCGACCCCGGGCAGGATGCGCACCGTGTTGGCCGGGTAGGCGGCGAAGGTCCGCTCGGCGTTGGTCCGCGGGTGCTCCGCGGCGAGCCGGGCGGCCAGGGCGTCGAGCTCGGCCCGCACCTGCTCGAGGGTCACTCGTGGCGCGCGCCGGCCCATCACCCACAGCCAGCCGAGCTCACGCTCGCGCGCCCGATCGCGGCCGGCGCCATGCAGCCAGATGGGCGTCCAGAGCTCCGGCGAGATGCCGCGGGTCAGGCCGAAGAACTCCCGGGGGGCGACGCCGACGACCGTCGCCGGGCGGCCATTGAGCGTGATCGTCGCGCCGACGATGCCGGGGTCGGCGCCGAACCGCCGCTGCCAGGCCAGGTAGCCGAGCACCACCTCCTGGCTGTCAGCGGCGTCCCCGGGCGTGAAGAAGCGGCCGAGGAATGGCCGCAGCCCGAGGCTCAGAAAGAAGTTGGGTGTCGCGCGCACGCCGAGGACCAGCCGGCTCGCCGGGCCGGCCTCGAGCGCCACCGGCGTGTAGCTGTAGGCGAGGACGGAGGCAAAGCCATGGATGCCGGCGGCCACGTCCTCGTAGTCGGCGGTCGCCAGGGCCGAGGCAGCCATGACGTCGTGCGGCGCCGACCGGTAGATGGCGACGAGGTCCTCGGGCGCGGCGACCGGGAGCGGCCGGAAGAGCACCGCGTTGACGAGGCTGAAGACGGCGGAGTTGAGGCCGATGGCGAGCGCCAGGATCAGTACGGCAGCGGCGGCGACGCCGGGGCTCCTGGTCAGCTGGCGCTGGGCGGACCGCAGGTCTCGAAGCAGGGCGCTCATCGAGGTCTCCCCGCCGGCGGACGGGCTACTCGCTCAACGCCCGCAGCCGCGCGGCGAGACCGGCCAGGAACGGCTCGAGGTCGTCGGTGTCCGGCAGGGTGATGGCGAACCTGCCCTTGGGCGTGCGCTCGACCTTGCCCTCGCCCTCGAGCACCAGGGCCACCTGCAGCGCCTCGCGGTCGATGGGCACCTCGTCGGTGACGGCGAAGACCCGGTTCATCGTCGGCTGATCCAGGGTGCGCATTAGCCTCATGCTACATTGGCGGCATGGAGCAGACGCCGGCCGACGAGCCGGAAGAGCCGCGACCGGCGACGGACGAAGCCGCGGCCGGCCGACAGGGAGAGCCGCCCCCGGCGGCAGGCGGCGGCGGGGCAACGGACCTCTTCCTGTCGCTGACGCCGGAGAAGGTGCTGGCCGCGGTGGAGGCGGCCGGTTTGCGCTGCAACCCGGTCTGCTACCCCCTCAATTCGTTCGAGAACCGGGTCTACGAGGTCGAGCTCGAGGACCGCACGCGGATCGTCGCCAAGTTCTACCGGCCGGGGCGCTGGAGCGAGGAGCAGATCCTCGAGGAGCACCAGTTCCTGAGCGACCTCGACGAGGAGGAGGTGCCGGTCTGCCCCGTGCGGCCCTTCCCCGACGGCAGCACCCTGCGCCGCATCGACCACATCTACTACACGCTCTCCGACCGCAGCGGCGGCCGCGCCCCCGACGAGCTGGATGACGCCACCGCCTGGCGGCTCGGCATGCTGGTCGGGCGCCTGCACAACGTCGCCGCGCGCCGGCCGGCCGCGCACCGCCTGCGGTTGACCGCCGGCGCCTTCATCCGCGACGACGTGGCCTGGCTGGACGCCCACGCCACGCTGCCGCAGCACCTCCGCAACCGATACTTCGACGCGGCGCTGGCCATCGGCGACGAGCTCGACGGCGCGCTGGCGGCGCTCGATCCGGGCCAGATCCATCGCCTCCACGGCGACCTGCACCTGGGCAATGTGCTGCTGCGCGACGGCCTGCTGCGCGTCCTCGACTTCGACGACATGACGGTGGGGCCGGCGGTGCAGGACGTATGGCTGGCGCTGCCCGGGCGCGATGCCTGGGCGGTGGCGCTGCGCGAGCGGTTCCTCGCTGGCTACGAGCAGTTCCGGGTCTTCGACCGCTCGACGCTGCGCCTGATCGAGCCGCTGCGCGGGCTGCGCGTCGTCCACTACGCCGCCTGGCTGGCGCGGCGCTGGCACGATCCCGCCTTCCCCGCCGGCTGGCCGCACTTCGGCACCCTCGACTACTGGCAGCGCGAGACCGAGGACCTCGAGGAGCAGCTGGCCCTGGTGCGCGGCGAGCTGGCACCCGAGGCGGCGGCGGGAGGCGAGGGCGGCGACGGCGACGGCGAGGGGCGCCCGGCCGAGGAGGCCACGCTCACCAACCGCGACTTCTTCTGGGACTGGGAAGGTTAGCGCAAGGCCGGTCGCCAGGGCAGGCACAGGGTGCGGCGGAAGGTGGGCCGATGAGCGCCGACGACCTCTAGCTCGAGTAGCGCATCCCGACGGCTGTGCTAGCATCCGCGCCCGCCTTGTCGGAGGCTCCCAGCGTCCCTCATGGAGATCTACGGCGACATCCTCGAGACCCTGGGCAACACGCCGCTGGTGAGGCTACGCCGGTTCCACCCCAGCGGCGCCACCCTGGCCGCCAAGGTCGAGTACTTCAATCCCGGCGGTAGCGTCAAGGACCGCATCGGCACGGCGATGATCGAGGCCGGCGAGCGCGCCGGCCTGCTGCGGCCCGGGGGCACGATCGTCGAGCCGACCTCCGGCAACACCGGGGTGGGCCTGGCGATGGCCGCCAACCTGCGCGGCTACCGCCTGATCTGCACCGCTCCGGACAAGATCCCGGCCGAGAAGGTGGCGCTGCTCGAGGCGCTGGGGGCGAGCGTCGTCAAGTGCCCGACCAACGTCGCCGCCGAGGACCCCCGCTCCTATTACAAGGTGGCCGAGCGGCTGCGCGACGAGGCGGGCGCCTACCTTCCCTATCAGTATTACAACCAGGCCAACCCCGAGGCGCACTACCGCTCGACCGGTCCCGAGATCTGGCGCCAGACCGACGGCCGCATCACCCATTGGGTGGTCGGCGTCGGCACCGGCGGCACCATCAGCGGCGCCGCCAAGTTCCTCAAGGAGCGCAACCCGGCGGTGCGCGTCATCGGCGTCGACACCGTCGGCAGCGTCTACGTCTATTACAAGCAGCACGGCGAGCTGCCGCCGCCGGAGCAGATCCACCAGTACCTCGTCGACGGCATCGGCGAGGACTTCCTGCCCGGCTGCGTGTGGTGGGACTACATCGACGAGGTGATCGCCGTCGACGACAAGTCCGCCTACCGCGCCACCATGGAGCTGGCCAGGAAGGAGTCGATCTTCGTCGGCTCGTCGAGCGGCGCGGCCGCCGCCGGCGCCCGCCGGGTCGCCGAGTCGCTGCCCGCGGACGCCCTGGTGGTCACCCTCTTTCCCGACTCGGGCGAGCGCTACCTCTCGAAGCTCAACGAGCCCTGGCTGCGCGAGCACGGCCTGCTCGACGACGCCTACGACGAGTGACCGGACGCGCGGCCGCCGGCGCCGCCGCGCCCGACGGCGGACCGAGGCCACGACACGCGTGCGCGCGCGGCGCGGATGCCGGCGCAACTGTGCGTTTTTGGGGCCTCGTTTTCCGTCTATTGATGTAGAATGAGGTGCGATCGATGTCTGGCGGCGCTCACATGGATACCACGACGGAACCCAATACACTGCTCACCGCCGAGGAGCTGCTGGCGGTGCCCGATCCCGATCTGCCTCACGAGCTGTGGCGCGGCGTGCTGCACAAGGTGATGCCCGCCAGCGGCGCGCATGGTTCCGCCGTGTCTCGCCTCATGGTGACGCTCGGGCAGTACGTCTACGCACACGGTCTCGGAGACCTGTTCAGCGAATCGACCGGGTTCGTTCTCGAGCGCGGTCCCGACACCGTCCTCTGTCCCGACATCGCCTTCGTCTCGAAGGAGCGCCTGCCGGCCGGCGGGCCAGGATGGTCCTTCCCGGAGCTCGCGCCGGATCTAGCCGTCGAGGTCCTCTCGCCGAGCGACCGTCCGGGCCAAGTGCGAGCCAAGGTCGCCGAGTATCTAAGGCTCGGCGTGCGTTGCGTCTGGGTCTTCGATCTATCAAAGCGGACCGTGCACGTCCATTCCCGCGGCGCAGCCCCGTCCAGCCCGATCACGACAACCGTGCTAGGCGAAGGCGACGTCCTGGAAGGCGGCGAGATCCTCCCCGGCTTCCGCTATCCCCTTGCGCAGTCCTTCACCGCGCTTCGCAGCTGAAAGCGCATCCGGGAAGGCACGCGCACGTCGCCGACGACGCCCGCGCGCCCGCGCAACTGGACATCGCGGCGCGCCTGGTACCACCCCGCGGCTGTACATCGGTCCTTTCAGGTTGCCGTACCTACTCGCCGAGGAAGGTGCCGACTTCATCGCCATCTTCAAGCGCGGGGATTTGCCATGGCTCGACCATCGCTGAGGCTGTCTCCAGCGCCGAGCCCCCCGCGCTCGGGACCTCGCCACCAACGTCGACCACAACCTCTGTGGCCAAGGCCAGCGATGCCGGCTGATTCTGTGTTCCTGAGCGATCTCGACGTGTTGAATCACTTCGCATGTGTGGCGTCGTGACACACGCAGCAGAACTCCCTACATCGGCGCAAGCAGGAGAAGTCAAAAGGCCTTCTCGACGTCCGACCAAGCGAACTCGCGCGAGCATACTGCGAAAGGCCGCGAGATCTCGGGAGGGTTAGGCCACTCCTACCTTGGCCCGCATCCTCGCGGAGCACCAGCCGGATTCCAACAGAATGCTGTATAATGCCTACCCGAGAGGCAGAATGAGCAAGCTATGGGTGATCGTGTCGTCGGATTGAACCCAAGGCTCCTGGTTTGGGCCCGCGAGCAGGCCGGGATGAGCCTTCAGGAAGTCGCGCAGAAGATGGCGCGAACTGCCGCCTCCATCGCCGCCTGGGAGGCGGGAGAGGACGCTCCGACATACGTTCAGCTTGAAAAGCTTGCCTATCAAGTTTACAAGAGGCCCCTCGGTATCTTTTTCTTTCCAGAGCCTCCTGCAGAGCCCGATTTGAGCCATTCGTTCCGAACAGTTCCTGACTTTGAGCTCGAGGACTTACGGGCAGACACACGCTTCAAGATTCGCGAGGCCAGGTCTTTTCAGCTATCGCTATATGATCTTACTGACGGAGTCAACCCAAGCCCCAGGAAGGTGTTCCGCGATATTGCGATAAACTCAAATACAAGTGAGCAGATCGCGACTGATGTACGGCGTTACTTGTCGATCTCATTTGAGACACAAGCGGAGATCTGGAGGACTACTCGGGATGCTCTGAAGGGATGGCGATCAGCATTAGAGAGTGCGGGTGTTTTTATTTTCAAAGATGCATTTCAGCAGGCCGACGTCTCGGGCTTCTGCCTGTACGACCAGGAGTTCCCGATAATGCTCGTCAATAATAGCACTCCTTTGACTCGCCAGATCTTTACTGTCTGCCATGAGCTGGCACACATCTTGAGCGCTACGACTGGCCTGACGAAACTCAACGATCGCTATATCGAGACACTCACAGGAGAGGCGCGGCGAATTGAAGTCTTTTGCAATAGGTTGGCGGCTGATCTTTTGGTGCCTCGGGACGACCTACGGCGGATCGTCGGTGACGGAACTGTCACAGATGACCTGGTATACAACGTCGCGAGCGTCTTTAAGGTAAGCAGGGAGGTCGTCCTTCGTCGCTTGTTTGATGAACGGCGTGTCACAAAGTCATACTATGAGGCGAAGGCTGCACAATGGACTCGTGAAGCGATCCAAGCGCGCGCAAGCCAAGCAAGTGGCGGCGATTTCTACAAGACTCATGCCTCTTACCTTGGTGATGCCTATATGCGTTTGGGTTTCCGGCGATACTACGCCGGTTCGCTCTCAATCGAAGAACTCGCAGACCATTTCAACGTGCGCCCGACGAATATACCAGGCCTGGAGCAACAGCTTCTCAGCCGCTCCCACTGACAGGTTGCTGGTGTGTACGTCTTCGACACAAGCAGCCTAAGGGTGTTGCGCAACTATTACCCCGAAACCTTTCCGTCGTTCTGGGGACTCTTCGACGGTCTCGTCAACGATGGCCAGGTCATTTCAGTGCGCGAGGTACGTAACGAGCTGAGACGCCAGGTCACAAAGGGTTGGCTGAGCGACTGGGTCAAAGAGCACGGAGACCTATTCCCTATTCCAAGTCCACAGGAGACCATCTTCGTCAGGGAGATATTCGCTGTTCCGCATTTCCAGTCACTAATCAGCGAACAGCAGCGCCTCAAGGGGTACCCCGTAGCTGACCCTTTTGTTATTGCTGCGGCCAGGGCGAAGGACGCAACCGTCGTCACTGAGGAGCTCTTCAAGCCCAACGCGGCGAAGATTCCCAATGTATGTCAGCATTTCAATGTGGAATGGCTCGACCTGGAGATGTTTATGGCGTTTAATGCCTGGCGCTTTTGATTCCCAATTTCCTCGCGATAGGGCCGCGGTGAGGATCGAGGACGCCAGTCGGCCAGCTTGTGTCGGCCAATGAGGTTGAGACCAAGGACTGGAATTGAATCGGTGACGCCGTGATCCTCAGGCGCGGGCGGCGCGGCGCTTGAAGGACCAATCGAAGGTGAAGCGGGCCAGCTCGACGCCGTCCGGCGCGCGGCCGACCGACTCGGCGCGGACGACCGCCGGCTCGCCGGTTTCCAGGGTCTCGGCGACGGCGGCGAAGATGGCGTCGCCGTCGGCGCAGGTGAAGGTGGTCAGCGCGGTGGCCTTCTTCTCGAAGGTGGCCTCGAGACCGACGATGAGCAGGGCTACCGGCGCCGGCGCGCTGCGGGTGGCGAGCATGCCGAGCGCGCCGGTGGACAGCTCGGCCGCCATGCTCAGCGCCGCGAAGTAGGTGGAGCGGAAGGGGTTGGTGGTCCGCCAGCCGTAAGGCACGGTCACCACGCAGCGGCGGCGGTCGATGGCGCGCAGCCGCAGGCCGGCGGCGAGCGCCAGCGGCAGGCGGGAGAGGAAGAAGCCGCGCAGCAGCAAGGGCCGGGCGAGCCGCACGGCCAGCCGCTCGGCGGGCCAGGCGGTGGTCGCGCGCAGCAGGTCGGCGCGGTCGCGGGGACCGGCGGAGCCGAAGCCGCCGGTCTCGGCACCGGCGCCTACGGGTTCACCCTCTCCGGACCGCGCGCCACCGGACCGGCCGTCGCCGAGACCTCGGTCGGGGCCGTGTAGACCGGCCTCGTCTGCCGGCGCCGTCGCGGCGGCCGGGGTGGTCTCGCTCGGTGCCGGGGCCGCCAAGGCTAGGCCTCGAGCTTCTTCTGCGCGTTGCGGAAGAGACGCCAGCAGAGAACGCCGAAGACCACCGCGCACAGGATGCCGCCCCAGACTGCGTCGTTCTTGAAGGCGCCGAAGGCGAGCCAGTGGTTGCCGAGGTCGATGCGCTCGAGCAGAGTCGGCTTCTCCATGTGGAAGACCGAATCGCCGATGAACGCGACCAGGGCGATCAGCACGCCGCCGAGCGAGCCGCCCGCCACCAGGCCGGTGGCGTACAGCATGCCGGAGGACAGCTCGCTCTCCTCCTTGCGGTGCGAGACCCGGTCAGCCAGGGCCTTGACCATGCCGCCGATCCAGATCGGGAAGGTGGTGGAGAGCGGCAGGTAGGCCCCCACCGCCCAGGAGAGGGCGTGCGCCCCGGCCATCTGCGCCATGAAGGCCAGGCCGACGCCGACCAGCACCGGCGCCCACGGCAGGTTCTGGGCCAGCAGGCCCTTGATGATGGTGGCCATGAGGGTGGCCTGCGGCGCGGCGAGCTTGGGGCCGCCGATGCCGTGCAGCTCGCCCATGGCGTAGGTCTGGTCGAGCAGGAAGAGAGTGCCGCCGATCACCAGCGTCGACACCAGGACGCCGATGATGAAGCCGATCTGCTGGCGCCGCGGCGTTGCGCCCACCAGGAAACCGGTCTTCAAGTCCTGCGAGGTGGCGCCGGCGTTGGCGGCGGCGATGCACACCAGGGCGCCGACGCACAGTGCCACCGACTGGTACACGTCGCCGGTGCGGCCGACCAGCACGAACACCAGGCAGGTCGCCATCAGCGTCGCGATGGTCATCCCCGAGATCGGGTTCGAGGAGGTGCCGATGATGCCGACGATGCGGCTCGAGACGGTGACGAAGAAGAGCCCGAAGACGACGACCAGCAGGCCCATCAGCAGCGAGCCCGGGAACTCGCCGTGCGGGAAGTGCGGCAGCACCGTGATGATCAGCGCCAGGACCAGCGAGCCGACGATCACCACGCCGATGGAGAGGTCGTCCTCGGTGCGTATCTTCTTCGCCTCGCCGGCGCCGCCGCGCAGCGACTTGACCGACTCGCGGAAGGCGGAGACGATGGTGGGCAGGGTCTTGATCAGCGTCATCACGCCCGCGCAGGCTACCGCCCCGGCGCCGATGTAGCGGATGTAGGCGCGGTAGATCCACTCCGCATGGGCGTGCGAGGCGCGCCAACCGGCCGAGAAGCCGAGATCGGTCAGGTCCTTGACCAGGCGCTGATCGGGCACCAGCCAGGAGATGAGCGGGATGAGCGCCAGCCAGGCCAGCACGCCGCCCGAGGCGAGCTCGCCGGCGATCTTGGGGCCGATGATGTAGCCGAGGCCGAGGTACTCGGGAGTGACGTCGCTCTGCAGGGTGGCGTCCGGGATGACGCTGGTGGCCTTGGTGCGGAACCAGGTGGCGGTCTCGTTCCACAGCCCCAGGATGCCGTAGAGGAACTTGTAGAGCAGCGCCACCCCGACGCCGGCGAAGACCAGCTTCGCCAGGTCGCCGCCGCGCTCGCCGGCGATCAGCACGTCGGCGCAGGCGGTGCCCTCCGGGTACGGCAGCTTGCCGTGCTCCTTGACTATCAGCGCCCGGCGCAGCGGGATCATGAACAGCACGCCGAGCGTGCCGCCGACCGCCGAGAGCACGAAGATGGTCAGGTAGTTGAAGTAGTCGGCGCCGTAGGCGAGGAAGATCAGCGCCGGCACCGTGAACACGACGCCCGCCGCCACCGACTCGCCGGCGGAGCCGATCGTCTGCACGATGTTGTTCTCGAGGATGGTGGACTTGCCGAGCCGCTTGAAGACCGCGATCGACAGCACCGCGATCGGCACCGACGCCGACACCGTCAGGCCGGCGCGCAGCGCCAGGTAGACCGTGGCGGCGCCGAACAGGATGCCGAAGAGCGCCCCGAGGATGATCGCCCTGGGGGTGAACTCCGCGATCTCCTGCGATGCGGGAACGAAGGGCTCGAACTTCTCGGGGCTCGTCTCGGCCATGGGACCTCCAACCGGGAAGCGCGCGTGCTGGCTGCTGCGTGGAAGCCGCGGCGATGCTACGACGGACCGGCGGCCGGCGCAACCGACGCGGTGGCCTGATGGCCTGGTCGTCGGGCATCAGGCCAGGGCCCCACTACCGGCGGCCGGCGCCCTGCGCGGCCCCGGGCTCGATCCCCCTGCGCCGCATGCACCCGCAGGCGTCCCGGCGGCGCCGCGCGGCGACTGGCCTGGGCTCAGCCGGGGTCGAGATGCGCCGCGTCGGAGTCGCCCATCTCGACGCGGCCGCCGGGGAAGTACTCGCACCAGCGGCGGGTGACCAGGGCCGCGGTGCCGGGATCGGCGTGCAGCTCGCGCGGGAAGCCCGGCTTGAGGCGGGCGTCGATCAGCACTGGCGGATGGTAGGCGAGGTGATTGCGCCGCACCTCGGTCGCGGCGGCATGGATGTCGGCGGCCGGCTCGAAGCGGGTGAAGGTCGTCCAGAGGAAGTTGATGGGGCTCACCGCCGCCCGCCGCGGCTCGTCGCTCAGCACCAGCAGCGGCCAGCCGGCGAAGGCAGGGTGGGCGGCGAAGCGCGCGGCGGCGCCGGGCTCGTCGGCGTACGAGGGTCCGCCAAGCACCAGGCAGCCGGGGCTGAAGACCAGCGCCTCGCGCAAGCCCTGTGGCACCTCGCCGCGGCCTCCGGCGCCCGCTGCGGCCGGCGATCCCGCCGCCGTCGCCGGCCCCGCCGCCCCGGGCACGGCCGCCCCAGCCAGCCCCGGCGAGAACTCGCGCGGCAGCTCGCGGACCGCATCGCCGAGGCCGAGCCAGACCCCCTTCGATCCCTCGTTGACGCGCGGTCCGGTGTAGTCGAGCGTGTCCATCGACAGGTTGGCGAAGACGTACAGGTCGGCCTCCGGACGCGTGCGCTCGAGCAGGTGGGTGAGCGTCGCCCGGAAATCCTTGAGGTCCACCGCCCGGTCGGTCACCAGCAGGAACTTGGTGAGCGACAGCTGCCCCTCGCCGAGGATGCGGAACGCCGAGGCCATCGCCTCCCGCCCGTAGCGCTGCTTGACCACCGCCGCCGCCAGCGAGTGATAGCCGGTCTCGCCGTACGACCACAGCGCCTCGACCGCCGGCATCACCAGCGGGAACAGCGGCGACAGCAGCTCCTGCAGGAGGTCGCCGAGGAAGAAGTCCTCCTGCCGCGGCTTGCCCACCACCGTCGCCGGGTAGATGGCGTCGCGGCGGCGGGCCAGCCAATCCACCTCGAAGACCGGGTAGTCGTGGCGCAGCGAGTAGTAGCCGTAGTGATCGCCGAAGGGCCCCTCGGGGCGCCGGACGCCGGCGGGCACCCTGCCGACCAGCGCCAGCTCGGCCGCGGCCGGCACCGCCGGCGAGCCGGCCTCGGGGCCGTGCATCAGCCGCAGCCGCTCGCCGGCGAGCAGCGACGCCAGCATCAGCTCGGGGACGTTCTCGGGCAGCGGCGCGATGGCGGCGAGCATCAGCGCCGGCGGGCCGCCGAGCCAGACGCTCACCGGCAGGCTGGCGCCCCGCGCCTCCGCCGCCGCGTGGTGGAAGCCGCCGCCCTTGCCAATCTGCCAATGCATGCCGGTGGTGCGCGGATCGTGGACCTGCAAGCGGTACATCCCCAAGTTGTGCCCCTTGCCGGCGGGATGCTCGGTGTAGACCAGCGGCAGGGTGATGAAGGGGCCGCCGTCCTCGGGCCAGGTGGTGAGCACCGGCAGGCGGTCCAGGCGCACGTCGCGGGTGACCACCTCCATCACCGTGCCGGCGCGCCGCCGCGGACGCCGGTCCACGCCGATGCGCAACGCCTCGCGGGCCAGGTCGCGCGCGCCCCAGAGCTTGCGCGGCGTCGGCGGCAGCAGCGTCTCGGCCAGCTCCACCAGGCGCCGCATCAGGCGGAAGGGGCGCTTGCCGAACGCCAGCTCGGCGCGCCGCGCGGTGCCGAAGAGATTGGTGACCAGCGGCATCTCGGCGCCGCGCACGCCGGTGAACAGCAGCGCCGGCCCGCCGGCGGCGATCACCCGGCGGTGGATCTCGGCGGCCTCGAGGCGCGGGTCCACCGTCGCCTCCACCACGGCCAGGTCCCCGTCGCGCCGCAGCTGCGCGAGGAACGCCCGCAAGTCCGGGAAGGTGGGCTCCGCCATGGCAGGCGCAGTCTATCCTCGCCGGCGCGCGGCGCCGGCTCGCGGCGCCGGCCGCCGCATGGCCGGTGGTGGAGGACTCAGCTTGCCTGGCGCTTCTCGGTCATCAGCGCCAGGAGGTTGTCCTCGCTGTCGTAGAAATCGGCGAGCCAGAGCTCGTGGTCGGGCATGCGGGCCACCAGGTGGGGGCCGCTCTCGAAGCGCACGCCGCGGGCGGCCAGCGCCGCGTGGGCGGCTTCGATGTCCGGGACGCGGTAGTAGAGGATGGACGCCTTGTGGTCGAACCGCGGGTCCTCTGCCCGACTGAGCATCAACCGCACCCCGGCGCCATCGAAGAAGGCGAGGCCGGGGAACGCGAAGAGGAACCGCATGCCGAGCGTGTCGCGATAGAAGGCGGTCGCCCGCTCCACGTCCTGGACGTTGATCGCGATCTGGCCGATCTGCGAGAGCCCTGCGAACTCGGTATCAGAGGTCATCGCCGCCTTCCTCCTTCAAGCTGCCGCCGCCGATTCGGCCGCGGCTCCGCCTGTCGCCAGTCGGCCGCGGCTCCGCCTGTCGCCAGTCGCGGCACTCCTTGCTCGTCGCGGCCGCCGCCTGGCCGGCGATAGCCAGGCGGCCGCCGCCCGACCGGTGATGGCCGGGCGGCATTCCCCGGAGGGCTTTCCCCGGAGGGCTCCTCCCTGAGGAGTCTCCCTCGCTGGTCGCCGCGGTCCGGCGACCGCGAACGTAGCCCACCGCCGGCAGCCTCGGGCCGAGGGACGGCCGAGCTTCCGCCGAGGGCCGCGCCGCGCCAGCTCGATCGCCACCGCCTTGCCGATGCCGGTGTTGGCGCCGGTGACCATCGCCAGCCGGCCGGCCATCGTCTCCTGCGCCATCTCCGTCACCTCAGCGGCCCCGCCTGCCGGCGAGGATCGCCTCGCGGCCGGCCAGATAGAGCAGCAGCACCAGCAGGACGAAGGGCAGCAGCGCCAGCAGGTCCGCGGACGGACCGGCGAAGAGCGGGTTGCGGCGGGTCATGAGGTCGGTGATCCGCTCGTTGAAGCGGCTCAGCACCGCGGTCATGAAGGCGATGACGATGCCGGCGATGGCGCCGCCCGCGATGTAGCCCGAGGCCATCAGCACCCCGGGGCTCCGGTCGCCCTCGGCGACGAGCTCCTCCTCGGTCAGGTTGCGGTGCGCCAGCTTCCGGCGCAGGCGCTGGTCGACCAGCCAGCGCACCAGGCCGCCGACGAAGATCGGGCTCGTCGAGGAGAGCGGCAGGTAGACGCCGACCGCGAAAGCCAGGGAGGAGATGCCGGACATCTCGAGCACCAGCGCGATCATCACTCCCAGCAGCACCAGGGCCCAGGGCAGCTGGCGGTTGAGGATGCCCTTGATGATGTAGGACATCAGCGTCGCCTTGGGCGCGTCGTACTTCGGCACCCGGGTGCCGTCGGGGCGCACCGGATGGGTGCCGTTGATTCCGGGGTCGACGAGGTAGACCGGCACCCCGGCGTGGTCCACCAGGTAGCGCCCCGGCGGGCCGCCGGCGTCGTCGGTCTTCTGCCAGGCGCGGTAGGCCGCGGTGTCGTGGCGCGCCTGCGGTCCCCGCAGGGTCTCCAGCCGGGCAGCCTGGCCGGGTGCCGCCGGCGGGGCGCGCAACCCGGCCGCGAAATTGCGGCTGACCCGGTACGCCACCCGCCCGGCGGCGTCGACCAGGTACTCGCCCGACGCGAGGCCGTGCCACGCCCCCTCGGCGCCGGGCGCGACGTGCAGCACGCGGTAGGCGCCCGGGACGGGCGGCCGCACACTGTCGGCGTAGACGGGCAGCGCCGCGAGCGCGGCGTCGGCGACGGTGGCGCCGGAGGCGGCCGCTCCGCCCGCGCCGTTCGTTCCAACCGTGCTGGCCGCACCGTCCGTTCCGCCCGAGCCGGCGACGCCGTTCGCTCCACCCGAGTTGGCGACGCCTTTCGGTTCGCCCGAACCGGCCGCGCCTTCCGTACCGCCCGAGGCGGCCGCGCCTTCCGTACCGCCCGAGGCGGCCCCGCCGGCCGCGAGCCGCTCGAAGGTCAGCCGCGGCACGTACACCGTCGAGCTGTCGTTGAGCCCCAGCAGCACCGGCCCCAGGAGCACCGCCGAGGCCAGGGTGCCCACCAGGATCGCCACCTGCTGGTGGCGCGGCGTGCTGCCGATCAGGAAGCCGGTCTTCAAGTCCTGCGAGGTGGTGCCGCCGTTCGAGGCGGCGATGCAGACGATCGCCCCGACCGAGAGCGCGGTCACGTAATAACTCGGCCCGGTCCAGTGCAGCTGCAGGAAGATCAGGCAGGTCAGCAGCAGCGTGGCCACCGTCATGCCCGAGATCGGCGTGGACGACGAGCCGATCTCTCCGGTCAAGCGCGACGAGACGGTCACGAACAGGAAGCCGAAGACGACGATCAGCACCGCGCCGAGCAGGTTCATGCGCAGCGAGGAGGCGAGCATGATCATGGCGATCAGGGCGACGACGCCGCCGGCCACCACTTTGAGCGACAGGTCCTGGTCGGTGCGCAGGCGCACCGCCGAGGCCGCCGCGGCGCGCTGCCGCCGCAGGTCGGCCAGCCCGCCCCGGAGCCCCTGCCAGATGGTCGGCAGCGACCGCACCAGGCTGATGATGCCGCCGGCGGCCACCGCGCCGGCGCCGATGTAGAGCACGTAGGCGCCGCGGACCTCGTCCGGCCCCATGTCGGCGATCGGCACCGTGCCGGGCGGCACCACGCCGGCGGCGGCCCGGCCGAAGAACTTGATCGCCGGGATCAGCACCAGGTAGGCGAGCACGCCGCCCGCGCACATGATCGAGCCGATGCGCGGTCCGATGATGTAGCCGACCCCCAGCAGCTCGGGCGAGATCTCGGCCGCGACGGAGCCGCCCTCGAACGGCGCCTTGAAGACCTTTTCGGGGATGTCCTTCCACGCCTTGAAGGCGATGTTGAGCGTCTTGTAGAGCAGGCCGATGCCGAAGCCGGTGAAGATCGTCGCGGCTCCGGACTCGGGCAGCGCGTCCTCGGCGGCGGCAGGTTCCGCGGCGGCGGCGGACGCCGCGCCGGCCGCGGCGGCAGACGAGACGGCGGCCGTGCCGGCCGCGGCCGGCGACGCGGCGGACGGCGCGGCGAGGGGTGCGGCCGCCGCCCGCGCGGCGATGCGCCGCTCCTCGTCGGAGGCGGCGGCCTTCAGCACCTCGGCGCAGGCGGTCCCTTCCGGGAACT
>Ga0307479_10001317_pt1 | contig 22582 bp, 24 predicted proteins | sample atmos_gasesECM4C_FD_203743 | JGI IMG/M metagenome (GOLD analysis project Ga0307479, IMG submission 203743) | Hardwood forest soil microbial communities from Morgan-Monroe State Forest, Indiana, United States - atmos_gasesECM4C_515 | ecosystem: Environmental > Terrestrial > Soil > Temperate...
TCCCGATCATGTTCGAACTGACTATCCTCTTCTCGGCTTTTGCCGCGTTCTTTGCGGTGCTGATCATGAATGGCTTGCCGCGACCACATCACCCCATTTTCAACTGGGACCGATTCAGTCGCGTCTCCAACGACGGATTTTTCCTGGCGATCGAAGCGCGCGACCCGCGTTTCACTGAAGTTGAAGCGCGCGAGTTACTGGAGCGGACCGGAGGGCAGCACATTACCATCGTGCACGAGGACTGATTATGTTGCGCGCCTTCCTTTTGATTTCTCTGTTGATCACGATCGCGGCCGTCGCCGTGCTCGGATTCCGCGGAGAAAAAACGACCAACGAGCCGTGGGAAATTTTTCCGGACATGGTGCGACAAATGAAAGTGCGCCCGCAATCGCCGCTCGGGTTTTTCGCCGATAGCCGCGGCCCGCGGATGCCAATCGCCGGCACAGTGCCGATCGGTTACGAAATGCCGAAGCCGCAGCCGGCCGCGGCGATTGAAGCTATGCCCCGCGCATTCAGTGTGGGCACGGATTACCTAAACACTGGGAAAATGGGCAACAATTGGGGGACTGGAATTCCGATCCCGGTCACACCGCGATTGGTTCAGCGCGGCCGCGAACGTTTCAACATCACGTGCGCGATGTGTCACGGAGCGACTGCGACCGGTAACGGCATCGTCAAACAACACGGACTGGCGACCGTCGTGAGTTTGCAAGACGACCGGATCCGAAAAATGGCCGATGGCGAAATTTTCAACACCGTCACGAACGGCAAGAACACGATGATGGCCTACGGCCCGACCATCATGGTCGCCGATCGCTGGGCAATCATCGCGTATCTGCGCGCGTTGCAACGAAGTCAGGTGGCAACCGTTGGCGACGTTCCGCCCGAGCACCGCGCGGATTTGGAGAAGCCGGCCGAGAACAAACCGGCGGAGAATAAACCCGCCGAAACAAAACCCGCAGCTAAACCGGAGGCGCCAAAGAAATGAGCGAGCGCTTGCACAACGTTCCGACACCGGAAGGTGAATATTTCGAGAACGGCCGCTTTGCCGGCTTGTCTGTGCTGCTCGGCATCGTTGCATTTGTCGCGCTGGCGCTGTGCGGTGCGGGCGCGGCGATCGATCCGAAACAGTTCAGCTACTCCTGGCTGTTCGCCTTTGGATTTTTCTTCACGCTTTGCGCTGGCTGTTTCTTCTGGACGATCGTGCACTATGCCACGGATGCGGAATGGACAGTGGTCGTTCGCCGCCAACTCGAGAACATCGCAGTGCTCTTTGCCATTCTCGCGATCTTGTTTATCCCAATCCTGCTTCTGCGGCACAATCTTTACGACTGGATGAATATTCCGCCCGGTACTGAGGAAAAATTGGATTCCAAGCGCGCCTACTTGAATTTGAATTTCTTTGTTCTGCGCGCGGTATTTTTCCTGGGTTTCTTCATCATCGCGTCCCATTTGTTGAAAAAATTCTCGGTGCGCCAAGACAAGGACGGGAATCCGCAGTTCACCATTTGGCTACGCAAGCTTTCATTCATTAGTCTTCCGCTGTTCGCGCTCTCGCTGACTTTCGGGGCCTACGATTGGTTGCTCGGCCTGGAGTACCGCTGGTTCTCGACAATGTTCGGCGTTTACATTTTTGCCGGCGCCGCCGGAAGCTCGATGTCGTTGCTCGTCCTGGTGATTACCGGTTTGCGCAAAGCCGGTTACCTGAAAAACGTCGTCACCATGGAGCATTACCACATCATGGGGAAATGGATGTTCGCCTTCTGCGTGTTCTGGGCCTACATCGGCTTTGGCCAATACATGCTCATCTGGTACGCGAACATGCCGGAGGAGACGCAATATTTTCTGGTCCGAAACACGGAGTCGTGGTGGTTCCTGAGCATGCTGCTCGTGATTGGGCGCTTCTTCGGGCCATTCGCCATCTTGCTTTTGCGCTCGATAAAGAAACATCCGAACCAGCTTTGTTACGTAGCCGCCTGGATCGTGTTGATGCAAATGCTCGACATGTATTTGATTGTCTTGCCGGCGCTCCATGGGACTGGCGTGCATGTAAGCTTGTGGGACTTTGCCGCTTTGATCGCCATGGGCGCGACGCTCGCCTTTGCTTTTTTGCGGATTGTTGGGAAGACGTCGCTGTTTCCGGTGCGGGATCCGCGCCTCATCGAATCTTTGAAACTGGTGAATTGAATGGCCGATACCGAACAAATCAGGCAACAAGTCCAATCGCCCGCACCGTTTTCGACGTGGCTCGGAGTTGTGCTGTTGCTGGTTGTCTTTGGCGCAATTGCCGTGGCAATCATCGGCCCCGGTCCGCGGGGCGACACTTACGAACAGCAACGCGCCCAGTCGCGCGAGAAAAAACTCAAGGACCTGCGCGAAGAAGACGCCAAGGCGCTGTCAAGTTACGCGTGGGTCGACAAAAACAAAGGCACGGTACGATTGCCGATTGAGCGGGCTATGGAATTAACAGTCACAGAGCTTGCCAGCAAGAAACCTGCATCCGCGGGACCGATTGCGACGCCGGCTCCGGAAGTTTCGGCTGCGGCTGGAGCGGCGTCGGCGTCGCCCGCGGCTGCTGCATCGCCTCAAGCCAGCGGCGCGCCGAAACCGACTTCAGTTTCGGGCCAAAACTCGGAAGCACGCGGCCAACCCACCGGCGCAGTCAATCCGCCGCCGGCGCAGCCATCAACGCAACCTGGCGCTTCCGCATCTCCGGCGGCTTCACCGCAATCGTCAGTCGCAGTACCGGGCACATCGCCTTCAACCGCGGCATCACCAACGGGGCCTGGCAGTCCGCTGCCAGTCCGCGGCAAGTCTCCAGGAGAACCTTGAACGATGTCGATCTTACCTAACGAATGACTCCAGCCGCTGATATTCCACTGAAACAACCTACCGTGTCTGCCACTGCCGGAGACGTCGAGCAGTACGAGCGCGCGCTCATCGACGCGTCCACCCGCGTGCCGGTGCTGATGTTTTACGCGTCGGCGATGGCCTGGCTGTTGATTGGAACGCTGCTCGCCGGGTTTGTTTCATTCAAACTGCATTCACCGGACTGGCTGTCGAACGTCAGCTTTCTCACCTGGGGCCGGCTCCGACCCGTGCACATGAACGTCATGGTTTACGGCTGGGCGTCGATGGCGGGAATGGGAACGGCGATCTGGATGATGGCCCGATTGTGCCGCACGACATTGCGACATCCGTTGCTGCTCGTCGCTGGCATTTGGTTTTGGAACATCGGCGTGTTCATCGGCGTCGTGGCAATTTTGATGGGCTACAGCACCGGTTATCAATGGCTGGAGTTCCCGCCGTATGCGGCGGTTGTGCTAGTGGTTGCGTACGCGCTGATCATTTCCTGGGCCGTGCTAATGTTCCGCTTCCGTCGCGGCGAACAAATCTACATCACGCAATGGTATTTGCTCGGCGCGTTTCTTTGGTTCCCCTGGCTCTACACTGCCGCGCAAGCAATGCTGTTCGTTGTTCCCGTCCAAGGCGTGTTGCAGGCCGCGGTGGGCTGGTGGTACGCAAATAATCTGCTTTTCCTCTGGTTCGGCGCGATCGGCCTCGGCACCGCATATTATATGATCCCCAAAGTGATTGGCCGGCCGGTCTACAGTTATCACTTGGCTACGATTGGTTTCTGGACTTATGCGCTGTTTTCGAGTTGGACCGGAATGCAACGCCTTGTCGACGGACCGTTCCCGGCTTGGATGATCACGGCGAGCATCGCGGCCACGATCCTGACGATTATTCCGGTCGCGACGGTCGGATTAAATCATCACATGACAATGCAGGGTTATTTTCCGGTGATGCGATATAGCCCAACGCTGCGCTTCACCGTCTTCGGAGCGATGTCCTACACCGTGTTCAGCATAGTTGGAGTGCTGATCTCGCTACGTTCGACCGCGCGTTACCTGCACTTTACCGAAGCGGATGTGGCTTACTCTCATCTCGGCTTGTACGCGTTTTTCACGATGACCATGTTCGGGTCGATGTATTACATCGTGCCGAGGCTGGTGGGTCGCGAATGGCGTTATGCCACGCTCATCAAACTCCATTTCTGGGCATCGGCTTACGGCATCGGACTGATGTCGTTAATGTTGCTCGTCGGCGGATTCGTTCAGGGCGCGAGCCAGAACGATCCGTCTCTTTCATTTATCGAAAGCGTGCAAACCGTGCTGCCATATGTCCGCGGTCTCTCACTGGCAGCGCTGTTGCTAACGGCGTCGCATTTTATCTTCGCGTTCCATTTTGGTCTGATGCTGTTTGGGCTCGGCCGCACGTCGACGGTTCCGACATTTCTAAATCCAGTGGAAGCCGAAGGAACGGAGACACACTTATGAAAGGGCTAATTCCGCTGTTCGTTGGCCTTTTCGGCACCTTCACGTTTTCGTGGGTCGGCTTAACTGTGATTCCGAATCTGCAAATCGGCGCGCTCAATCCGCAGTCGGACGAAGAAGGCACCGACATTTATCCGGTGCCGCAATCGGGAATGGTCGAGCGCGGCAGTCGTATTTATACGGCGAACGGCTGTATTTATTGTCACAGCCGGCAGGTTCGCCCCGATTACGCTGCGTCCGATATTGATCGCAAATGGGGCGCGCGCCGCAGCGCCCCGCGCGATTACATTTTTGATCGACCAGTCGCACTTGGAAAAGAGCGAATGGGACCGGATCTGGCAAACGTCGGAAAGCGAGGCGAGACCCAAGAGTCTCCGGCGCCAAATGCGCCCGCGAGTTCACCCGCACCGTCTGGCGGTGCTGCAACTTCGCCCGCCGCTGGGCAATCGCCAGCACCGTCGAACGCCGCTCCGCCAAAACCTCCCGCCGGGGCCGCGTCGCTCCCGCCAGGAAATTCTCCTGCTCAACCTGCGGCCGCGTCCGCGTCGCCAAATCCGACCGGCGAGCCGGCACTCTATTCTGAAGCGTGGCACCATCGACATCTCTATGCGCCGCGAAGCATGACTCCCGATACCCGAGATTCAAACATGCCGGCGTATCAGTTTCTTTACGAGAAACGTCGGATCAACGGCGAACGTTCCGCCGACGCTGTACAATTGACCGGTCCCGATGCGCCACCCTCAGGTTGGGAAGTCGTTCCAACTTACGACGCCAAATGTCTGGTAGCGTATTTGATGGCGCAGGATCAATCGCATCCGCTTAAAGAAGTTAAAGGCGCGCCGGGCGCAGCGCCGCCGGCTGGTTCTCCTGCAACTTCACCAGGAGGCTCACCGCCGCCAGCTCCACCGAAAAAATGAATGGCCGACCTCCAAATCCATCGTCGCTGACTCGCCAGGGAATGGATTACGGCGAAACCTCCGACGTGCAGGAAGTGCACGCCGCGATTCAGCGCGAAAAACGCGAACCGCGCGTCGGACTTGAGCCGCTGTCGATCTGGCTGATCGCCGTTTACGGGGTCGCAATTTTCACCGGCGGCGCTTATTTCTGGGGCTACTCGGGGAATTTTTCCGGTGACGGATTGGATCCACTTGGTGGACTGCCACCCACGAAAAAAGCCGGCGGCGCACAAGGGGCGGAACAACAGGCCGAGCTTTCTCCGCGCGATCGCGGCAAAAAGATTTTCGCAGCGAATTGCCAAACTTGTCATCAAGCGAATGGCGAAGGCGTTCCGGGTCAATATCCACCGCTCGCCGGCTCGGAATTCACCACGGGCGGCTCAAAACGGCCGGCGATGATTGTGCTTAAAGGATTGCAGGGACCGGTCAAAGTGAAGGGCCAGCAATACGGCAGCGCAGTCATGCAACCGTGGGACAAAACATTGACCGACCAAAGGATTGCAGACGTTTTGACCTACGAACGGAGCGAGTGGGGGAACAACGCAAGCCCGGTGACTGCCGAACAAATTGCAGCGCTTCGCAAAGAACTCGCGAGTCATCCCGAGTCGTTTGCCGAGCACGACATTCTTGCGGTGCCGGCCGACGCCGAACTTTCCGGCGGCGGTGGAGCTCCGCCGGGCGGCGCGCAACCTCCAAAGCCCGGCGAGGCGGCGAAGCCAGCACCACCAAAGCCCGGCGGCTAATTCTTCACGCGATTGCGTCGGCCAGGACTTCGGCCATGTGTTTTGGCCACCGTTCGCTCAGATCGACAATCTGGTGGCGGCAACTCGTTCCCGATGCGACGACAACGTCCGGTTGTTGATTGTCGATCTTGTGCAGCATGTCGGCGGCGACTTGTTTGGACAATTGGTATTTCTCAGTAAGGGCGCCGAACGCCCCGGCCATTCCACAGCATCCAGTCTCGAGAAGTGTCGCGCGACGACCTGGGAGTCGCTCAATTAAACGCGACATGAACGCCGGATTCGTTAGCGACTTTGCGTGACAATGCGCATGGATAGCAACGCTGGTGTCTCGCTCTTTAAATCGAAGCGCGTCTGGTTCTCGCTCCAACAGATCGTCCACGAATTTTTCGAATAGGAAACAGCGCGACGCAATTTGCTCGGCATTCGCGATCTTCAATTCGCGATAATCGTCCCCGAACATCGACCAACAGGACGGTTCGAGAAAAATGATCGCCGTTTCGCCGTTCGTCTGTTGCAGAAGATCGACATTGTGCCGAGCCGATTCCGCTGCCGCGTCGAGATTTCCCTGGCTAAACGCTGGCCGGCCGCAGCATCTCCGGTTTTTCAATAGCTCAACGTCGAACCCGAGCACTTGGAGCACTTTGACGGCCGCGATTCCAATGTTCGGCTCGTGGTAGCGAACAAACGTGTCGTCCCACAGAATCACTTTGCCGCGAGAACGCTCGACCCCGTTTCGTTTTGGATTTTTTGCAAACCAACGATCGAAGCGTTCGCGCGCGTAATGGGGCAACGAGCGTTTCGCGGAAATCCCGAGTGTTTTTTCCATGATTGCGCGCACCGGCGCAAGATCGACAATCAAGTTTGAAAGCCACGGCACCGTGCAGCCGATTCGGCCCAATAAATCTACATTGCTGAAAAGTCGTTCCCGGAGGGGAAGACCGTCGCGTTTCCAACGCGCGTGAAGCATTTCCGCCTTCAGCAAGGCGAGATTGACGTTCGAGGGACATTCCGGCGTACAGCCTTTGCAGGAAAGACAATTGCTGAGCGCCGCGTCGAGCTCCGCTGATTTCAACGGATCGTAGCCGTTGGCTTCTAGCTCCAGCGATCGCCGAATGATATTGGCGCGGCCGCGGGTCGACATGACTTCGTCGCCGGTCGCGACAAAAGTCGGGCACATGACCGGCGTATCTTTGCGGCAGCCGCCGCAGCCGTTGCATTGCTCAAGGTTGCCGATAAACGACAGGTCCTTGAACGCGAACGCGAGTCGTGGCTCAAACGGCAAGTCGATCGGTCGCACGAAATTGTTGCGCAAATGATTGTCGATTTTGTAGGCGAACCCAAAAATCTTTCCTGGGTTGAAAATGTTTTTAGGATCGAACGTTTGCTTGATCTCGCGCATGACCTTGAGCAGCGCGTCGCCGAGTTGGTCGCGCATGTATTCAGTTCGGGCGATGCCAACGCCGTGTTCGGCTGAGAGCGAACCTTTGAATTGACGAACCAGGGCAGACGTTTGGTCGGCGACCAACCGGAACTTTTTCAAATCGGCAGCAGTGTGCAGATCAAGAACGGGTCGGACGTGAAGCAAACCACTCGCGGCGTGTCCGTAGTAACTCGCTTCGAGTCCGAGCGATTTCATGATCGATTGCAAACCGCGGACGTAGTCCGGCAATTGCGCGGGACGAACGGCTGCGTCTTCGATGAATGCGACCGGCTTCTTCGGCCCCACGCATCCGGTCAGCAGCGAGAGGCCAGCTTTGCGCACCGACCAAACGAGATTCATTTCGTTGGTGTCGCGACAAACCTTCGTGCGCAGCCCGAGGTTCCGCGACTCCAAGATCGACAATCGCTCATCGACGTTGTCGTAAAACTCGACGAGCAAAATCGCTTCGCACGGTTGCGCATCGAGCTCGAGCAAATCGCGCGCGGCTTGGAAATGCAGCTGGCCTTTGGTTTGATTGAGCAGGGGACGATCAATGTGCTCGATGGCGGCCGGCTTGAGATCGAGCAACTGGACCGTCGCTTGCATCGCGTCCGTCACCGAACCGAAGAAGATCAACCCAAGACCTTTTTCGCGTGGCAACGGCGAAATTTTCAGTTCGGCCGAAAAGATCGCGGCCAGTGTTCCTTCACTGCCGGCGAGAATCTCATTCAAGTTATTTGGGGTTCGCGAAAAACGTTCGATCCCGTAACCGGGCCAGCGTTTAAGCAATCCCGGCGGCCAGCGTTCGGCCATATCGGCGGCATGGGCGCGAACGAGATTCTCGATCTTGTCTTGCTCGTCGCGCAGTGATTCGTGCGTTGGACCGATGGTGACGATCCGCCCGTCGGCCAAAACAGTCTCGGTGGAAAGAACGTGATCAGCGGTCGTCCCGTAAACCGGGACGCGCGCGCCCGATGAATTGTTGGCGATCATGCCGCCGATGGTCGCGCGCGAACTGGTGGCGACATCTGGACCAAAACATAATCCGTGCGGTTTAAGGAAAGTATTCAGTTGGTCGAGCACAACGCCGGCGCCCACCCGAATCGAGCCTTTGTCGATGTTGAGGTTTTCGATCTTGCGATTGTGGCGCGAGAAATCGACAATGAGTCCTTCGCCGATCGCATTCCCAACCAGACTTGTGCCGGCGCCCCGAGGAGTGATCGAGATGTTTTCGTCCGCTGCGGCCTTAATTACCGCGCTCGCTTGTTCTGGGCTGGCCGGGAATGCGACGCCGAGCGGCTCAATTTGATAGATCGAAGCGTCGGTGGCGTAGAGGTGGCGGGTAAGGTCGTCGAAATGAACGTCGCAGCCCGTCCCGCAGATCCGTTGTTCAGAACTTTTACTGATCACTCCGCCGATAATTTAACACAACAAAGGACGGGCGAGAGGCACTGGCAGGTGAATTGCTATCAATTCGGCCCAGCAGTGAGCATCACGCTGAAGAGCAAGATTCGCTACAACGGCAAGGAATATTCCAGTCCGGCCGAATTGCCGCCCGATGTTCGCATGGCTTATGAAAAGGCGCTGAACGAGGGCACGGTGAAAAAGAAGTTCGTTGTAAACGGCGACCGGTTCGCCAGCGAAAACGTAATGCCCGCCGATCTCCGAAAACTTTGTGACGACCTCATGAGCGTGATCGAGAACAATGGCGAAGTGACGATTCCCAGCGGCAAAAATCCCAAGCGGCTTCTCACCAAGCGCGAGTTCGCGATCGCGGTCGCCGTGGGCGCCGGGATCGCCACGCTTGTTCTGGTACGAATCGTACACGGCTAGCGGGGCGCATCCGAAAACAGCGGCATTTGCAATTCCTCTGGCTCGGTTTCGGCAAACCGCACACCGACCCCGATAAGCCGGACCTTTTTGCCGCTGCGAGCGAATGCTTCGGTGAGCAGCGAGTTAAACGCGGGAAGCGTCGGTTCCAAGCCAACGCGCTCGGCAGTTGTGCGGGTGAAATCGGCGAACTTCAGTTTCACAAAAATTCTCGTGATTCGCCGCTCAGTTTCTTTTTGGGTGAGATCGGCCATTAATTCCTCGAACAGTTCCTCCAACCGCTCTTCGCATTCTTCCAGCGTCCCCAGATCGCTCGGAAAGGTTTCCTCGGTGCTGAGCGATTTTCGCGGACGGTCCGGTTCGACCGGGCGATCATCGGTTCCGCGGCAAAGATCGAAGAGCTCGCTTCCGAATTTGCCGAAAAGATCGACAAGATCCGGTCGCGAGAACCGCTGAAGCTCTCCACAAGTTCGGACTCCGAACTCTTGCAATCTCTTTTCGGTTTTGTCGCCGATGCCCCAGATTTCGCGCACGGGAAGATCCTTCATGAATTCCGGAACTTCAGCCGCCGTTACCTCAAGTTGGCCATTCGGTTTTCGCATCGCGCTGGCGATCTTCGCGATCAGTTTGTTCGGCGCGATTCCCGCCGAGGCCGTGAGTTTTGTTTTTTGAAAGATTAAATCTCGAATCACTCCCGCTAATGCCCCGGGTGCGCCGGGATGCGCGCTGACGTCGAGATAAGCTTCATCGAGCGATAGCGGCTCAACTAAAGGTGTGAAGCGGTGCAAAATTTCGCGAACCACAGCTGCTTCCCGCCGGTAAACATCGAATCGGGTGGGCAAGACGATCAATTGCGGACAGCGTTGCAGGGCCATGAAGGTCGGCATTGCCGAACGAACGCCGAAAGCGCGCGCTTCGTAATTGCAGGTGGTCAGGACGCCACGGCGATCCCGTGCGCCGCCCACGCCGACCGGTTTGCCGCGCAAAGCTGGCCTATCCCGGACCTCGATCGCCGCGTAAAAGCAATCCATGTCCAGATGAATGATGGCGGACGAAGCGGATTTGTTTTCCACTTCGAAAATTTAGCGTCAAATCGAAGCAATCTCATCTTTCACAGAGGTTTGGGTTGACTGATGAAAACGGAATTGCTTAAGATTGTTCCTACCTGGCGGCCATGTCCCTCATCCCGAGCGAATCGTACAGCTTTCCCGATCACTTTACTCGAACGGTTACGCCATCTCGCCGGCCGAGAGAGGGGAAGCCGCAAGCAGCAGCGGTTGATAGACCACGGAAGAGACCCGCGATTGTGGCGTTGCCTGACCCGCCGCCGGTGCCCGTTCAGTCGGAAATTATCTTGGAAGAGCCGGCAGCGGAGCCGCCGCCAGTAATTGAGCCGGTGCGCAGCAAGGTCGCGCCGCCAAACCCGGCGGTTCGACGCGCGACCGCTCCGCCGCCAAGAATTCCCGAGACGCCAGGGCGAAGAATTCCGCTTCCGGCGACCTTGAAGCCCAAGGTGCGTTGGAACAATCGCGCCGCCCCAATGGATCCGCCTTCAGTTCGAAACAATGGCAATGGCAACGGTGCTGCCAAATTCGCTCCTGAAATGCCTCCGGCGCAAAACGTGATTCCGATGAAGACGGCCACAGTCGCTCGACCTCCGCGTCTACTGCCGCCCCCGGCGCCGGTTATGCGACAGCCGGTTCAAGCTCCGGTTCCCCTCGCGGCGGAAATGCGTCCCGCTCAAAGGCCGCAGCCATTGCCGCAAAAGCTGCGGCCGGCAGTGGTTGCAAATCCGCAGGCCGACTTTTTCGAAATGTTCACCGATGACGGTCAGACTGCTACTATGAAACGCCGCCGGAAAATGAAATTCCGTCGCTTCATTGCCTGTGAAGCTGCGGCCGTCGCTGTTCTTCTGCCGCTCGTGGTTGTCGGGCTCACGCTTAGCATCACCGCTCCAGGGCTCCTTTGGATGATTAACATTTTCACCATCGCAGCGGCGGTTGCGGCGGCAGTGATCCCGATTGTCTTTTACGCGTTCACGCCGACGCTGCCTGAGCTCGAGCGCTAACTCGCTTTCCACGGTCCAGGATCGACATAGTGCGAGTAGATTGCCTTTTCGCCGAATTTACGCGATGGACGACCAACAATTATGAAGCCGTCCGTAACCCGGGTCTTCATGGTGCGTCACGGCGCGACCGTCCTCAGCGCTGAAGATCGCTTCGCCGGCGCTACAGACGTCGCTCTTTCTGATGAAGGCCGTGAACAAACGCGTCGACTGGCCGAGCGGCTGAGCCATGAGAAAATCCTCGCGGTTTACGCGTCACCGTTAGGGCGAACAGTCGAAACCGCCCAGATTCTCGCCGCTCCGCACAAGCTAGACGTTCAAACGCGCGATGGGCTGCGCGAAATCAATCACGGTCGATGGGAACACTTGACGCGGCGCGAAGTCGAAGAAAAATTCCCCGAGGAAGCCGCCGAATGGGAGAAAGATCCGTACACATTTGCACCGCTCGGCGGCGAAAGCGGATTGGCGGTGACCGCGCGGGCCTTGCCCGTGCTGATTGAATTGGTTCGAAGTCATCCCGGCGAAAATATCCTGGTGGTCTCGCACAAAGCGACGATCCGACTTTTGCTCAGCTCTCTTCTCGGTTTCGATCCGAGACGATATCGAGACAATCTCGATCAGAAACCGGCGGCGCTGAACATTGTCGATTTTCGTGACGCCACGCGGCCCCGGCTTACGTTGTTTAATGACACGTCGCATTACGACAAGGCGGGCAAAGCGATCCCGGAAATTTCCGAGTCCCGCTTGTCGAAGTGGTGGAATATGCGGGTCGATCAGTCGCGGTGACAACGTCTGGCCCTTTAGTGATAGGCGCGACCGGCGGTTCGGGCACCCGCGTGGTGGCGCGACTGGCGCGTCATGCCGGCTACGATCTCGGGCGCAATTTGAACTCCGCGGAAGATGCGCTCGAATTCTATTCGTTTCACGACAAGTGGATTAATCGATTTGTCTCGGCTGAGCGCGCTGGCAACACGCTGTCTCAGTCCGATGCGAAGCAGATGGAGTCGGAGTTTCAATCCGTGCTGGAGCGACATTGCCCCGAGGCGATGCGGAAAGAGAGGCGGTGGGGTTGGAAGGCGCCGCGCAGCATCTATTTGTTGTCATTTTTGATGGGGCAGTTCCCGGATTTAAAATTCATCCACGTGCTGCGCGATGGCCGAGACATGGCTGTTTCACCAAATCAAAACCAATTGCGAAAGCATGCTGCCGCCGTTCTTAACTGGCGGGAGCGGTTGTTTTGCTCGGCCCCAGAGCGCGCCATGCTTTTATGGGACCAAGTGAATCTTCATGCGGCCGAGTTTGGCGGATCGAAGCCGCACGAGAATTATTTGCGAGTTCGATTTGAGGACCTATGCGGAAAGCCGGTCGAGACCACCGCGCAGATCGTGAATTTTCTCGGCGCGAGAGTTGATCCGGAGTCAATTGCCAGCGCAGAAATCTCCCCGCCACCAACGTTGCAGCGTTGGCGCAAATGTCCGCCGTCGCTCATCGCGAAGCTCGAGCGGGTCGGCGCGGATTCCCTGCGAAAATTTGGCTATTTGACCTGAAATTTCGATTGATTTCGCAGCGGGCACAGCCGCGGAAAGACCGGCGCACGATCAAAATTCGGGCTTTGCAATGAGCCTTTCTCTTTAGATATTGAACGGCTAACTTTTTCCGCAATGGACGCTTCCACTTCTCTCGAGACTCACGGCGAACATGGACATCGGCACGAGGCAGGGCACGAACACGAGCACCATGAGCTCGGTTTTTGGCGCAAATACATTTTTTCGACCGACCACAAGGTGATCGGCATCCAGTACGGAATTTGTGGTCTAATCTTTTTGTTCTTTGGCTTTAGCTTGATGATGATCATGCGCTGGCAGCTGGCTTACCCAGGCCAGGCGTTGCCGGTTATCGGTAAGTGGCTGCCTTATTTCTTCGGTCCGAATACGATGCCGGACGGAAAAATGACACCGGAGTTCTATAACTCGCTCGGCGCCATGCACGGCACGATCATGATCTTCCTCGGCGTTGTGCCAGTGGCATTTGCGGCATTCGGCAACTTCGTCGTGCCGCTCCAAATCGGCGCGCCTGACATGACATTTCCAAAAGTGAACGCGGCCAGCTTTTGGGCGTTCGGGGTTGGCGGCGCCATCATGTTCACCAGCTTCTTTGTTCCGGGCGGCGCGGCCAAGGGAGGCTGGACTTCGTACACACCCCTCTCCGACATCTCCGATAAAGGACCGGGATTGCATCCCTTTTTCAATGGGCAATCATTGTGGTTGCTTGGATTTATTTTCCTAATCACATCGTCGTTGCTCGGCGCAGTCAATTTCATCACTACGATCATTCAACTGCGCGCGAAAGGTCTGACCTGGATGCGCCTTCCGTTCTTCGTTTGGGCGCAATTTGTAACCGCTTTTCTGCTGCTGCTGGCGTTTCCGCCGCTCGAAGCCGCCATTGTTATGCAACTGATGGATCGCACCGCGGCCACCAGCTTCTTCCTGCCGGCGGGAATGATCGTTAACGGCCAGCCGCTCCACATCAGCGGTGGGGGCAGTCCGTTACTTTGGCAACATCTGTTTTGGTTTCTCGGCCACCCGGAAGTTTACGTTTTGATTCTTCCGGCGTTCGGAATTGTTGCCGAAATTCTGGCCAACAATTCGCGTAAGCCGCTTTGGGGCTACAAATCTCTCGTGTTCTCGGTCCTGGTGATTGGCTTTTTGTCGTTCATCGTCTGGGCGCACCACATGTGGCTGACTGGAATGGGCTCCACGGTGAGCGCATTTTTCCAAACCACGACACTGCTAATCTCCATTCCGTCGGTCATCATTCTGAGCGCGTTTTTCATTTCGCTCTGGGGCGGATCGATTCGGTTCAATGTTCCGATGCTATGGGTGACGGCGTTCCTGCCGATGTTCGGAATCGGCGGGCTCACCGGTATTCCGCTCGCCTTTAATTCGGCCGACCTTTACTTGCACGACACTTATTACGTGATCGCGCACTTCCATTACATCGTCGCGCCGGGAACGATCTTCGGATTGTTCGCGGGTGTTTATTATTGGTTCCCAAAAGCGACCGGGCGACAAATGAGCGAGTTCTGGGGCAAAGTGCATTTCTGGCCGTCGCTCATCTGCATGAACGTGATTTTTCTGCCGATGTTTTTGCAGGGAATGCTCGGCATGCATCGGCGCTGGTACGATGGGGGCCAGGGCTGGACGCTCGCCGGCGAACACGTTTGGGGCCTGAGCGGTTTTCAATGGAACACCCCGATCTCCTGGGCCGCATGGATCATGGGCCTCGCTCAAATTCCGTTCATCATCAATTTCTTCTGGAGCATCAAGCACGGCAAAAAAGTTGACGATAATCCTTGGCAGGCGACGACGCTGGAATGGACAGCGCCGAATCGGCCGCCGCACGGAAATTTCGTGACGACTCCAATCGCTTATCGGGGGCCTTACGAATACAGCCTGCCCGGACGAGACAAAGATTACACCATGCAAAATGAACCGGTGGAGGAATCCGAGCGCAGGCCGCGCAAGGTCACCGAGCCGGTCTTAGTCGGTTAGCGAATGGAAATTCCTTACACAATCTCCACCCGGCCGGATACCGGGTTGTGGAACGCCAAGATCGGCATCTGGCTGTTTCTGGCGTCCGAAGTGATGCTTTTCGGCGGACTTTTTTCCGCTTACGTCTTTTTGCGACTCGATGCCCAGCCGGGCGAATGGCCGCACGGACTGCTCAATGTTCCGGTCGGCACCATGAACACTGCGATCCTGATCATGTCATCGGTCACGGTCGTGCTGGCCTGGGCAGCGCTGAAAATGCGCCGCTACAACGCTTACTGGTGGTACATGCTCGCCACAATTCTGTGCGGCGTAATCTTTCTTTTCGTTAAACTCTATTACGAGTGGCCACAAAAGTTTTCGCACTACGGCGTGTTCATTAAACCCGACGCGCGCGAAAAATATGAGCAGTATTTGGGTAATCATCGCCGCGAAGAAAAGGGATTGGAACCGCGGATTGAGATCACCGGCCACTTGGAAAATCACGAGGCGCTGACCGATCCCAACGTCAAGGAATACGAAATCGCGATGGATCCGGTTAACGCGGATCCAAATAATCCGACGAACGATCGCCCGCATTTTCTCTACGTCCCGCCGACGGACAAGGTCGCGAAGATCGAAAAGGAGGACGTCGAACGAATCAGTTCATTTGGACCGTGGCACAGCGCGTATTTCGCGAGTTATTTTACGATCACCGGACTACACGGAGCGCACGTGCTCGGCGGTGTTCTGGTTTTCCTCTATATGTGGCTACCCGTCAGCAAAAAAGTTTACCAGCGCAATCCCGAGCACCTCGCCAATCGCGTCGAGGTTTCCGGGTTGTTCTGGCACTTTGTCGATCTTGTCTGGATTTTTGTCTTTCCGCTTTTTTATTTGCTCTAAGCCATGAACAACCCACCCGAAATCGCGCAGGATCCAGCGGAGCATGAAGAATACGCGCATGGCGTACACCAACACGTTTCGCGATATTTGTTGGTCGGTGGATTGCTGCTTCTATTCACGCTCCTGACGGTCGCGTTATCGTACGTGGATTTCGGCGGGTTCTTTTCGTGGCTCTTTCACACTCACATTTCGCCGGGATCCGGCCGGAAATTGAACATCACGGTCGCGATTTTAGTAGCCACGTTCAAAGCAGGTTTGGTTGCGCTCATCTTTATGCACCTCGCTGCGGAGAAACGTTTGATCTATCGAGTTCTAATTTTTACCGGCTTCTTTGTTCTCGGACTTTTCTGGCTCACTTATCTCGCTTGGTACGATCCGGTCACACGCTAGATGTCACTCAAAGCCTTCCATATCATTTTCGTGATATTTTCAACGCTGCTCGCGCTGGGAGTGGGCAGCTGGTGCATTTGGGTCAATCTCGTCGAAGGCGCGCCGGTTTACCTTGCTGGCGCAATTGCCTCATTCGCCAGCGCGGTTACCCTCGTTATTTATGGCGTCTGGTTTTATCGGAAAATGAAACGGCTTCGCATCATCACATGAAAAAGTTTCTGTCGAGCTTGCTTCTGTCGATCTTGCTGGTCGCCCAAGAGGCGAGTGCGTGTCCGTTTTGCTACGGCGCGAAAGACGGCAAATCGACCGAACACATGGCCGTCGCCATTTGGTTCCTTTTTGGCGCGGTGATGTCAGTGCTCGGCGGAATTGGCGCATTCAGCTACAGCATTTGGCGCCACGGCCGGATGCCGACTCCGCCGCATGAACAGTTGATCGAAGATTTGAACAAAGATGAATAGTCTGGCGCTGATCAACGAATTTCTCGGCCAACCGCCGAACGCTTCCGAGCACGGCTATCAGATCGATCATATTCTTGAATTCGCGCATTGGTTCATGGGCGCGCTCTTCGTTGGCTGGTCGGCCTTCTTTGTTTTCGTGTTGATTCGTTTTCGCAAGAGCCGCCAGCCGAAAGCCGATCACGCCGGCGTGAAGAGTGGAATTTCGACCCACCTCGAATTTTCCGTTGTCCTGATCGAAGCCGTTCTGCTTATCGGTTTCGCGATTCCGCTTTGGGCGAAGCGGGTAAATGAATTTCCACCGACCCAGGACGCCGTTCTTGTCCACGTCGTTGGTCAGCAGTTCAACTGGACCTTTCACATGCCCGGCCCCGACGGGCAGTTTGGACGACGCGACATCAATTTAGTCACGAATTCGAATCCCCTCGGCGTCGATCCGAACGATCCGGCGGGCAAAGACGACATTGTCGTGCTTGGCGAATTGCACGTCCCGGTGAATCGACCGGTGATCATCGAACTTTCCTCAAAAGACGTGATTCACAATTTCGGTATCCCTCACATGCGAATTGCGGCCGACGCAATTCCGGGATCGCTGATTCCAATGTGGTTCAAGCCGGTCAAAACCGGCACCTATGAAGTTGTGTGTGGCCAGCTCTGTGGCCTTGGCCATTATGGAATGAAGGGAACAGTCGTTGTCGATTCACCTGCTGATTATCAAGCGTGGCTGAAGGAGCGTGCCGAGTTGGCCGGAACGCAAAGCGCGCCACCGGCGACTCAGCGTCCGCCGGGCGCACCAACGCCCGGCACAGTTCCGCCGCCAGGCGCGCCGAAAACCGAAAATCCAGCCGCGAAAGTTTCGCCAAGCCCCAGCGGCCAATAGTCGGGCCGCTCGATTGTGGCGGAAAGATCGACATCGTCGGCGCGTTGGCTTAATCGCTTCACCTGGTTCACGGCCTTCGCCACACTGCTGTTGATTTGCAGCGGCGGAATGGTCACGAGCAAAGGAGTCGGCCTCGCCGTGCCTGATTGGCCAACGACGTTTGGCTACAATATGTTTTTGTTTCCGGTCTCGAAATGGATCGGCGGTGTTTTGTTTGAGCACATGCATCGCCTCATCGCTTCAACGGTTGGATTTCTCACTCTCATCCTCGCGGCCTGGCTCTGGCGTACCGAAGATCGACAATGGGTTAGAACACTCGGCTTAACCGCGGTAGCCGGCGTCATTCTTCAAGGAATTCTAGGTGGTTTGCGAGTTACGATGTTGAAAGATCAGATCGGAATCTTCCACGCGTGTCTGGCGCAGGCGTTTCTCGGCCTGATCGTGCTTATCGCTATCGCGACCACCAATTTCTGGCGATCGTTTTCCGCGAAACTCGATGGAGTCAAAGTCGCCCGGCTCAAAACCATCGCTGTTGTAACGACGATTGCGATTTACATTCAGCTCGCTCTCGGCGCGACGATGCGGCATCAGCACAAGGATCTCGCCATTCTCGATTTTCCGACTGCCAACGGCGCGTGGATTCCGGATACAAGCGCGACAGCGTTGGCAAAGACCAACACGTGGCGCGATTCACGCGGTCTTTCGGACGTTGATGCGTTTCAAATCTGGCTGCAAATGGCGCACCGCTTTCTCGCGGTCTTGATCGGCATCGCGGTGATTACATTTTGCGTTCGCGTCTTGCGCGAGGCGGCCGAAGTCATTGTGTTTCGGCGGTTGTCGATCCTGTGGGTAATTTTGTTTTTTCAGCAGTTCGCGCTTGGCGCGTGGACGATCTGGAGCAATAAGGCCGCCGATGTCGCGACCACGCATGTCGCGGTCGGCGCGATGATGTTATCGTTTGGCGTGAGCGCGTGGACAATTTCATGGCGAGCTTCGCAACCGGCCAATCAATGAAAACTGCGACCGCGGATTCTGATTCAGCTGAAATTGGAAGGTCTCGACCTGGACTGGTTCGTGATCTAGTTGAACTGGTTAAAGCCCGGCTGACACTGCTCGTTTTGCTGACAACGGCAGTCGGTTTTTATCTTGGCGCAGAGGGTCCCATCAATATTGCGGCGCTGCTGCACACGGTCCTCGGTACCGCAGCGGCGGCTGCGGGCGCTGCGGCGCTCAACCAGTGGTGGGAACACAGACTCGATGCGGTGATGCGTCGAACACAATCCCGACCGCTCCCTGCCGGGCGAATGCGACCGATTGATGCGCTCGTCATCGGCAGCACTTTGTCGATCTTCGGTGTCACTTATCTGGCGCTGGTTTGCAATGCGTTGAGCGCAGCGCTCGCTGCGATCACTATCATCATTTACATTTTTGGTTACACACCGCTCAAGCTGATGAGCACGTTCAACACCGCGCTTGGCGCAGTTCCAGGCGCTTTACCGCCGATGATCGGCTGGGCGTCAGCGCGCGGAACACTCAACGCGGGCGCATGGATGCTTTTTGCGATTCTGTTTTTCTGGCAATTGCCTCACTTTTTCGCGATCGCGTGGATGTATCGGGACGATTACGCGCGAGCCGGATTTCAAATGATCTCAGGGGACGATCGCACCGGTGAGCGCAGCGCCAGCCAAAGTGTCTTCTTTTGCATGCTTCTTTTTATCATTGCTGGATTGCCGGCTTATCTCGGAATCGCGACCGTCTTCTATCTTTTGACGGAGCTAATTCTCGGGGGAGTGTTCGTCGGCGTCGCCTTGCGTTTTCTGAAGACGCGGACTCGTGCAGATGCGCGGCGACTGTTCATCATGTCTATCATCTATTTGCCGTTGTTGCTCGGCGCGCTTGTATTGTCCAAAGCATGAATGGAACTGCGACTTTAGATCGACAACAACCCAAGCCGGCGACGGCTTGGAAAGTGGTGTTGATCGCGATTCCAGTTGTCACTCTCGGGCTCTTACTCTGGCTTCGACAACTGGAGGTGAATGCACTTCGTCAGCGGGCGATTTCGTCCTATGGAAACGTTCCTGAGTTTCAGTTGATCAATCAGGATGGAAGAAATTTCGGATCCTCGGATCTGCGCGGCAAAATCTGGATTGCCGACTTCATTTACACAACGTGCCCTGGTCCGTGTCCGATGATCAGCAACCGGATGAGCGAATTACAAAAGCCGCTGGAAAGAACGGATGTGCATCTGGTTTCATTTACGGTCGATCCGTCGAAAGACACGCCGGAAGTTTTACGCACCTACGCGGAAAGATTGCAAGCCGAACCCGGGCGCTGGGATTTTCTGACCGGAGCGCAGTCGACGATTTACAATTTATCGCGGAACGGATTCAAACTCGCGGTCGGAGAAGAAAAAGGGGTTCCCATTCACAGCACGCGAATGATTTTGGTGGATCGACATGGAGCGATTCGTGGTTACTACGATGCCGCCGAACCAGACACCGTTACTAAATTGGTTGCCGACACCACTCATCTTCTGCGCGAGCAGCCGAAGTAAATCTCCACTCGGAAATCAACCTTTAGCGAGTGTCTTCGAACCAGCTGGCGAAAGCGTAGTTTCCGATGGCGGAATTACCGCCGCCCGTGTTCAGCGCTTCATCGTAGTGCAGCCCGGCACCGCCGCTGAGATTCAAGGAATTGCCAATGAGTGCGCCGCTTACACCGCCCGATCCCGAAATAGTGACGTCGAATCCGGGAGCATCGAAAACTCCGGTGAAAAGTGCGCCGCCGGAAATCGTGACTTTATGTCCGGTGCCCACCCCGTTAATCGTCACATTTTGCGCAAGGCCACTCTGATTCAGATATGAACCTCCGCTCAGAGTGATGTCGTTATCGACCCAGTATGTGACGTGAACTTTGGGATCCTGGGTGATGTAGGCGCTGCCCGATGTTGTCATTTTTCCGGTGACCCATATCTCGATGTAGCTATCAGTGCCATCAGTGTTGGCCGCTAGAGTGAAAACATTGCTGCCAGAAAGATTTATCTGGCTCAGCTTGAAACGTGTCGGCGCAGTCTTTGTCCCAGCTGTTAAGGTTACTGTTCCGTTTACTTGTGAAACAGATGAATCCCACATGCCCGAGGTCCAGCTCGGATCGGATGTTGAGGGGATCTGGCCATTGAACGGGGTCGAGATGGTGCCTTGAACATTTGTGGTGTTTTTTACCGCCGAGCCGCTATAAGCCAGACTGCCGTAAACGTAGGTGCTGTTCAGATTTGAGTTTCCGCTGTTCGTCGTGGCGACGTCACCATGCGACTGTCGCTTGGTAACATCGTAGGCGCCGTTGGTCGACTTAAACGGGTCAGTCGAGTTGAAACTGTCGATTAGCCCACCGCCGCTCATAGTGATCGTGCTTTTCAATGTGATGCCGCGAACCCAAGTGCTCTGAGCGAGAGCTTGGACGATTACTTCAATTGTTCGGCTTGCTTGAGGAGAAGAGATCGAGTTGCTCGTCTTCCGATCGAATCTTAATCCGATCTTGCGTAGATCGTTGTCCAGTCGCTGATTCGATACACGCGGTGGCCCCACGGTCGCTGCCGTTCCGGTTGCGCGAATTCGATACCATTGATTTCCATTTGAATCGAGCGGCAAGCCGGCCGTGTCGATGGTCGTCCACATTGAGATGAGATTGTTTCCTTCGCCGGCAGTGGTGATTGCGTTACTTACTTGGTATTGGGCCAGCTGCGAGGTCAGCGAGTTCGCCAGATAATTGTAATGGTTTGAGCCTGGAGGAGCCGATGCTGTGGTCGGCGTTGGGCCAGGTTGAGGTTGCAAATTAGGAACGGATCCAGTCATCGTTATCCAGTTTGTCCAAGTTCCGGTATTAAGTGCCGCGATCGCCTGGTCGACCGCGCTTTCGGCTCCACCCAGGGCTTGCTGCCAGCTAGCGGCCTGAGACACGGAGTTTGCGTTTTGGCTCGCGATATAGAGGCTGGTGATACACAAAGTCGCCAGGATCGTGATGGTAAGAAGCGTTACTAGAAGAATACTGCCTTTTCGAAGTTGGGGATTAGTTGTCATTTTGATTATTGGCGAGCTGTCGCGTTGCGAAGGAAGGTGTTGGAATAAAGTGTCGTGCCAGTTACAGGGTCGGGTCCGACCGGAGTTGTGAACTTGGGTGAGAAGGTGATGCTGCAGCTGACGCTCGACGTCAGATCTTGGGACGTAACCTGGAAGGACGACACATTGGTCGCAATTGTGTTGGCTGTGCCGTTAACTTCGCGGATGAAGCTCGATGAGAGCTTGTAATACCTGATCGTCGTTGTGGTGGCGCCGTATTTGATTGCTCCGTCGGAATCGAAGGTTGGATCCAGGGCGTGGGCATTGGACCATTTGGGATTGCTGTTGTTTGCGTCGTAATAATTCGGGATCGTAATTGTCAGGACATTGTTTGCGTCTACTGATGCCGTCAGTGCGCGGCGGACGTCCAGCGCGATGTAATCAGAGACTCGCAATTGGTCGCCATCGGAGAACGAATATCCTTCTACCGCAGCGAAACTGCGCATCAAGGCGACTCCCCCGACCACCATCGCGGTCAACACAACGGAACTGCCCGCCATTGTCATAAGCATTTCAATGAGCGTGAAAGCAGAATTCTTCCATTTCGGCCTGATCATGGGCCAATGTTGCCCTTTCCGAAGATTGCCGAAAGCTGTCGCGTCCGGGTGCGACCATTGGCGCCTGCCCATTGCAACAAGAGGTCGACCTGCAGAAGGTTGTAGTTAGCCAGATTGTCGTTGGTCGACAATTCTTGGGGATTGCTTTGGTGCTGTGGATTACGCAAAAGCACGATCGGCGTCACAGCGGTGTTTCCATAAACGCCAACCGCTATCTGTTCGTTGAGCGATCCAAGAGGGCCTTCCGAACCGGTCGCGGAGCTAAAGATGTTTGTCTCTAAGTAATCTTTCGTCGCGATTTGCGTGAAACTGCAAGCGCGCAAAGCCTCCATCCTTTGCTGGAGCACCATCGTGGCGGCAGCGCTTTCCTTTTGGGTTTTCAAGGCAATAAGCAGCCGGGA
>Ga0307479_10001319_pt1 | contig 22548 bp, 33 predicted proteins | sample atmos_gasesECM4C_FD_203743 | JGI IMG/M metagenome (GOLD analysis project Ga0307479, IMG submission 203743) | Hardwood forest soil microbial communities from Morgan-Monroe State Forest, Indiana, United States - atmos_gasesECM4C_515 | ecosystem: Environmental > Terrestrial > Soil > Temperate...
CAATGACGAAAAGGACGATCGCGCTCCCATCACTAAAGGCGACATTGCCATTCTCACGTTCCTGAGCGCTCTCGAGCAGGTGGAAGAGGATCTCTGGACGCAGTATTCCGAGCTCGGCGGCACGCAGGACAACGAAGTTTCAGGGCTCAACGGCGGAAATTCGCTGTACCAAGCCGCTCTTCAGATCCTCGATGGCGATATGTCTCAGTACATCCACGACAACACCGATGATGAGATCAGCCATCACCGGTTCCTGAACAACTACTTAGTCTCAAAAGGCGCCAAGCCAATCGACTTGAGGAAACAATTTGCGAATTTGCCGAGCAGCAAGGCAGATGGCGCAAGGCAAATTGGGCGGCTTACAAATCTCACGCAGCTCACCGTCGACACCAGTTTCTGGTCACGCTACCGCAGCATCACGAATCCCGATTTCGATCCGAATGCGCCCTTCGCGCAAGCCGTCCCGAGCTTGAACGTGAAGCAGCACACGGCGATTCCCAGGTCCAATGCGGACACGGCTAATAGCACGATCACTAACAACAACCCTCAAAGCATCAGCACTCACCTCCAGGCCATCGCTTTCACTGCCGGATTCCACTTTGCATTTATCGAACAAGGCGGCAGCAGCCTCTATCCCACGCTGGCGCAGAAGGTAACGAACCTCGAGGTTTTGCGAATCTTGCTCAGCATCGGTCCGAGCGAGACCATGCACTTCCAGACGTGGCAGGACAAGGCCGGCAATGCTCTTCCGATTTCCGACACGGACAACGGACCGGGCGGCACGGGCGCAACAGTAACGTTCTCGACGCTCTCTGCTGCCCAGGGCGAGACGGATCCCGAGTCCCTCAACGGCGATACGTTGCAGGCCAACCTCATCATGCCCGAGCCGACCCACTTCCTCGATCCGAACTTGGGTCCCGTCGCTATCGTTCGCCCAACATCCACAAAACTCAACGGCGCCGTGGCCGCTGTTCAGGGCTTCGTGGATGACGGGCTCTTCATCGGCCAACCGAAGCATTTCACGGACCTCCTCTTCGAGCTGGCTAACGACGCGGACCAAGCAACGCGTGGGTTCTAGGCACTTGTCAGCAACGCTGCCACTGGGCGTCCCAGGATATCGGGACGCCCTTTTTTCCTTTTCGTGCTGATTCCAAGTACCTGATAACACGCCACAATTCAACTCACACTCTTGCGCGTGAGCGATTGTGCAAAATTCGAGCGGAAACGAGGCCAATATAATCGCGGACAGGGAAGCCACGGACAAAATGATTCGTGCGCCGGCGCCATGAATTCAAACGATAGTGTGCCCAGATCAGCTCGCGCTCATTGTCGATAATCGCGTGCCTAATCGCACGGACTCTTTCTAGACTTGACGTGGGCCTTTCTTCCCTAAGCGTGATGAGCCTGGCTTCGTCCCTTGGTAACGGCCGCATCCCAGTAGGTTTCCTTACAAACCCGACACTCCCGTCGGGTTTTACCGCCCGCCGATACGGGCGCTTGCAAGTGAATTGCGGCCCCCCGGCTCTCCCAGCATTTCGGACAAAAAGGAACGTTGTCCCCCTCCAGAAAGTAGTAACCGGATTGTGGACGTGTATGCATCCTTGCCGGCAAGTCCAGCTGTGGTTTGAGGCTTGCCAGCTCGGAGGCAAGTTCGAGGTTGCGGCTCTCTATCGCAAAGATCTCTTTCTGCAAATCGAGGATTAGTTTCACAAGCTCGCGGTCGGCTGTGTTACTGATTATTTTCCTGATCTTTGTGAGCGTGCTGAGTGGATCCATCTTCGCACACACCAACAACTCGAGATTCGGAAAGCTTAGGAAGCGTCGCACGAAAATACTACTGGTCGAAGGAACAGTCGAGGAACAGGGATCGGTCAATTACTGTAATTGACCCTGCGACAGCAAACTGCTTTGAAGACTTTGAAGATAGGTGTCGAGAACAGGGATTATCGCCACCTATCTCGAAATGAGAAAGGTGAGAAGAGGATTTATCAACAGTAGAGACAGTTCGATGCGAGTGTGATCTCCACGAAATCGGACAGATCGCCCAGTTTTCCCGGTGGTCCGGTGCTCTCTGACGTAACTACTACGAAATCCGACGCGCGTTCTTCTTGAAACATCTGCGATAAGGAATAAGAATTGCAGCAAATCAATGAAGTTCCGACCATGGCTTGTAGCCACTATATTCACACTCACGGCAACGGTCGCAGCCGTTCAACAGAAATCTGACTCCGCATCGAAGTTCGTCGCGCTTGAAGCAAAATGGAACGACGCGTATAAGCGGAGCGACATTGGCGCAATGAACAGTCTCATCACGGACGATTTCATTATCACTGTTGAAGACGGTGCCACCTACAGCAAGGCGGGGTACATAGCGCACTTGGCCACCACTACCGAACACGTCGAAGTTGCTGAAATAACCGATGTTCAGGTGCGCGTGCATGGAGACGTCGCCGTGGTGACTGGAGCGTACTACGAACGAGGGACATCGAAGGGCAAACCCTACGAATACCGTGACCGGTTTACTGATGTCTGGGTCGGAGTGGAGAATAAGTGGCGAATATTAGCGTCACACTACAGCATTCCCACGAAGTAAGCACTGCAAGTGGCATCAGCCAATTCAGCGAGTCGTGCCGCTCTGTCGGGCTGTAATGGCGAGGGGAAAACTACCCTGCCCAGATAACTGTCGAGAACAGGGATTATCACTGGCTATCTCACTCTGAGATAGGTGGTGGGAAGCGGATTTATCAGCATCTATCTGCAACAGGCAGCTCGGTCGTGCAAGCATAGTTTCTGAGCAGCCGACCATCCGTTCGGAATTGATCCGCGGCATTCGAGTTGATGACAAGCAAAACCAGAGAGTTTCTTTCAAGCTCCGGCCTGCCGCTAGGAGCGTTCCAGCCTCTCGCGCACGGCGCCTATATGCAATCTGACATCGTACACGAGCGGCTCGAACGGCGCCGGAAGCCTCAAACGAACTACCTTCTCCTCCAAGAGGTCCAGTCGTGAGAGTAGCTCCTCCCTGTCCCGCGGGGCCACGGGTTCGGACCCGATTTCCCTTTCGAGCACGCGCAAATCGTTGTACAGCAGATAGACCCGGCGCCGCATCATCCATCCGTAAGCCTGGGGCGCCACCACCAACAGGGATAGACCACTCCGAACAGGGGAATAAGCAACACCAGCAGTTCCTGAACGAGCACAGCCAGCCAGAAGGGCAGATGACGCTGGAAAAATGGCCTTCCCGTCTTATAGAACTGCGTCGCATGCTCGCTCAACGGTAGATCAATGGACTCCCCCGCCGGAAACTCGGCGGCCTTGCCGAAGACCCCAGGTCCAGAATGGATCTCCAAGGCGGCCTCCATAAGAAGGTACTGGATTGCCGGGTGGAGATCATCGCGGACCACGAGGCTTGCCTTGGGTGCGAGCAACACGACATCCTCCGCCGGAATGTTTTCCGCCATACTGACCAGCCCGGCAGGGAGGATTACTCTGTTTAAAAACGGATAGAGGGCCACCCAGGCCTCGGCCCGGCGAATGGTTAGTAGCTTCAGGTCATGAGCGGCAAGCAGTTTCTTCACCTGAGGCGATTCCCGGCCACCCAGCAGCACCACGCCATCAATCTCTCCGCTCAGCAACTTTTCGCAGGCTTCGGATGGCGGAAGCAAGAGCAATCTATTCGAAACTTGGTCAATGATCCCCTCGCGAGCAAAAAGCTCCAGGGCGAGCTCATGTGCCCCGCTTCCCTCCGGGCCAATGGAGATGCGCATATCCGTCAAGTTCCCGCGAAACTCCTTGGACTTCGGACGGTAGAACACCCACAAGGGGTCGTAAAGCAAGGTGCCCAGAGAGCTCAATCCAGGAGATTCCTTCTCGTTGGTGATTCTCCCAGGAATAATGGCAACGGAAACGCCCGATTTTGCGTCGCGAAGAAGAGCAGCATTCGCCACCACCCCGGCCGAGGGCACCAGCCGGAGATCAATTCCGTCACGTGCGAGAATCTCCCGGTACTGCATTCCCAGTGTGGCGCCGGAGCCGCCTTCCGGGCCGGTGGCCATCGCTACCCGGTGCGGTGGCGTGGGGCGCAGTATCGCGAACGCCAGCCAGGTCACCCCGGCCATCAGCACCAAAATGCCGATGAGCGCGATGAGAAGGTAACGGCTCCATCCAGATGCGCGAGGGTGAAGGGGCTAGAAACCACCTGCCTAGATTGAACGCACCAACCTGTTGGGAACCCCTGTTACCACCAGCACTCTCAAATCGGGATCATTGGAGATAATTCTTATTCCAGACACCTCTAGTGCCTACTTCAAGTTTCTCCAAACCGAGGCAAGCTCGCCTAGCTGACGTGAACTGATGAAACGTTTTGGTTTTTTGAAACACCATTACTGGGAGAGAACCGACCGGAAGCGTGGGTTCTGATCGCCACCCGCCATCGCGCTATGCGGCACGGTGATGTCGTGAGTCAATCAAGATTAGAGGCGAGGTCCTCACGTGAAGCCGCTGACCTTCTCACCCAGCCAGGCAGCGCGACTCCTTCGTGAAGCCCGCAACAAAATCGAAAACTTGACTGCCTTAATTTCAACAGGCGACCCCACAGATGCCCATTTTGCAAAAATAGAACTGCGCCATGCCAAGGAAAAGCTTCGAATGTTAGAGCAGGTTCCCGTACGGAAAAAAAAGGCAGTGGCATCGCGGGCCCAGAAGGCGCCGGTCGTCTAATAAATTTCCGGTCTGCAGGAGAGGTGTTGGTCACGGAATTTGTCACCAGCTATCTCACTGTGAGATAGCTGGTGATAACAGGATTTCCAACACCTATGAATCTTGGCGCTCGTCTCCAAGCGAAATCGTGAACCGCGCGATCGGTTAGGTGTAAACTCCCGTCGGAGCGTGACCCGGGGCCGAAGCCGAATCTCTGATCCGCAATATTTCAGAATAGAAAAGGTCAAGCGCATGCAGTTCGTGAGCATTCCAGCGGGTAGCTTCATGATGGGCTGTTCAGCGGGAGACCGTGAATGCTACGCCGAAGAAAAGCCGTGTCATCGAGTATCCATCACGCGGCCTTTTGAGATAGGCAAATACCAGGTTACGCAGTCAGAGTATGAGGCGGTCATGGCTACCAACCCGAGCTATTCCCGCGGACCGAACCATCCAGTTGATGGCGTGAGCTGGGAAGACGCGCAGAGGTTTTGTGAGGCGGTCAATCGCAAGGGGGACGGGTACCACTATCGCCTGCCCACAGAGGCAGAGTGGGAATACGCGGCTCGCGGCGGAGATAGTTCCTGCCGGTATGGTTCTTTGGATGTGGTCGCCTGGTTCCGAGACAATTCGGGTGGAACGACGCATCCGGTCGGTGAGAAAAAGCCGAACAGATTCGGATTGTATGACACGTTGGGGAACGTCTGGGAATGGGTGCAGGACTGGTACGGCATAACTTATTACGGTCGCAGTCCTGAATCCGACCCGAAGGGCCCTCTCAGCGGGGAGTATCGCGTTTCGCGCGGCGGTTCCTTTCGCGGACTTGTCAGGGGACAGGCGCGCGTTTCCTCTCGTTATATCCAAAAGCCCAACGTCCGAAGTATCGTGATTGGGTTCCGCTGTGTGCGTGAACCGGTTCAAGAATCGAGGAGATGAAACAATGCTGGTGATTGGAGAACGTCTACGGGCGATCCGCGAATCAAAGAATCTGTCTCAGGGCGACATCGAACAGCGCACGGGAATGCTGCCTGCTACACTTCGCGCGTCGAAAACGGCCACACGGTTCCGTCAATCGATACGCTCCAGAAGTATGCGCAGGCGCTCGAAATTCCACTGTATCAACTTTTTTACGATGGTGAAGAGGCGCCAAAGAAGATCAAAGAGGTAAACCTAGATGAGGAGAAGCTGTCCCTCAGCGAGCGACGCGAGATTGAGAGCCTCGGCCGGAAGTTCACGAGGCTGAAGGAGCGCGACGAAGGGCTTGTGCGACTCCTCGTTGCAAAGCTCGCGCAGGCCACGTCGTAAAGATCGCGAACCAAAACTTTCTGCTAATAATTTTATGAGGCGCATCGTTGTCGCGATAGGAGTGGGCACGCTCGCGGCCCTCGTGATCGCGTTTATGTTAACGGAATGGTTTGAGGTTGCAATCAAAAGAGTTGTGATCGGTGTCATCACGTTCCTTGGTACGCTGCGATGAGAGAGAAACACTTTTTTAGAGAAACTCAAGCGCCGCGGGCATTAGGAATCAGCGCTTGCGGTTTTCAAGGCTGTCCGCACCGCCCCAACATCATCTTCGGACTACATCTGACCAACTGAATTAGTTCTGGAGTCACGGCGCTGCAACCTTCCCCTGCCGTAACATTCGGCAGAGGTTGGATATGGATGCCTAGAATGTCCGCCACCTTTTGAGTTGTTACTTTCGAGTTAGACCTTCTTCCACCATTTCTTCCACTACAGCGTTACCGCCGATCCCCGCTGCCAGAAGTAGAAAACCAGACGCGCGGAAGGCCACAGATACTCAGGGCCACGCCTATAGTGAAACGAGTATGTCACGCGATCGGGAATACGCCTTGAGCGGTAGTTTTAGATGGGGCAGCATACTGGTGTTGATGATCCAAAAGAAAAAACCTCCGCAGTGGATTAATCAGCGTTCGGTTCTTCGCTGCCCGCTCGTAGCTTCTGCGGAAGTGACCGACCTACATTCTGGCACGAGGCTTTCCGCCCGAATTTCGGAACTGAGCGTTGGAGGCTGCTATGTTGACGCGCTGACTCCGTTTCCCGAGGGAACGTTGGTTAAGTTGCGGATTATCAGGGATCAGGGCGCGTTCGAGAGCAATGGCAAAGTGGTTTACACTCATGCGAATTTTGGCATGGGTATTGCGTTCACCAATGTCACATCCGATGAGCGGTCCATACTAGAAGCTTGGATCGCCGAGATTATCAGCAAGCGGGCGTGATGTAATTTGATTTGTCCATCGCAGGCGGAATCGCCCCGTTTGAATTGAGAGAGAACGGATCACTGGGCAATTTGCGACCGCCAACGATTTGCATGGCCACCAGCACAAACCGCACGAACTTGGTCTCGCACATGTGCGGAGCCAGCGCGTTCAGTTGGAAGGTTTCTTAGGGCGGTCGGGGAACTTTCCCGCAACATCGGGAAACATTCGCTTGAATGCTTCGCCTCGGGCCGTATCGGGGTCTTCCTCCCGCGAGTCCCTCGGTTGGGTTTCTTCGCGTTCGGCAGATGGTTCAGGGTCGGAAGGTTTCAGTTCCTCAGGTATCATCGCAACACCGCAAACCTATGCTGGCGAAACCAAACCGTAAGTTCAATACCACGCATCGCGTAGAACCCTTTAGGACTGCGGCAGCGTAACCGTCGGTGCCGTTTCTATCACCCACTGGGGCCTCCGATTTGAGCGACTTGCGCGTGGGAGTTCTGGTACGACGCGCGGCAGTGTCGCTGAAAAAAATTACCCGTATCGTGGCTTTCCACCCTAAGTTCGAAGCGGCGCCTTGAACTTTTAACTGATTGATTTTGCTGGGCTAACTTCTCCATATGCCTTTTGGAATCGGAAATGCAAACGAAGCGACAGCGGTCCTGACAGACACGGACGAAGCGATGGAGGATGCCACCATGGATTCTACCTTCGATATCTTCAAAATAACTTCGGACGGCCCTCTGTGGATTGAGGCAGTACCAGGTTTAGAGAGAGCCAAGGCACGGATGGCTGATCTAGCACTGACTTCTCCCGGAGAATATTTCATTCACTGTCAAGGCCAAGGCGTCATTGCCAAACAAAGCCAAGAATTTTTGGAAGAAATATCATGACAGAGATTTGCACCATGAAATGCCCGCACTGTGGCAGCACAGCATCCAAAGCGAAGCCCGAAGAGCGATTCAAGTGCGAAGGCTGCGGTTGGAAACTTTGATTTCGTACCTAATTCAAGAGAGGCAAAATGCAAACCTTCGATATTTTTACGGATTCTCCTGGAGCCCAACCAGTCTGGATAGAATCAGCTGAAGAACTTGAAGACGCAAGAGAGCGTTTAATAGAAGTGGCCCGCATAGCTCCGCGGCGAGATTGCTTCATTTATTCAGAAGAGAGCGGCATCGTGGAAATAATTGTCCACGCAGATTTTCAGGTACTCCGACGGCATGTCGACCTCACATGATTTTTGAGACTGCCACTCCAACGGACTAGAGCAGGCCGTGACGCTCGTTCGCTGGCAAGGATTGGCCTCACGGTCGCAGCGGATTCTCTGGATGGTGGGGGGCAGACGGGCACGTTGATTGCGGATCGTCGCACGCCTTGTACGTTTCCGGATAGTGTTTGGCAACTAAAGAGCAACCCAAGCCGTGGGTCGGAGACGCGGTAAATCTTGTCCCTTAACCCGTACGGGCAACTTAATCCTCTACTGCTCGCTCCGCGACGTACTCAGCTAAACATCCGATGGCGAGCGCGCTTGGTTCTTCCTACGATTCGCCATGCCCGCGCTTCCTGCGATCGTGCTATTAGGCCTTTGTGCTCTTGCTAGGACTCATCGGCGCATGCCACTTCTGGCAAGGGCCAGCGTAAGGATCACGCAAGCCGCAAAGGTCCGGACGACTCCTCACCCTAGCTAAGACCTCTTCGCATCGCTGTAAGCATCAGCTCCGGCATTGATCGCTTCCTGCATCTTTTGCTGAGCAGCATTCACGGTCTTCTCCGCTTGGCGCCTTATGTCTTTCGTTTTGCTGCGGACCTGATCCAGCCCATCATTCAAGACTTCGCTCACTTCATCGTGCAGCTCGTCAACCCTCTTCGATCCCATCAGAATCACGGCCGCCGCTCCCACCCCTATCCCCACAAGAAAGGTGAACAATGATCCGGTTGAATTGTTTCTCGACATATGCGTCTCCTATCTTTTCGTTTGGATTTTTTCCCGGTCCACAACTCTCATTTCACTCTAAACTTTGATGCGCAATCACCATACCCGCGACACTCACTCATAAAATAGGTTGAATTGCTGACAGTTGGATAAGACAACGTCGCAGCCGCAACCACTATACAGCGAAAGAAGCATGCTCTTCAAAAGGACGGTGTAGAGCCGTCGCCCTTAAGTGCTAAGGTCCATCGGTACGCCACCGTACAGTGTAAGGCCCGTGGAATCTGCCACATGCCGCTTTGCTGATTGAAGTATCGATTGTCGTATCTATTCCGGTCCCGTACGCGTAAGGTCAGAAGCGTCTCACTAGCATCCTGCCGTAGCAACCCTTCAATTTGCGGCTCCTTGCGAAATCAGACGGTACCCGTCCGGGCGTAAAGGAAGCTGAATGAAAGCCCCGCTAAAATCGAGCACCCGTGTATCCGGAAACCATTCTGAATCGAGTCGCGGGAAACTCCAGAATTTGATTCTGCTGGGCCTGCCTGCCAGGGAATTCGATGTCGTACGAAAGAGCCTCGAATTTATTGACCTGCCAACTCCCTTCGTATTGCACGAAGCAGGTGAACCGATCAAGTTTGTCTACTTCATTGAGAGCGGGCTGGCTTCCTTCCTTACCATGATGGTTGACGGGAAAAGCGTTGAGGTAGGACTCGCCGGCAAGGAAGGATTCATCGGGCTCCCGCTTGTAGTTGGATTAAGTACGAGTGCCACGCGCGTCATCATGCAGGTGAGCGGATCCGCTTATCGCACCAGTTCGAAAGATTTCGCGAAAGTTCTCTCTGCCTGCCCGACACTCGAGGAAAAATTGAGTCGCTATAGTCTGGACTTAGGGATGCAAGCGATCCACGTGGCGGCTTGTAACCGTCTGCACGAGGTGGAGGAGAGGCTGGCTCGCTGGCTCCTCATGAGTCAAGACAGGCTCGGTGGGGATCTCGTGCCGCTCACGCAGGAATTCTTGGCGCATATGCTGGGGACCCGGCGTGCCAGCGTCACCGTCGCCGCTGGTATCCTGCAGAAGGCCGGATTGATCACCTACAATCGTGGCCATGTGCGGATCGAAAGCCGTGAACGGCTGGAAGACGCCGCTTGTGAATGCTACGCGGCCATGAAGAAACAATCGTCGATGTGGAATCAGGAGGCGAATCACCTCGGTACGCTACCGCGCTGACAACGCGCCTCCTCCGAAGTATCCTCCATGCCCTCCTGTTTCAAGGGGGGGCGATATGACCGAGTATCCCTGGTGGGAGCCGTACAAATTTGCGGTTCTCGAGACCGATAGAAAAAAACTGAAAGATCGCGTGATTGCGGCGGAACAAGCGATTCGCGCGCGCGCTTTGCTCGATGGCCAGGTCTCCGGCGACGAACTACTCGCCATTCGAGATGCAATGTCCGCTCTCCAGATGTTGAGGCGAGAGAGCGAGCATGACGTCTCTCGTTACCTTCGTCCAGACAAACTCGCGCGGTAGCCACGATGACGCCGTCCCTCGTCTTGGGCCTTTCTCTCAATTTCCCCCGGCCCGGATCGAGCTTCGTTAGCTTCCGCGCCTCCTCATGCCCCCGCGGGACAACTCCCTACAGAGTTTTGGGTATAGCAACCACATCGATGGTCCTGTACGCTAGCGCACGAAACCGGGTGCTTCCACCGAGCTGGCATCAGATGCCCACCCCTTTCAAGGGAGAGGGCCATGCCTCGCTCTATTTTTATCGTTGATGATAGTTCCGATATCCGAGCAGGAATTCGCCGGCAACTTGAAGTCTCCGGGTTTGAAGTCTGTGGCGAAGCGGGCGATGGAATCGATGCACTCGATAAGCTATCCAGGGTAAGACCCGACCTGATTATTCTCGACATGTCCATGCCGCGAATGAACGGCGTCGACGCGGCCCGCCAGCTCAAGCACATGTGTCCGAACGTCCCGGTGATTTTGTACACTGCGTTCGCTGACGTATTCCGAAGGAAACAAGCCCTTCCTGAAGGTGTCTCCGAAGTCGTAGCGAAAGGGGAAAATCTGCTGGATCGCGTCGTTCGCTCGCTCGGTACAACGCAGCCCAGCCCCTCGTAACACTCTCTCCTCGCCCTCCCGCCTCAATTCCAGCCCACTGCTCCAGCCCACTGCGAATGTTCTTTCCAGAGAATCACGCTGGGTGTATCGTCGCTTCGCGTTCGTTTTATCCGAGTTCTATCCCGAACGGAGACGCTTGATGAGCGAGAAAATTCCAGAAGATAAGACCTCGCCCGAAAAGGTAGCCGTCACCCTCCCCGGCACCGTCGAAAAAATCATCCCTCCCATCGCGCCGACCCTGCCCGAAAAGGCGCAGATCACGGTCGAAGGCGCCGAACACCTCTATCGAGAGATTCGTGTGGAGAACACTCTGCAGGATGCCGATGGTAACGAAGTCAAATTGAAGAAAGGTGCAACCGTCGAAGTTACAATCGCAGCAGACCCCGAAGCAACGGACCCTAAGAAATAGCCAGTTCCAGTCGCGATCAATAAAGGAGAATCTTCTGTGGGATTTCTCGCGTGGATCGTTGTCGGTCTGATCGCTGGATGGCTGGCCGGGCAAGTGATGAAGGGTGGCGGCTACGGCGTCCTGGTAGACATCATTCTGGGCATTCTCGGTGGAATGGTAGGCGGCTGGCTGTTTGGCGTCCTGGGCATCTTTCCGGGCGGCGGCATGATCGGCTCGATCATTGTTGCGTTTGTCGGCGCAGTGATTTTAGTCGGCATCACGCGACTTATAAAAAGGGCCTAGCTCCATGCCGCGCCGGCTGGCCGTTATTGTCGTTCTGATGTGGTTGGGCGCTTCACTTTCAATGAATGCTACGCCAAAACAGACTGACACCGCTGGTAGCACATACCTTGGGAAGGGGCTAGCGGCGTTCTACGGACGGCGTCTGGAAGGCCACAAGACGGCCTGTGGCGGCGCCTACGTGGCCTCAGAACTTACCACCGCGCACAGAACTTTGCCCTGTGGCACCAAGCTTCGCATCACAAATACAAAAAATGGCAAGAGCGTCGAAGCAACGGTCAACGACCGGGGACCCACTTCGAAAAAGCGACTTGTCGACGTTTCACTAGCCGTCGCTGAACAATTGGATTTTGTGAAACAAGGAACAACCACAGTAGAGGTGGAAGTAGTTAAATAACCGCCGATGTTCCCACACGAGCAAGAAGACTGAGGACGCTCCTCGCTCGCACTTATGCGTTTGAATCGACAAAAAGGATTTGGGTTAGCGGCAAGCCAAAACCCGGTCAACCTCGGCATGAATCTTGTCAGGGGTGCGGGGCTTGGAAAGCATTCCGTCGAAGTCAGCTTCAACGACATGGCCGCGGGCTGATTCGAGTCCAAACGCAGTCAGCATCACTACCGGAGTCCTCTTCGTTCTTTCGTCCGCTCTTAGACGGCGGGTCGCCTTCCAGCCGTCAAACACCGGAAGAGATACATCCATAGATAACGTCCGGTTGCAGAGCAAGCGCCTTGTCCACCGTGTCTTGGCCATCGGTCGCGAATTCCATCCGAAAGCCCTCTTGGGTAAGCAAGTAGCGGTATGGATACTGGATGCCCTCGAAGTCGTCCGCGATCAAGAGCAATCTGCTATCGCTGGGCATCACGTTAGGGCTCCGGTCCTTTGGTTCTTAGTGGCCGCCAATGAAGATTTCGTCGCCAGCACGATAGTCTCGCAGGTGCCAAGGGGCAATACCTAGAAGGTTATAAACAGAAGGAAGGAAACCACTGGCGATTTCGTCAAGACGGATTGGAGATTAATCCGGCTCGTATTCCGAAGTAGATGTAAGCCAGGGCCGCTGCACCGTTGGTAGAGCGGCCCCGGTTGCGTCCGCAGCGAAATTCGGCCATCAAACCCTTCGGGCATGACCGCAGTTACGTTCGGACGCTCAAATGTGTAACGTTCTCATTCGGTTCTGTCAATCCGCAGAAACCACATCAGTATTTCTACGCACGCGACTCCCGTCGCCCCTTGCGTGGTCGCAGCCTCTGAAGTAGTTCCTGTGCCGTTTCCATCCCATTTCCGAGTGCATTCAATATTTCGAGCTCCGGTCCCACCTCTCCAACATTTCGAAGTCGTCGTTTGAGTGCTCGAGTTACGCGGCCGCGAATCAAAACGCCACATTTCTCACAAAATCCATTACTGCCATAGAGAGAATCGCGAACTCCGCACCTGAGACAGCCATAGTCTTCGAAGTAATAACGCATTTTGCTCAGATGTGCACTAAGCAGAACCCTTCGAATCTGGGCGTAGACATCCCGGGGCAAAAACCAAGGTTGAAGGAATACATTGCTGTCCACTAGTTCACGATTGCCCTTGTTCACTGCGCTCTTACCATTTGATGTTTGCAGCTTCATAATCAGCCTCGCGGGTGAAATCGACGGTGTGTTTCGGCAGCCTGAGAAGGAACGATCTTTGTATAGATCTGTGTCGTCTGTACTGATGTATGTCCCATCAGCTCCTGAATGTGCCGAATGTCGGCCCCGCGATTCAGCAGATGTGTGGCGAAGGAGTGCCGAATCATATGCGCCGTCACACGACCGAGTTTGGCCCGCTGCGCGGTTAGTTTAACTACCCTGGCGATGGATGCCGTGTGCACACTTCTGTTGTCGATCTGACGAGTTAGCTTTGAAATTGATACTCGCTTCCGGAATAGCCTCCATGCCTGCTTGTAAGTCAACTTTGGGCCGAGATACGTAGAAGTCGTATGTGCTGAGCCAGGTGCCTTCGAATAGTCAACCCACGCAGCCGCCCACGCCCTTCCGTTCCAATGAACACATCCGTGTTGCTGTCTGTAAATCGGCTGGAACAGGTGCCCGCTGGTACGGCCATTGAGATATCGTTTCAATGTGGACGCAGCTCTTTTGCCGTAGAACACAGTTCGCACTCTGTTACCTTTGCCGGTCACGCGAATGGATCGACCCTTCTGGTTTATTTCTTCAACGCGGATTGCGACCAACTCTCCGACACGGCATCCAGTCGAGTAGAGCAACTCAAGGATCGCAGCCTCTCGGGGGGGCTTCGCCGCTCGAATCAATCGTGCAATTTCTAATTCGCCAAGAACGCGAGGAATGAATCGTTGGTGCCTCTTACCGATCACGAATCGCGGTGCCATCGTGTCGATCACACCACCCATGTAGAGAAAATCGAAGAAGCGGCGGAGCGCCCAAAGGTGTCTGTTGTAGCCATCCACCGACAGGTCTCGTTTCATTACTTCAATGAGAAAACATCGAACGTCAAGATGGTTCGCGACACTGATTGGACGCCGACCCATGAAATTACAGAAACGAAACGCAACTCTTTTGTAGGCCAATTGAGTAACCCGTGCGTATCGTTGCGCGACAAGCCATTCTGAAAATTTTGAAGCCAACTCCGCATTCGTCTTATTTCGGACTGGCAGAGGCGGGACGCCGGGTGAAATGCGTGGAGGATTCCATCGCGTCCGGCCAGCAGCAAAGTGCAACATAAATCCTCACCGTAACCGTGTACGACCGAGATGGAGGGCAGTATGGACGTCCCTAGTTAAGTCTGCAATCGTGGCTGTGGAAAAAAGTTGAAGGCTAGGCCTGCGAATTATTCCATCCGGGCGACCAGTGCTTCATAGACCGGATTATATGCTGCCGGAATTCCCATAATACGCTTTGGTGACGTATCCGCGCGCACCGAGAACTTCTTCAGTAGTTTCTTGGCGATCTTTTCTTGCCGAAACATCGCAAGGTCCAAACGCGGTCGGCTTATTTCGGATCGGCGGGCCACACAGGCCATCAGCTTCTTTCTTATTTTGTCATAACAACTCTGGCACATTCCGTTTGAATGGTATCCGGATTCCGCTTCACAAATCATGCAGCCGTAGTCCTCGAAGTAGTAACGCATTTTGTTCCAAAAATCGGGAGGCACCATGCCGTGGATGTCATACGCGATGCGTAGGGGCAAGAACCAGGGTTGGAGCAGAACTTTGTTCACGATGCGAGCATGGAATCCCTTCAATGGGCCACCGTTCCGAGCCGCTCGTTTTGCGCTAATCCGATTGTTGGCCATTCAACTTCCCGCGTGGGTGGCATCGCTCAAAGGTCTTGGCCATTCTATCAGGGCCAATGTGCGCATACTTCATGGTCGTTTGAATCCACACGTGCCCCATGAGCGCTTTAATAACTTCGACCCCTGCTCCGTGATCGTATAGGTGTGACGCAAATGTGCGCCTAAAAGTATGTGGTGTAACATTCCTTATGCCGGCGCGAACGGCAATTTGCCTTATCACAGCTTGTATGGCCATCTTAGAGAGGGGGCGGTTCCTTGGCGGCCGGGTCAATTTGAGACTTGCGATTAACTCTTCGTGCTTTTTCCTGGCTAGCTCATGGGGTATATTCGCGGTCGATCCAAGGCACTTGTGCCTTAGGATTCGTTTGCGATCACTTCCGCGAAATTCACCCCACGCCGACTTCCATTGACCTTCGGACGCAAACAAGCAGCCTTTTTGAACCGGCAAGTCTTCTTGGAATACGAATCCATCTTTGCGAGCGGCAATGTACTGACGCATGGCATCCATTGCATTCTGGGTAAGAAGTACGGTCCGCACCTTTCCGAGTTTTCCTCGGACCTGTGCGCTTTTAGCATCGAGGTCGAGATCCTGAATCCTAAGACCTATGGCTTCACTCAGCCTACAGCCTGTCGCGTAGAAAAATTCGACCAATGCCCGTTCACGCAACGTTCGTGTTGCTGCTATTAGCCGTTGAACCTGCCATTCACTAAGCGGGCGAGGGTTATGTGTCCAAGGCCTCCGCAGTTTCACGAAACGCGGTGCGACATAGTGAACCAGTCCGCCAAGATTCAAGAAATCATAGAAAAGGCGTAAGACGCCAAGATCCCGGTATACAGAGTTAAGCGTTGCACCATTTTCAGAGGCTTGCGCAATATAGTGCCGGATGTCGAAGTGGTTCGCACTTGCAATCGACTTATCGCCGATAAATTCGATATATCGCCTTATGACCCGTCTGTAGAGGATCTGGGTAGTCTTGGCGTAATGCATTGCTACCATCCATTGGTCGTACTGCTTTCCCAGTCTCCGATTAAAACGCGCATGGGAGCGCATCGCATTCGGTGCTGTGGCGCTGCTGGTCATCGCCTGCACTTTTTTCGAGGCACGAATGGATCGTAAGGAGAAATGTCTTCCTTCGCAAGGAGACGAAAGTACCCGGTACAAATGTACCTATTGTGGCAGCCAGATACCCTGGGACAATCGGTTTGCACCATGATTTTGTGGTAGTTGAAGTTACCCAGCCGCGGCTTGCATTCGGAGTCTGGGCCGGCTGGTATCTTCCTTCTCCATGTGGGGCACGGAGTCTGTCAATTCGGCAAGGGTGCTACAGACTTCTTCAATCTGATCGCTTTGAATGCGGTTGAAAAACGGCAAGGCGATAGCGAGCGATGCGATTTGCTCTGTCACCGGAAGAGTGCCCGGCGTTGCCCAACCTTTGTAGATCGGCTGAAGATGAATCGGCGCGAAGTATCGACCGACGCCAATCCCTCGCATGTGCATCTCCCGCACGAGCCAGTCCCTTTGAAACTGTGTGAATTGCATTCCCAACCGAACAACATAGACAAACCAGCTTATTCTGCCGAACGGCACGTTCATTGGAGGAAGCTTGAATTCCGACCTGCCAGCCAATATTCGACTGTACTGCCGAGCAATCGCCTCGCGCCGCGTCAGAATTGGCTCGATGCGTCTTAGCTGTTCGACTCCGAGAGCGCAATTGATCTCCGATATCCGATAGTTGTAGCCCAGTTCAGAATGTTGAAACCAATTTTCCGGATTGTCCCTTCCTTGATTGCGAACCTTCCTCACAAATTGTGAAGCTTCCGGATTCCGAGTGACTACGACTCCGCCCTCTCCGGTCGTTATTTGCTTGTTGGGATAGAAAGAAAATATCCCAGCATCTCCGAAAGTGCCTACCCTCCGACCGTTGTATTCGGCACCGATAGCTTCGCACGCATCCTCGATGACACGGAGGTTATGACGCCCTGCGATGTCGAGAATAGTTTCAAGGTTTGCTGGGCAACCGAAGGTATGTACAACGATGATGGCCTTTGTTCGGAACGTTATTGCAGACTCGATTCGGCTGGGATCCAAATTAAGCGTCTCCGATTCGATATCGACGAAGACCGGGGTTGCCCGTTCGTGGCGAACTGCGTTTGCGACAGCAACGAAAGCAAATGAAGGAATAATTACTTCGTCGCCTTCGACGATACCGAGCGCGCGTAGACATAAATGTAGAGCGCTGGTACCCGAATTGACGGCGACGGCATCCGAAGCCCCCACGTATGCCGCAATCGCGTGCTCGAACTCTTCTAGTTTGGGTCCCAGGCTCAATCTTGAGGTACGAAGCACGTCACTAACAGCCTTGATATCTTCTTCATTCACGTCTGGAGCTGACAGGGGGATTCTCATCGTTGCGTCGCGCCGCGTACAAGGTCAGCGGAAAGAATGTGCTGCGATTGACGCTTTAGCAGCAGTTCCTTCGAAGGAGGCGCATTGGTTAGCACTCGAACGATCCGCTCTGAAGCATGACCGTCCCCGTAGGGGTTCACCATGCCTTCGAGGGACCGTCGAAAGTGAGGTGATCGTGCATTTTCTATGGCAGCCACAATGGATTCAACGCTAGGCGCGGCATCTATCACATTCATGGGCCGCTCACGGCCTTGCTGTCTTATCCCGACATTGACGGTAGGAAGTGAGTAGGAAGCGCTTTCCATAATTCCACTGCTCGAATTTCCAATCAGCATGTCCACTCGCTGCAACAAGCTCCAATACGTCCGCGGATCAAGGTTCGTAAACACCTGCCCGGATCTACGTGCCTCAAGGAATGACTTTGTCCGATCTATCAGCGAGCGACTTCCTGCATCGGCGTTGGGATAGCAAAATATCAATTGGTCCGGCAACGTCTCAAGAGCCGCAAACAATGCATCCAGCTCCTGAAGAGTATTCTGAGCAATGGTTACAGGATGATAGGAGACGAGCAGAGTAGGTTGATCGAGATTCAATCGGAGACAGATTTCGGTTTGCTGTCGGTTTAGTAATTTCGTTCGGTGGAGATGATCGAGAGAAGGTGCGCCCGCGCGATGAACCCGCCATTCCTCCTCACCCATGGCGATCACGCGGAGTCGCGCTCCATGGGTCGATGTGAAATGAATATGACTCATTTTCGTTAGCGCATTTCTAACCGCGTCGTCGATCGCCCCTTCGCTGATTTCACCTCCTTCAATGTGCGCAATAGGAATTCGTAAAGCAAGAGCCACCGACGCGGGAGCCAGCATTTCATATCGATCGGCAATCAACAGAAGTAGATCTGGTCGCATGTGCCCCAAAAGATCCGCCAGACTCAACGTGGCATTGCCAATGGTCTTGGCCATTCCGACGTCGCTGTCAGAACTCAAGAGGCATTCAATTCGAGCGGCAATCTCAAAACCGTCCTTTTCGATCTCTTGAACGGTGTGCCCAAATTCCGGCGAGAGATGTGAACCCAGAACGATGAGTTTGAGATCAACATCGTCGTTATCTGCGAGGTCTCGCAGTGGCCAATAAAGGTGGCCGTAGTCGGCTCGGGATGTAGTAATTGCAGCGATCCTGCGTTTGTGGGAGCTCAAGCTGAAGCCCCTTCCCGGGAGCGAAGAAGATATTCACTCGGTTCGTATTCGGGAACCACACAACGAAGTGTTTCAAGTATCGCGAAAAGATCACGCCGTTCTACGGCGCTGGCGAGATTTGTTATCAGAGCGTCGAACCTGTCCGGATTGATCCCCATGGTTTTCACGTTTGAAAGTCGGGGATCAGGGGTTGCTTCCAGAAATTCACTGGCGGAAACCAAATCTTCAGTCATCTTGTCTCCGGGACGTAAGCCTGTGAACGTAATAGGAATTCCTTTGTCCACAACAAAGCCAGCCTCTTCGATCATTCTGCTTGCGAGGTTGAGGATTCTTACCGGTTTCCCCAGGTCCGGGATCAGAATCCTGGCAGACGGCAGTTCGGAAGCCAGCATGATCAGGCCAACGGCTTCTTCAAGCGATAGGAAATATCTCGTTGCGTCGGCGTGCGTCACTGTAACCGGGCCGCCCGCTAGTATCTGCTGGGCGAAGAGTTTAACAACACTGCCTTCGGTACCATAAACATTGCCAAGACGGATCGAGTTCATCTGGTTTTCTTTAGAGGTCCAACGAACTAATGCAAGCTCAGCAACCCGTTTAGACGCACCCATGATGCTTCGGGGACAGACGGCCTTGTCGGTCGAAACCATCGTAATCACCCGAACTCCGTGTTTCCGAGCGACCCTGGCCAGGACATTCGTTCCGAGCACATTGTTTTGAATAGCTGCAATCGGATTTCTTTCCATCAAAGGTACGTGTTTGAAAGCCGCAGCGTGATAGATGAAGTTGGGGCGGTAGCGTTCAAAAATCTCGGACAGCAATGCTTCGTTGCAGATGTCCCCCAATACGGACACAAGAGGAGCGGTGTCGCAGTTCAGTGTTAAATCTGATTCGATTTGGTACAGATTTTGTTCGCTATGATCAAGCAGGAGTAGGAGTTGAGGCGAGTGCGCGGCGATCCTTCTCGTCAACGCGGACCCAATCGAACCCCCTGCCCCTGTCACTAAGACGGTACTCCCGGAAATCGTTTTAGGATGCGCGGGGCGTTGCAAGCTGGCGGGAGGCACCCGGTACGCATCGCGACGAATGTAGTGCATAAACCCTCGGAAAGGCAGCGAGATTCTGGCACAGAGGCGACGCATGTCAATGCGGCATTCGGCAATCGAATAGGTGATTAGGCAATAAGAAATGAAACAAATCTAGGCCTGATGTCACTACTTGGCGGACGTCGATGAGCTAAGGCTGTCACTGACTGAGGCCGTCGTGAACTCCCCGCCGGACTCGCCGACCTAGGGGTAGGTAAGGCGTGAAGAAGCAGTATATAAATGAGGTCCTCCGAAAATCATGTGTCTCACCACAGAGCTACCATTCCGCAGGTTCTATACAACACGCCAGACCCCTTCACGGCGTCTTCTGAACTGTACAAGATAGTCGCTGAAGTTCTTCCGGCTGCGACTGACCCCATCAAATGTTAGAGAAACTCCCCTTCAGGAGTCAGAGATAGTTGAAAGATCCCGTCATTCAACGCTTTGCGCCAGAACCGTTACTCGACGGCAATCTTGGCGCCGCGTTGGCCCGAATTTGACAAGAGCTCGATACGCTGTTCAATCACTCCACGAATCGCCTTGAGAAATTCAATTCGCGAGTTTGATAAGTGTTGTCGTACCGCAGGCGAAACATGAAAGCATTCGTGCAGATGATCCAAGATTTCGCAGCAGAGACAACCCTGGTGACGGCCGCGTTCGCCGGCCGTTTGCTCGTGTGGATTTTGCTCGTTCATTGAGTCTCCTTCATTTCAATCGTCAGAACCTGATTCTCAAGCCTCGCTCGGCTCGGCAGCAACGTTTCCATCGACCTCGGAAGGCCGATATGACGGCGTAGCGTGCCGACCTCTACCACAAGTTCATCACCTTTCTTGAACAGCGCAACTTCGCCCTTTGTGGCAAACGGCAAGAGCACCTGCACTTCGTACCCTCCGTCTACTTTTGCAAACGTGTAGGATTTTTCCGTTCGGGTCACCGCCGATGGATCTTGTTCGCCAGGATACAACACCTCCGCGAGATCTTCGAGGCGCTGTTTTCCCAAGACCTCGTGCTCGAATAGGGGCACGTGCTTAACCGGAACAGGTGCGAAATATTCTTCGATCTCGTCGAGGACCTTCTCCTGGGACTTGTGCCATTCCTTGAACCATCCATCCGTGACGTCCGCCGGAAGCAATCGATTAACGATCACGGTGTCTACTGTCAGCCCGTGAAGAGAGAAATACACGAATGCCCGCTGCGTCTCGCGCAGAACCATCTTTTCGGGATTGGTAACCAACCGCACGCTGGTGACCTGCGGATCCTCCAAAATTTCGTTCACGCCCTCTAATTTCTCAAATAGATCACGGATGTTAAGGAAATAGCTGTCCGTGGGGAGCTCGAACGGAGCCACCCGGTTCGCAATCGGCCGCACGGCCCGGAGCAAATTGCGCTGGAATGGAAAGATGTGTTTCATGTACCAATCGAGGGTCGTTGGCATACTGATGAATCGCATGGATTCGGCGGTCGGAGCGGCATCGAGCACGACGGCGTCGTAACTTCGCTCACGCCAATACTGGTTGATGTACATCATTGCGCTGAGCTCTTCCATCCCCGGTAAGATCGCGAGTTCTTCAGCCTCAACTCCAGTGACGCCAGTTGTGCGCAGCACGGCGCTGATGTAAGAAGAAATCTCCTTCCAGTGCCGTTTGATTTCTTTCTGAATATTCAGTTCCATTATCGAAAGGCGATCATTGATTGGAAGTGGGTCCGAGGTTTGGACGTGGAAGAGATCGGTGTCCAGGTCGAAGGAATCCCCAAGGCTGTGGGCCGCATCGATGCTCATTACTAGCGTCCGGTGGTTAAGCTCGGCAAGTTTCACGCCTGTCGCAGCAGCCAGGCTAGTCTTTCCAACGCCGCCCTTGCCAGTGAATAGAAGAATCCTCATGAGCCCATTATAAAGCCCAGATCTATGTCAGACGAGACGATCCCGGATTAAAGTTGATCTGACGAATTTCGCAACACCTATCCAGACCGTGAATCATTATCTCTCGGATGGAGGGTCGTGCTTCGAATGCCGATTACTGGTATCGGCGTGCCGGACGGACTGCCCTACGATGGGAAAATCTCAGCTATCCCTTCTTTTTCTTTGCCCAGCGAGCCTTCTGAGCCAACGAGATTCGTCTGCGACCTGCCGCCGATAACCTACCGCGGCCGGTCGGTTTGGCACCGCGCTTAGCACCCTTCTCAAAAGCATCAATCAGATGTTCAATTTTCGCCATCTCCGTCTTGAGGTGCTGATATCTCTTACGAAGTGCTTTTTCAAATTTGGTTACGAAGTCCACATTTTTCTCCTGGAGTATGCCTAAGCGCTCGGTAACTCTTGCTGAAACAAGCAAGTGATGCAAGGCGGTTGTGGCCAAGCCAACTGCCGCACTTCTCAATCTCGGGACCGCCTCGTAGGCCGTCTATCGTCGGGATTTTGACCAATCTGCGGCGTTTTTTGCCTACCGCAAAGTTCGCATGCGACTACATGCTTCGCAGCATCGCACCCCTCCACTGCCTCCCCTACAATTGTTGCATCGCTCTGTGTGAGGTGACGCAAATGCATCGTCATTTGGTACTCGCTGAAATCATTCAGAGCTACGAGTTCGCTATTTATGAGCGCACCACGCCTTGCTCTCCCTAGCCCGTGACAGTGGAGACGTGTCATGCGTGATACGACTAGGTACGAAATTCTCAAAGACGACCCACCGAGAAGCCCTCGCTGGTTGGAAGCCGTTGAAGGTCTCGAACAAGCCATGAACCGGTTAGAGGAACTCGCGACTAACGACCCATCGTCGGACTATTACTTGTACTCCTATCAAGCGGACAGGCTCATAAGACATTTGCGTCGTACGTCACCACGACCCGACGAGGTACCCCTAGACAAGTCTCAGAAAAAGACCGGCTGAAGATTAAATTCGGAACAACCATCACCCTGCAGCA
>Ga0307479_10001320_pt1 | contig 22527 bp, 19 predicted proteins | sample atmos_gasesECM4C_FD_203743 | JGI IMG/M metagenome (GOLD analysis project Ga0307479, IMG submission 203743) | Hardwood forest soil microbial communities from Morgan-Monroe State Forest, Indiana, United States - atmos_gasesECM4C_515 | ecosystem: Environmental > Terrestrial > Soil > Temperate...
TCAGTATCTGCCCCTCGACACGGGCATGTCCGCAGCGATTCAACGATCTTGGCGCCGGCTAGGCTCAGGGAGGGGCAATTCTCGGACTTCGCGGCCGTTAGTGAACTCAAACGGAAGTGGGGCTTAGTCCTGGATTCGTTCGAAAATTGGGAACGCTTATGGTGCCACAACCCGGCACTGAAGCAGCAACAATCTAATCGGCCCATCGGTTGGGTTTTGGAAGCCGCGGGGCAGTTGGTCGGCTACCTAGGGAATATTTCACTGTCCTATAGTTACGGCAGTCGGCAGCTTATGGCCGTCGTTGGTCATGCATTCGTTGTTGAACCTTCGTATCGTGCGGCAAGCCTCAGCTTAATGTCAGCGTTTTTCCGTCAGAAATCCGCCGATCTTTTCCTGACCACAACGGCGATTGAAGCAGTCGGAAAAATGGCGAGATCATTTAAGTCAGAGCCTCTCCCGCAAGAAGACTATGAAAACGTGTTGTTCTGGGTGCTGCAACCGTCTGCGTTTAGCAAGGCGGTAATGAACAGGCTGCACCTGAAGCCATACCTCGCTGTGATTGGTCACTCGATGGGTTCGGTTGCCGTTAATACTGACAAAATATTACGCAGGAGATGGCCTAAGAACTCCTCGAAGCACTCTGTGAGCGAAATCCGAGTGAGCGAAATCGGGGATGACTTTCATGCTCTTTGGGATGCGAAACTGCAAGAACGCGCTCGCCTTCTTGCCGACCGTAGCCCGGGTGTCCTGAAATGGCATTTTGATATTCCTGGCCAAGCCGGAGCTACCCGCATATTGTGCTGTCATTCAAACGGAGAATTGCTTGGTTATCTCGCGATTCGGGACGACTCAAGTTTGGCACACAGTCTACGGCGATCAATAATCGCAGACGCTTTAATAAGAAAGGACGATCCAGAGATCTTTCAGACTCTAATGTTCGCCGCTTACGAACATGCGAAACATGCTGGAAGTTATGTCTTAGAAGTCCTCGGCTTCCCGCCTAACCTCCGAGCGATGTGTTCTAAGTGGAATCCCTATCACAGAAGGTATCCAGCGTGCCCGTTTTATTACAAAGCGGCAGATCTGACGCTGCACAAAACACTTTCCGATGATGCAAGCTGGTATGCAACTCCGTTTGACGGTGACACGACTCTCATGCCCTAAGTAGGGCGGGTGGCAATAATCCATGAATCCACAAAATGGTGTTCAGCCGATGCATATGATCGACATCGAAAAAGAGATTCGACAATTTTTGGCGGACAAATTCCTGTTTGGCCGGGGTCACGAACTCCAGGGCGATACCTTTCTTCTAGGCAATGTGATTGACTCTGTTGGCGCTCTGGAGCTACTCGCTTTCCTTCAGGATCGCTTCGGAGTCAGTTTGGATGATGAAGATATGGTTCCGGAGAATTTCGATTCGATCGGCAGCATTGTTGCATATCTTGCGAAAAAGATGAATGGCGAGGCTGAGGCTCGTGCGGGCGACCGATGAGGTGCGCCGCTCGGTGAAACAAAACTTTCATTTAACGAATCGACATGGAATCGAAGAGAGCAGCGGAATGAAACATAGCTTGACCCTCTGCGGGTTAGCCGTCCTCCTAGCAGCGTGTTCCAATCAGCCCGAGAGCTTGAACAGATCTTGGAATCGGAAGAAGGCGGCGGCCTATCTCGATAGAAGAGAAGCTGAGTGGAGAGCGTGGCCACAGGCTGCGCGCGGGCAAGGCACGTTCTGTGTCTCATGTCATACGGCGCTGCCATACGCGCTGGCGCGCCCTGTTCTTACGTCAACGGCTGGTGAGCAGATAGCATCCGTTGAAGAACGCGTACTTCTCGAAGATGTCCGGCAACGCGTTCGCCTTTGGCCTAAAGACGAACCCTACTACTCATCGATGGAGCAAGAGTCGCGCGGAACCGAAGCAGTGCTCAATGCATTAATTCTAGCCGACCACGACTCCCTTAGCGGCTCCATGGGTGCTGATACGCGCTCTGCTTTTGATCACATGTGGGCAACCCAACAGTCGCAAGGGGACAACAAAGGCGCATGGCCTTGGCAGGTGTTCAACACTCAGCCCTGGGAAGCTGAGGACTCACTTTATTACGGCGCCTGCTTGGCCGCGGTCGCGGTTGGTATAGCGCCCGAGAATTATCGTGCGAACCCTGCTATCCAAGATAACCTTGAGCTCCTGCGCCAATATCTCAAGGGCCATTATGCTGCCCAAACGGCGGTCAATCGCATCGGGCTCATTTGGGCCTCGCAGTACTTAGCCGGCTTAATCACCTCTGAGCAACAACGGTCACTTATCGAAGAAATCGTCAGCAAACAACAGCCCGACGGCGGATGGAGCCTTTCGACACTCGTCGGCACGTGGAAGCGGGAGGACGGCACTCCGCTCGTCCTTAAGAGTGACGGCTTCGCGACCGGGTACATTGCCTTTGTGTTGCAGAAAGCTGGTCTATCTAATGACGACCATGTTCGACGTGGACTCTCGTGGTTAGCGAGTCATCAGAATTGGTGGAACGGCGGCTGGTCAGGCTATTCGCTGAACAAACGGCGGCACAATCCATTTTCGCAACAGTCCCGCTTCATGGATGATGCCGCGACAGCTTACGCCGTATTGGCGTTGACCGAGGCACGGAACGCTTCGAGCGGGCAGGCGATGAGCGCTTCAAAACGGGCCGAAATTCCCCATTCATTCTTGGTCCGCAGAATAGAACCACGAATCTCGTCACAAAGGAGCCATTCCCCTTGGTGAACATAGCCATTGTTGGTGCCGGTCCGTACGGACTTTCCATCGCCGCACATTTGCGGCACCACGGCGTGCCGTTTCGTATTTTCGGCCGGCCCATGGATAGCTGGCTGGCGCATATGCCAAAAGGTATGCTGCTGAAATCCGAAGGCTTCGCCTCGACCATCTGCGACGCGGACGGCGAATTCACGTTGAAACGCTTTTGCGCCGAGCGCCAGATCGAATACGCCGACGAAGCATTGCCGGTGCGCCTCGACACTTTCTCGGCTTACGGACTTGCATTTCAACAGAGAATGGTGCCCGAACTAGAGAACAAGCTCGTCACCGGTCTGGAACGCGCGCCAGGCGGGTTCGCACTAACTTTGGACGACGGCGAGACGCTTCTGGCGCGTCAAGTCATCTTGGCGGTAGGCATCACGCATTTCAGTTATTTGTCTACGGAATTGCGTAATCTGCCGGCCGAGTTTCTCTCGCACAGCTTTGAGCATCACGATCTCGAGCGCTTCCGCGGCCGTCGTGTGGCAGTCATCGGTGGCGGAGCTTCAGCAACGGATTTGGCCGCGCTCCTTCATGAAGTCGGTGCAGAAGTCGAGCTTGTGGCGCGGGGTAATTCTCTATCGTTTCATAGCAAACCGGATGGCGCGGCGAACGCGCATTCATTGTGGAAACGCATGCGGCATCCCAAATCCGGATTGGGACCCGGTTTGCGCTCGCGAATCTATACCGAGGTGCCGCATTTGTTTCGCTATTTGCCGACCCGGCTTCGCATTCAAATTTTACGCCGCCACTTAGGCCCATCTGGAGGATGGTTTAGCAAAGACGGAGTCATCGGCAAGGTACCCCTTCACCTCGGCTACACTCCGCTTCGGGCCGAAGTTCGAAACGACCGTGTTTCCTTGTACCTTCGCGATGCACACAGCGATACCCGCGAAATTCAGACCGAGCATGTCATCGCTGCAACTGGCTACCGCCCGGACGTGAATCGGCTAAAGTTCGTTAGCGCGCAAATCCGAGCGAGCCTCCAAACTATCGAGAACGCTCCAGCACTTAGATCCAATTTCGAATCTTCCGAGCCGGGCCTTTATTTCGTTGGAGTCGCGGCTGCGAACACATTTGGCCCGCTAATGCGCTTCGCTTACGGCGCCGGCTATACGGCTCAGCGCATCACGCAGTTCCTCTTGAAGTCACATTCGCACGAACGTTCTACGGTAACGAATCCAGCCCTGGCTGTGTTGCCCGTCAGGCGCGTGGACGAATGAAGAACTCAGATTTGGGGAGGGCGAGTGAGTAAGCAAATCCGAATGACAGCGCCGGCGACTCTGGACTTAGGCCCGGAACTCGAAGCGATCAGGGAAGACTGGGTGCTAAGTGGACAGCCCAAATCCCGAAACAAGATCGTTGCGACAAGCCAAGATCGCAACTCTTGGGTTGTCGTTTGGGAGTGCAGTGCCGGTCGTTTTAACTGGCACTACGTCCAGGATGAATCCGTTGTGGTTATCTCTGGAGAGGCATTCATGATCGACGAACACGGAAATGAACGCCGTTTCGGTACTGGGGATGTGGGCTTCTTCCCTGCTGGAACCACCTGCACCTGGCGCGTTCCGGATGGCTTCCGCAAAGTCGCACTTGTCCGCGAGACGGTCTGGCGCCCCATAAGTTTCCTAGTGAACGCGTGGAAGAAAGTTTTCAGATCGGTCGTGCGGCTTGATTCAGCCGCGGGAACTTCTGCCCGCGAATTGCGGATGTCCATCGAACGACTGTAAAGCATGCCGTCACAATCCCCTGAATCCGTCATGGAACAAACGGCCCCCAAACTTTTCCCGGGTGATTTTGTGGAAGTTAAGTCGATGCCAGAGATCCTAGCTACGCTCGACCGCGACGGCTCCCTTGACAAGCTTCCGTTTATGCCGGAAATGGCCGAATATTGCGGAAAGCGCTTTCGTGTCTCTCGGCGAATCACGAAAATCTGCACCTCTGGTACCGGGTACAGCGAACGAGTGTTTCGCGGCAACGATGTCGTTTTTCTAGATGGTCTGCGCTGTTCGGGTGCTGACCACGACGGTTGTCAGAAAGCCTGCATGATTTTCTGGCGGCAAGCATGGCTCCGAAGGGTTGAGGATTTGCCCGCGCCTGCCCTGGCAACGTCGCAAAATGCTCAGCCGCTATGCACCCGCCTGAAAACGAGACTCGACGCGGAGACATACTTCTGTCAGGCCAGCCAGCTGCTGAAGGCTGCCGCTCCGTTGTCCAAGAAGGGCCGCTTAATGAATTGCTTCAGCGACATACCCGCGCGGAATTCAAGTATTCCACAAATGGCGCAACGATTAGGAACCTGGTTTTACTGGAAAATCCGGCGAAAGCTCTTTGGGTTATATGCGCGTGGGCAAAGTAAATCCACACCCGTTGAGAGTCTCAACCTCCAGCCGGGCGAATGGGTCGAAGTGAAGCCGATCGAAAGCATTATTCCGACGCTAGACGAGAGGGCTCAAAACCGGGGACTATGGTTCGCGCCGGATATGCGACTTCTTTGTGGGAAACGGACAAGAGTCGCCAGCAGAATCGACAAAATTATCGTTGACGGAACGGGGAAGATGCGCACACTTCACAATACCGTCCATCTGGAAGGTTCGGTTTGCGGATGCACGCAGGTTGCTGCTTTTGGCGGGTGCTCGCGTTGCGAATTGGCGTATTGGCGAGAAATCTGGCTTCGCCGGGCTGCAGCTCCCCAAGAAAGCTGACGTCCGTCCGTCGCTTACGGCGGCGGAATATCCAACCCACATGATCACTCAATTCTCAATGAAATCGCGTGCGAATCTTCACGCCATGGGCGCGAAACGGGGCCGAACTGCGTTGCCGGCACAAGGCGTGGACGAATGAGATTAGAAACCGCCGCAATTCACGCGGGATATGAAACCGAGCCGACCACCAAAGCGGTGGCCGTGCCGATCTATCAGACCGTTGCGTTCGAGTTCGACAGCGCCGAACACGGTGCAGCTCTCTTCAATCTGGAAGTCCAGGGCAACATCTACACACGCATAGGGAATCCCACCAACACGGTGCTGGAAAAGCGCGTCGCCGCCCTGGAAGGCGGTTTCGAGGCCCTCAGCGTAAGTTCAGGCATGGCGGCAATTCACTACGCAATCGCCAACATCACGGAAGCCGGTAAAAACATTGTTTCACTTCCTCAATTGTACGGCGCCACTTTCACGCTCCTGGCACAGATCTTTCCGAAGCAAGGAATCTGCACCCGATTTGCAAAAAGTGACCGGCCCGAAGACGTCGACGCATTGATCGACGAGAATACTCGCGCGGTCTACTGTGAAAGTGTCGGCAATCCCGCTGGCAACGTCGCGGATGTAGAGGGGCTGGCGCGCGTCGCACACAAGCACGGTGTGCCGTTGATTGTCGACAATACTGTTGCAACGCCGGTCCTCCTGAAGCCCATCGACTACGGCGCAGATGTAGTCGTACATTCCATGACCAAATTCATGGGTGGCCACGGTACAACCATCGGTGGAATGATCGTCGACAGCGGTAACTTTCCCTGGCAGGACCATCGCGACCGCTTTTATATGCTGATTGAGCCGGAACCTGCATATCACGGCGTAAGGTACGTGGAGCACTATGGCAGAGCGGCCTTTGTGGCTCGGTGCCGCACCGTTTGCCAACGGAATACAGGCTCGACTCTGTCCCCCTTCAATGGCTTTTTACTTCTTCAGGGGATAGAAACGCTTGCGCTTCGTGTGGAGCGCCATATCGAGAATGCTCGCAAGGTAGCGGAGTATCTCCGCGGTCATGGGCAGGTCGAATGGGTAAATTACGCCGGATTTTCCGACAGCCCTCTCTATCCGATGGCTCAAAGGTATTTGGGTTCTCGCCGTTGCTCACTCCTCACTTTCGGAGTGCGAGGTGGTTTCGACGCTGGCGCGAAATGTTTCAATGCTCTAAGGCTGTTCAAGCGCATGGTCAACATGGGCGATGCCAAATCGTTGGCGTGCCATCCCGCAACGAGCACTCACAGACAACTGACACCGGAAGAGCAACGGAAAGTCGGTGTAACGCCGGAAATGATTCGCCTCAGCGTCGGGATCGAGCACATCGACGACATTATTGCTGACCTGGAGCAGGCCCTCAACGCGGCAGTCTGATTGGTCAGCTCTAAACCCGCAAAAACTACGACGCTGCTTGTTCGTCGCGAACCCACGGGCCCAGACCAAATGCTTGCGGTCCGCAGGAACTCTCGCCTAAACGCGTTGCCCAAGCAAGGTGCATCATGCCACTAAGCATAGATAAAGGCCAAACTCCAAACCGCGACGCCACTAAAAACGGTTTCTCGAATCAACGTGTGAGCCCCGCTCTCTCGGCTGGATGCATTCGCGTCGCGCTCGTCAACAATATGCCCGATTCCGCGCTGGAGGATACCGAGGCTCAGTTCTCCGGGCTGCTCGCTGATGCTTGCGGCAAGCTCTCGGTCCACCTTAGTCTTTATTCATTGTCCGGCGTCCCTCGCGGTGAACGCGGGAAAGAGCATCTCCAGCGCTTTTACCGCAGCACCGACGAACTTTCCAATAATGACGTCGACGCCGTCATCATCACTGGCACCGAGCCCCGGCAGGCGGACTTGCGGGAGGAGCCATACTGGGGTGCGCTGGCTACCTTGCTCCACTGGGCAGAAGCCAACACAGAATCAGCCATTTTGTCCTGTCTGGCCGCCCACGCCAGCGTTCTTCATAGCGACCGCATCGCCCGCCATAGGCTGAGCGACAAACGATTTGGGGTCTTCGATCAAAGAATGGCCGGACACCATCGGCTCACCGAAGGAATCCTGGAAACTATTCGGTTCCCACACTCTCGATGGAATGAACTGCCTGAGGAAGAGCTAGCGTCGTGCGGCTATCTCGTCCTTACGAAATCAGCAGAAGCGGGGGTAGACTCGTTCGTGAAGAAGAAAAAACGCAGCCTCTTTGTTCATTTCCAAGGCCACCCGGAGTACGGCGCGCAAACTCTCCTAAAAGAATATCGCAGGGACATCGGCAGGTTTCTCCGAAACGAGCGGGAAACCTATCCTTCGATGCCCCACGGCTATTTCGACGCAAACTCTGTGAAAGTTCTGACGGAATTTCAAGCAAATGCGGCCTTGCACCGGCATGAGGACCTGCTGGCGGCCTTCCCACAAGCATCAATAGCCAGCGCGCTTCAGCATCCTTGGCGCAACGCGGCCCTGGCCATATACCGCAATTGGCTGCATCACGTGGCCGCAAGAAAAGCCGACGCCCGAAAGGTGGCAGTTGCAGTCAAAGCAGCGCCAGCCACGCGAGCGTACGCAAGAGCCAGCGCCGCTGCTTCTAGAGTCGGCTGAACCCTGCTCTACGCGGCAATCTCCGCAATCGCGCCCCAGGCGGTCTGTGCGTGAGTGCGCGTCTAGAATCTCACTAAGCAAAATGAACGCGACAAATTCCCTCGTCCGCGACATCTCCGATACTGCCCGCTGGGTGGCGTATTTTCGCGCGCGCGAAACGGAACGGGCAGACGCCCTGTTCAAGGATCCTTACGCGAAACTGTTGGCAGGAAAGCGCGGCTTCGAGATTGCCAACACACTTCCCGCGGGAAATACGAACGAATGGGCATGGACGGCGCGCACATATCTATTCGATCAGTTCTTGGCGCGTGAAATAAACGATGGAGCTGATGTCGTACTCAACCTTGCAGCGGGGTTAGATGCGCGTCCATATCGTATGGAGGTTCCCGATCGGCTTCGCTGGATCGAAGTCGACCTTCCGGAAATCATCGCTTACAAAGACAGCCTCCTCTCTGAAGAAAAGCCACGCTGTAACCTTGAACGAATCACGTTGGATTTGACCGACCAGGAGTCTAGGCGCGATCTTTTCAACAAGGTGAATGCTTACGGAACTAAGGTCGTCGTCATAACCGAAGGCCTCCTCATCTATTTGACGAACGACGAGGTAGCTTCTTTGGCGCGCGATCTCGCGGCACGTCCCCGCTTTCAGAGCTGGCTGATCGACTTGGCCTCGCCCGGGCAACTAAAACTCATGCAGCGAACCAGCGGCAAGCAACTGTCCACAGCCGGCGCGCCGTTCAAGTTCGGCCCGCCAGAAGGGCCCAAGTTCTTCGCGCCTTACGGATGGGAGCCGCGTGATGTGCAAGGGATGCTGAATACCGCCGCGAGATTCGACCGCTTGCCACAAGAACTGCTCAGCCTTCTGAATACGCCTAATGCGATTCCAGGAAGTTATCTGTGGACCGGAGTCTGCCTGCTGCACAGAAGCGGCATACATAGTTAAGCTAATGCAACTGACATCTAATTCACAAACCGTAGCGGCAGCCGACGACGTTTCCGAACTGCTCGCAAAATTGCCGCAGCGAATCAGCGACATCATCGAACCGTGGGCTAAGACGCTACCGCACCAAGTCGCTCTCGTGGAAGCCACGGGCGCCTGGACCTACAGCGAACTGGCCTCTGTGGTACGCGAGACGAGTGCTCGACTTCTTGATCTCGGCGTCCGGCCCGCCGATCGCGTGATGCTCATCGCCGAGAACAGCCGAGCTTTTGTGGCCAGCCTTCTCGCACTAGCTTCAATCGACGCATGGCCCGTGTTAGCGAACGCCCGCCTTTCAGCGCGAGAAATCGATGCGGTACGGGATCATTGCGATCCTCGGCTCATCCTTTACACCACAAGCGTTTCCCCACAGGCCGCAGAGCACGCCAAGCGTCACGGCGCGATTGTCCAGGAATTTGGACTTTTGGGAACCATAGGCATCGGCCCGCTGAATGAGCTCTGCATTCCAGAACCGCTTGAAGCCGATCCATCCCAGAACGTCGCAGCCCTTATCTATACCTCCGGGACCACCGGCCTTCCAAAAGGCGTGATGCTGTCGCATCGCAACGTTCTTTTCGTGGCGGCAGTCTCCGCCAAAATGCGCTCGCTGGGATCTCAAGACCGCCTCTACGGCGTTCTGCCGATGTCGCACGCGGTTGGTTTGTCGGTCGTTTTGCTCGGATCGCTGTTTAGTGGCGCGACGCTCTACCTCGTAGCTCGATTTGATCCCGTCCGAGCGTTCGCCACTTTAGAGCGAGAGCAAGTGACCGTTTTGCTCGGAGCTCCCTCGGTGTTCTCTCTCCTACTCGACTACGCCAAACTCCGAGGAATGAAGAACCTCAAGCTTTCAGCGTTGCGCATCATTTCCTCTTCCGGCGCTCCCCTCCAATCAGCAATCAAGTCAGAAGTGGAAACTCTGTTTGGCATGACCTTGCACAATGGCTACGGCGTGACCGAATGTTCGCCAAACGTCGCATCGACGAGAGTCGATTGTCCTCGTTCCGATCTTTCGGTTGGCAAGATTTTCCCCGGTGTTGAAGTGACGATTCTGGGAACCGATGGAAAGCCCGTCCCAAATGGTGAAGTCGGCGAATTGCAGGTCCGCGGGCCAAACATAATGAAGGGATATTATCGTGCTCCAGACGAAACCGCAGCTGCCATCAACAGCGAAGGCTGGTTCAATACGCGCGACCTGGCGCGCATGGAAGATGATCATCTGTTTATCGTCGGTCGCACCAAGGAACTCATCGTCCATCTCGGCTTCAATGTCTACCCTGCCGAAGTCGAAGCAGCGATGAGCCTGCACCCCGGTGTCGTGCGCTGCGCCGTAATCGGCAAAGCGGCGCCTAAAGATGAACAAGTGATCGCCTTCGTGCAACTGTCCCCGGGCTCTTCTGTAACCCCCAGGGATTTGGCCGAACACGCCGCTCAACATCTCGCTTTCTACAAACGGCCATCGCAAATCGTTTTGATCGAAGAGATGCCGCTAACACCGACAGGAAAAGTCGCAAAGGCTGAGCTCGCAAAGATAGCGCCCCACGAAGCGGCCGCACTGACCAGCCTCAATACCCGCTAGTACCGCAACCCGCCTCGCAACATCACAAGGGCACCTCTATCAAATAGGGGCCCCCGCTCTCGAGTCCCTCCCGCAGCGTTTTTGCAAAATCCTGCAGCGAAGTAACCCGCTTGGCGGGTACTCCCATCCCCTTGGCCAACGAAACCCAGTCAAGTTCCGGTCGATCAATTTCAAATAGGTTTCTCGCGCACGCGCCCGGTTCTCCGACACCCAAGCTCAGAAACTCGCGTTTCAAAACAGCATAAGCGCGGTTCGCAAATACCACAGTTGCTACGTTGAGGCCTTCTCGAGCCATAGTCCACAACGCTTGCGCCGTATACATTCCGCTGCCGTCCGCCGTAAGACACAGCACCGGACGATCGGGACAGGCGACAGCCGCACCTACGGCCAGCGGCATAGCAATTCCAATCGAACCGCCCGTGCAAGCCACCCAATCGTGCGGCGGAGCCCCCTGCGTGGCCGCCATAATCCCTCGCCCGGAGGTCATAGACTCGTCGGCCACGATCGCATTCTCAGGTAGCACAGCTGCAATCGCGAGCGCAAGACCACTCAAAGTGATCTCTCCACTCGGTTCTTGCGTTCGCACTGATTTCACCGCAACGCGGTGAGTATCACTCGGGCCCAGTTCTTCCGCCAGGCGGGCGAGTGCGCCTGAGCAATCCTCGCTCTCAGTCGCAAGGGTATGTATCTCACATCCCGGAGGAACGAGTTCACTCCTTTTACCCGGATACGCGAAATAGGAAACCGGAGCCGACGCCCCGACCAAAATGATTTGGCTAAACTCCCGCAGTTGCTCCGTAGCCTGTTCTGGAACGTAAGCCATGCGCTGAACCACCGGCCTCCCCGCTCCTCGCTGGATTCGCGTGAACGGATAAGGCGCCACAAGCTTAGCCCCACTGGCGCCCGCAATGCGTCCAGCTGTCCGCAGCCCTTCGCCATAAAGGGAATCCCCGGCCAGCAACAGCGCCGTTCGAACACCAGAACGAAGCATCGCCGCCGCTCGCTCAATTGCTTTGCCGGTGGGCATGGGAGCCACAGGCGGCGACGAAATGTAGCCAATTGAGCCACCATCACTCCACGCCACATCCGCAGGCACAATCAACGTAGCGATCTGTCCAGGCGGAGTGCGTGCGCTGGCGATGGCCTCAGCCGTATCGCGCCCCAGTTCACAAGCCGCCCGCGAAGTCCGCAGCCACTTTGAATACGGCCGCGCAATTCCCTCGATATCCGAAGCGAGCGGCGGGTCGTACCGCAAATGCTGTGCAGGATGTTGCCCAACAATATTAATGATAGGAACCCGCGCCCGCGTCGCATTGTGCAGATTCGCCAGCCCATTGCCCAAACCAGGCCCAAGATGAAGCAGCGTGCACGCAGGCTCCCCCGCCATACGCGCATACCCATCCGCCGCCCCAGTAACCACCCCTTCAAACAAGCCGAGCACGCAACGTATTCCCCGCCCCCGATCCAGAGCCGCCACAATATGCATCTCCGATGTGCCGGGATTGGTAAAGCAGGTGTGAATGCCTCCGTCTGTGAGCGTGCCGACAAGAATCTCCGCACCATTCATCGCACAACTATCCTCGGCCATCCAGAAAGGGAGCGACACACGAGCAGGCAGCAGACAACGCTCGTTCGCTGCACCTTACGTGTCCGCGCCTCAATTTTAACCCTAGCGATTCGATTCAAGGTTTCCTGATTACACAGTCCGGGCCGTCCACATCCTTTAAGTAACGAGAGAGCACTGCGGCCACGCTCTGGCTGTACGTTGTAACCATCTCATAATGGTCGCCTGGCACCGTGTCGAGGTGAAACTCTTTCGTCATCGGGCCCCACACTGCGGTTGGATCTGTGGGCAATAGCCATGCATTCTTTGGCGATACGAACCTTACCGTGCCGTTATAGAAGCGAGCTCGGTACTGCTGCAACGTCGAGTAGTCGCGCGCTTGAAACTGTCGCATCGCACGTGTGAGAGGTGTCGGGATCAGACGGCGTTGGGTCGACTGCTCTTTGCGATTGAGAAGTCTATTCCCAAAATTCTTGACGTAGTCGGCGACGTCGTGTGTCGCCCGAGACGCCTTGAGCTTAATGAGTTGCGACACGCTCAATTGGTTCAACGGTGGAAAGGAATCCATCATGACGAGCAACCCTATTTCCTCTCTGATTGCTGATAATTGCCGGGCAATCTCCAATGCAACCAGGCCGCCGTACGAATAGCCTACTAACAGGTAAGGGCCTCGCCGTTGTATCCGCTTGATTGCGGCAAGATGGTACTCAGACAGATCCTCAGCCCGATCGAAGGGTTCTTCTCTCCCGTCCGTTCCTCTTGCCTGCATACCGTAGATCGGGTGCCTAGACCTCATGTGTTTGGTGAGTTCGAAAAACTCCATTATCGTGGCGCCACACCCGTGGACCAAAAAAATTGGTGGTAGTCCGGTCTCACCAGGTCTTAGCAACGTGACTGCAGGGATGTGCGGCAGACTGCGTTCTTGCAAGGCGGCCGCCAGGGATCTGATCGTTCGAGTGTGGTAAATCAGCAGCGGCGAAACTTCTGGACCAAGGATCCGCGAAATTTCGGAGAAAACCGTAATCGCCGACCATGGATCGCCGCCTAAGTCGAAGAAATCATCCTCAAGATCGATCGACGGTCGGTTCAAGGCACGCCGCCAAATTGAGGACAGCATTTCAATCAGCTCTGAGCTTTTCTCTGGGGTCCCACTCGTCTGCTCGACGACACCAGGTTCTAAGGTCAGCTTGCTCTGGTCTTTCCTCATCGACTCCTGCCCGCAGCGACCCTTGATGAGTGTGCGAATTGCCAATACAGCTGTCGAGCCCGCGCATAAATAGTTCCGAATGGAAGCTGCCGCTCATCGATTCCGGTTACAGGCACGACCTTCGAGTAGTTGCCAGTCGCGAAAATCTCATCCGCCGTCTTGAATTCCTGATACGCGAGAGTTTTTTCGACCACTTGCACGCCATCCTCCCGCAGTAGGTGGATTACCCGCTGCCGCGTGATGCCGTTCAGAAACGTGCCGTTGGGAATCGGCGTATAGACCACGCCATCCTTGACCATAAAAATATTCGAGGTGGCGAGTTCGGCGACATTCCCCTCCACATCGCATACGACTGCATTGTCAAAACCTCGACCCTGCGCCTCAAATAATGCGCGAGCATTGTTGGGATAAAGACAACCCGCCTTTGCATCCACCGGCATGGTGTCTTGCGTCGGCCGGCGATAAGGAGAAAGCGTAATCGAGAATCCTTTGGGCTCCCTCATCGACGCCTCATAAATTACGAGGCACCATCTCGTCGATTCCGGCTTGTGCGCCTGGACCCAGGGCCCCTCTTTTTCTGCCCAGTACATGGGCCGAATGTAAAGCGCCGTATCCCTATCGAATCGAGCCATTCCTTCGCGAACGAGCTCGATCCATCTTTCGACGGAGACGACCGGCTTAAGGAACAGTTTCGCGGCAGAGTCGTTGACCCTCGCGCAGTGTAGCTCCAGATCCGGCGTCACACCTTCGAACGCGCGGGCTCCGTCGAACACCACGGAGCATAGCCACGCGGCGTGCGTTCGCGAACCCATTATCGCCACGTTGCCTTCACGCCAATGGCCTTCAAAAAACGTCCAGGTTTTCGACCACTCTTGGTCCAATGTCATTTCCGGTCGGTTCTCATTGCGAGGCTTCACATCTTTTGCCGGCTCGTTTTGTCCTGCAAGTCAGGGTACGCACGTGTCCTCCAAAGGCCTGGGAACGCGCTTTCCCTCAAATGGGTAGATGTTTCTCCTTGCCGCCTTCTTGTCCAAGGCAACAAGACTTTTGCAATCCACCAAGCCTCATGTTATCAATAACTTGTAACTTGGACGCAACAAACCATATAGGCATCGTCCGACCCGCCTTTGGATTGCAGATTGCATCTCGCAACCTAGGTTCCGTTGGCATCCTGGGAGTGGTTTGCGGAAAGCCCGACGTTGAGGGCTGGGGAGAACTCCGGGCTCGCCAAGTCCATCGAGTCAACTTGACGGCAGTGTGAATCTTTTCTACGGGCGAAATAGGGGTCAAGAACGCCCCCAAACTGCCGACTTGCTATTACAAAGACGTCGGTTGCTGGCACGGTTAGACACTCGATTGAACCAGGCTCGTAGCAACTTAGAGGGTCAGGTAAGAGCGTGAAACCAACTATCCTGGTGGCAACGACCTCTCGCTGGCTACCAACGGCGCGATTGGCCGCCGCATTTACAGATGCAGGTTTCGTAACGGAAGCTATTTGTCCCCCCCGCCATCCACTGTGCAAAACGAAAAACGTACATCGAATACATCTCTATCGTGGCTTGACACCCCTGGCCTCCTTTGCCGATGCCATCGCGGCCGCCAAGCCGGACATGATCATTCCTGGGGACGACCTCGCAACGCAGCACCTCCACAGCCTCTACTATCAAGAACAGCAGGCAGGATCAAAAACGTCGCTCTGTGAGTTAATAGAGCGTTCGCTTGGGGCGCCCGATAGTTTTCCGATCGTCACTGCAAGGGCTGCCTTTATCAAGCTTGCTGAAGGAGAGGGCGTTCGGGTTCCTGAAACTGAGTTCGTCGCGAACCCCCGTGAACTGCGCAAGTGGATTAACAGCATAGGCCTTCCGGCTGTCCTCAAGGCAAATGGTACGACTGGTGGCGTCGGCGTAAGAATCGTACAAACACTAGAGGAAGCCGAACGTGCCTTTCGTGCTTTGCACGCTCCCCCGCTGCTTGCGCGCGCCACAAAGCGAGCTGTGGTAGACAAAGATATGACCTTGATTTGGCCTTCCCTCTTTCGTAGGCGGCACCTCGTAAATGCGCAAAAATTTGTCCCCGGACATGAAGCCACAAGTTTGGTTGCCTGCTGGAAAGGCGCTGTTCTGGCCAATCTTCATTTTGAAGTGCTCAACAAGTGGGATTCCACCGGACCATCCACTGTGCTGCGGCTAATTGATCACCCTGAAATGTCCACGGCCACAGAAACTATGGCGCGTCGGCTCCAGCTCTCAGGCCTTCACGGTTTTGATTTTCTCTTGGAAGCGGGGACTTCAAACGCATATCTTATCGAGATAAACCCGCGCGCCACGCAAGTTGGGCATTTGACGCTTGGCGCCGGACGCGACCTTCCGGCAGCCTTGTACGCTGCTGTCTCTGGCCAGCCGATTCGCGAAGCTCCGAAGGTCACTGCGAAGGATACCATCGCGCTCTTTCCCCAAGAGTGGTTGAGAAATCCGGCGAGCGTGTTCTTACACTTGGGTTACCACGATGTGCCGTGGGAAGAACCTGATTGGATCAAAGCTGCAGTTGAAAGCCGCAAAAAGTGGACCTCCTCATATCCTCACCTGGAGTGGAACCACATTTTGTCGAAGGCTCGCCGGACCCTGTGACACCTTTCATGTGCCATCGTTCCCGGCTCGGTAGCAAACCGAACTCACATAAAATCTTTGTTCTTTAGATTATCCAGGTTTTTGACGCTGCGGACCAGCGCTCTTATATGTGAGGCTGGAAAGACCAGGCGCGTCCAACTAATCGGCACCCTGCAGACCCGTGGCCGTTATTTTCGTTCCCAGTCCGTCGGGGGCGAAGGTGTTGCGCACCCAGACGGGTATGCCTAACTGCATCACGGGAGCGAGAGTCTTTGGGTGCAGAACCTTGGCTCCTGATTGGGCGATCTGGGCTGCATCGCAGTAGGACAATTCCGGGATGGTTCGGGCGCCAGAATCGAGTCGCGGATCAGCCGTCATGACCCCGTCCACGTCGGTCCAGACAATCACCTCGTCGGCATCCAGAGCCGCCCCAAAGATGGTCGCAGAATAATCCGAGCCTCCGCGGCCCAAGGTTGTTACCGTGCCATCCTCAGCGGCGCCGATGAACCCGGTGATAACCGGCGTTATGCCTTGGCATAACAGCGCGCGCAAGCGAGCCTGGCATTTTGCGGAAGTGAGGGCCATCTGAGGCTCAGCGGCGCCATGCGACCCATCGGTCACGATCAGTTCGGTGGCGTCGACCGCTTCGCTGGCGACCCCGGCCTCGGAGAGCGCGCCCGCAACTAACGGAGCCGAGAGCCGTTCGCCCAGACCGGAAATCTCATCGAGTGCTGCTGGCGTGAGCGTTCCTGAGCGGCTCGTCGCGTGGCACCACACTTCGCCCAATTCCAGGATTTCCTCGATTCTCATGCGCACTCGTTCCCGCTCTCCGGTGGAATGCATCAAGACGTGAAGCACGGCATCATGCCGCTTGCGTAGACGATCAAGAATGTTTCCAACGGTCCGTTGTTCCCTGGCTGCAGAATAATGAGCTGCGCGAATGAATTCGTCGGTGACGCCTCTCATCGCGGAGACAACTACAACCACGTCGCTTTCCAGCGAAGCGGTGCGAATGATCTCGACGACTCTGGCGATGCAGGGCGCATCGCCCACCGACGTGCCGCCAAACTTCATCACGCGCAGCGGCCTAAAAGGAGCTGCCGTCGGCGTAGCGGCGACATTAGCCGCCGCGGCACGGCAGGGGCTTTCGTCACTTCGGGTGCGAACTCCCGAGCAATGAGACAAGTGAGAATCCTCGCTGAATCAGAGCTTCTGTGGCAATCCACCTGCCACAAGTCTTACAGTACGTGCCGAACGCCCCAAAAGGCACCTTTCTGTACGTTATTGATAATAAGCGGCTTATGGATCATGTGTCAGCATGGCTGTGAGGCGGCGGGATACGTTCCCGCCCGAACAATGAAAATGACTGCCTTCATTGGCTTTCGCATTGCCAATCTATGGGCGCCATCTTGCTTCCTGGATAGGTGCCAGCGCATTAAAATCATCCGCCAGTGTCTACCCTTATCCGTAAACTGGATGGCTCCCAAGCGGTGACAGCGCGGCGCATGCTTTCGGCCGTTTGGATTTTTCTGTCGTTGCTCCTATTTGCTCGCCCGCTGAGAGATCTTGTTCAGCTATCTCTTTCAAACGAGGACATCTCCTATGTTGTCGTGATCCCATTGCTTGCCGCAGGACTCCTTTTCCTCGAGCGTAGCCGGATCCCCCAGACCCACGCATACGACAAAGTGTCCGGAAGCTTGTTCCTTGTTCCTGCCGGCTTCGTAGCGCTCCTGGCGCATTCTTCGCTGGCAGCTTCAATCGATCATCTGCGATTGTCTGGATACATTCTTTCGTTGGTCTTGGTCTGGATCGCGGGCTTTGCTCTTCTTTACGGCAAAACCGCGCTAGAGGTCGCCCGATTTCCACTTGTATTTCTCTTCCTAACTGTTCCCCTGCCTGATTTTCTGCTCGGGCGGGTCGTTTACGTCCTCCAAGCCGGGTCGGCATGGATCACTGGCGCCTTTTTTGATTTGTTGAAGATTCCTTTTTTGCGTGAGGATTTTGTCTTTCACCTGACGCGGGTCGATATCGAAGTGGCCAAGGAGTGCAGCGGCATCCGTTCCAGCATGGCATTGCTGATACTCGCCCTGCTCATCGCCCATTTTCAGCTCAAATCCTGGACGGCAAAGGCCACATTCGTCGTCTGGGGCCTATTCGTGATGATTCTCAAGAACGGAATCCGCATCGCCACCCTGACGTTGCTGGCAATGTACGTGGACCCGAGCTTTCTATTTGGAAGGTTGCACCAACAAGGGGGAGTGGTCTTTTTTCTGATCGGCTTATCGTTGCTACTGCCGATGCTGGCATTGCTACGACGCGGGGAATCCTGGTGGCGTGCCAGGCAGACACCCCAAATCTCTCCAGAGTCCACACCTTAACAGCGTCGGTCGCGCTATCTTTCGTTGATAAGACTCGCCGTGAAGCCCTCCCTGGTTTTTAGGGAACCACCGCCTGCACTTGATTCGAGAAGACACTTTCGTTCCCCACGGCATCGACCGCAGTTGCAACGTAATAGTAAGCTGTACTGGTTTGAACGGACGTGTCCGTGTAAGCCAAGCCGGCCACAACGGAGCCATTCACTCTGGCGAACAAGCTTCCGCTCACCGTGCTGCGATATATGTTGTAGCCCACCACTGTGGAAGGACTTGCACCCCAACTGAGCGCCACCGAGTGCTGTGTCGGAGCAATGCCTGCACCGGTCAGCGAAACCGCCGCTGGTGAACCAGTTGCGTTGCTCACGATCGAGATGTTCCCGTTTGCGGTCCCCGCCACTATCGGACTGAACTGCACCGAAATCGTAATGGTCTGCGACGGGTTCAGGGTCGCTGGCGGGTTTCCACCGGTCATGGAGTAGCCAGTACCGCTCAGCGTGATCTGCGAGATCGTTACGCTGGAATTGCCGGTGTCAGAAATGAGGATATTCTGCGCAGCTGAAGAGGTACCCGTCGTGACATTGCCGAAGATCAGGCTAGTTGGACTAATCCCCAGAGTAAGCGTCGCAGCGATTCCCGTGCCGCTAAGACCCACGGAAGTAGGAGAGGTAGACGCATTACTCGCGATGGAGATATTTCCGGACACAGAGCCAACCGCGGCCGGCAGGAAAGCCACCGTGATTGAAGTCTGTTGACCCGCGTTGATATTGAGCGGAAGGGAGAAACCACTAACACCGAAACCCGATCCGGTTGCAGTCACTTGAGAAATCGTCAAGGCGGCCGTGCCGCTATTCTTGATGATCAAGGCTTGGGATAAGTTCGTGCCAACCACAGCGTTCCCGAAGTTGATTGGGGTCGGGCTTACTTGAATGGCTGGGGCAGGCGCAGCATTCACCGTCAGTGTCGCAGTACTGCTGGTCACTGTCCCCGCAGTGTTGCTTATCACCACCGCAAAAACCGCTCCGCTGTCTGAGGTCGATGTCGCGGGAGTGGTGTAGCTGGCCGCCATGGCTCCCGCGATATTTACTCCGCTTTTTTCCCATTGGTAAGTCAGGGGTGCTGTTCCCGTCGCTACCACGGTGAACGTGGCCGCCTGACCTGCCGTTACCGTTTGACTCGCCGGCTGTGTGGTGATGCTCGGCGCCACTGCGGATAAAGTGTCCGTAAAGTTCACGCCAGTGAGATTCGTGCCGTTAACCGTCACATTTTGGCTGCTCGGACTGAACGTGTAGCCGGTGTGGCTCGGAGCAACAGTGTATGTTCCGTTCCCTAATCCCGAAAATGCGTAGTTTCCTGAGCTGTCTGCCGTCGCTATTGCACTGGCCGGTCCACTCAGCGTCACGGTCGCTCCAGCAGCTCCAGCGGCAGGGCTAATTGCTCCCGAAATAAGGAGACCCGATGTCTTAAACGTGCGGCCACCGCTCTGCCCGTGGTTGCTCTTCGAATCGGTCGAGCGAACTTGGTAATAGTAGATAGCGGCGGGAGCCAAACCCGAAACAGTCACGGCGTGATTCGTAACCATGCTCGGATCAACGGTCGTGCTGGAACCGTAACTCACACTGCTTCCATAGTCGACGCCCGAATCGGCTGGCACGTTGGTTGTCCAAACAATTTGGCAGGTCGAGGTTGTGGTCGAGGCGACCTGCACATTTGTAATCTGTAATGCGGATGGCGGGGGCGTGGTGTTGGCGCCGGCGGCTCCGCTGACCAAGCCCGCGCAACCGCTCAGCGCTATAGGCCCGAACAGCACAACTGCTACCATCAGGCCCTGCTGCAGCAAATCCCCAAGTTTCGGGAGCGATATTTCAGTTCGGTTCCTTGAACCTACCTGACCGACCCTCATCAAGTTCCCCCGCAACCTCTGTTCGCGAGGAGAGCAGGTACGGTGCGAATAGGCACACGAATACCCTTCGCTCTCGTCGCTTCATTCGGACTTTGGTCACCTAAGGGGCCGGGGTGGGGTGGCTCCGCTGAAGCCGAAATGCTCGTTGTCTATGCGCTGCGCAACTCGCGCACGGATACCGCCACTGCCCGTGAAGAATACAAAGGGAGCCAGGGGTTAGCTACTGGTGTGAAGAACAGTTTTGGAGCAAGTGTCCCGGATCCATACGCACACTGCCGGGCTTACTGCCCTATAGGCAACGGCCAGCTGGCCCAAAGAAACGAGCCGAACCGCAAGGGAGAACCGATTAAGCTTAAGGAGCCTTGACTTACTTCTCAGCCTTGCCAATAAAACAGGGCGACGCCGCGCTACTATGTACGCTAGGGGATTAGGATGCGGGAGGTTACTCAGTTCATTGTGAAAACGATAGCCCAGGACTTTCGAAAAACGAACGTACCACCGAGCAATGGATGTCTAGCATGGGCCTGAAAAACTTCCTCCTAATCAGTATGTTGCTCAGCTTACTTATTGTAGGGCTTTCTGGTGCCGATCAAAGCCTCTCATCCACGATCGAACAGTACATGCACGCCCAGGCGACAGTTAACCGATTCAGCGGAGCAGTTCTGGTGGCCCATGATGGCAAAGTTCTATTCAGCAAAAGCTACGCCATCTCAAACCTGAAACCGGGAACGGTCGATACCCCTGCGACTCGGTTCCCCGTGGGTTCTATTGCTATGCAATTCACCGACGTGGCCATCCTTCAGCTCGAAGCAAAAGGCAAGCTCCACGTGCAGGATTCCGTCTGCAAGTACATCAAGCAGTGCGCTATGGACTGGCAACGGATCACCTTATTCGAACTCATGACTCATACATCAGGGATCCCGGCAATTCCTGATGGTGAAAAGTCCAGTCCAGACGTGCCGACGACGTCGCGATTGATCGATCGAATCAAGAAAGAGCCGCTTCGGTTTAAGCCGGGTGAGAAGCTGGAGTCCAGCTATTCGGAAGATGAAGTTCTGCACGCAACGATAGAGGAAGTTTCAGGGCAAGATTACTCGACCTATTTTCACGAACACATCTTTGCGCCGCTAGAAATGCGGGACACAGGCTATGTCCCACATAACTCCTCCGCCTCATCTGCAACGGCGCCACTGTTAATGCCTTCCGACGTACGACTGTCTTTCGGATACACAGCGGCTAGGCTCTATTCTACGGTTGACGATCTTTATCTATGGGATCGTGCGCTCACAACCGAAAAACTAGCTCCCACAAAATCGGTGCAAGAGATGTTCACCCCGTACAGAGACGGCTATGGTTTTGGATGGATGATCCAGAAGCATCTGGATCGCAAGCTGGCTACCCAAGGTGGCGGCCTTCGCACATATTCCAGTTCTGTCCTTAGATATCCGGATGACCATGCTTGCGTGATCGTCCTCAGTCAATCGGATACCACGGATGCTCAGAAGGTCGGCAAAGACCTCGCCGCTATCATGTTTGGCGCCGAGTACGAAGTACCCGTTGAACACAAGGCGATCAGACTTGACCCCGATCGGCTGGATGAGTATGTGGGCCGGTTTGCTATTTCTCCGGATTTTGTGTTGACCATCACTAAAGAGAGCGATCACCTCATGGTGCAGACCGCCGACCATGCCAACATCGAGATATTACCTGAATCGGAAATTCAGTTCTTTGTTAAAGATTCTGAGACCAAGATTCAGTTTGTGAGGCTAGCCAACGGCTATGTTACGGAATTAGTTTTGCAACAAGGTGGGCGTGATATTCCCGCCAAGAGAATCAATTAAGGGCTTGCTAGTCTCGCACGTCCGACAGGCGTTCACACCTAGAACCGGTCGATGGTGATTGTGGCATCGTTGAAATGCGCGAGGTCACTCAATCTCATTTAGGCACGAGTTGCATGCCATTGATGGGAGCACGAGCGCAGCAGTCGGTGGTGGCCCCGGGAGTCGCGGAAATCGTAAACGAGGTGGCGTTGACGGTGAACACCACGTAGTTCCCCGCGGAATTATTGGCCTGCGTGAACGTGCCACTGAAATTCGCGTTCGCCGCGTCCGTCAAACTGATGCTGGTGGTCGTGATTCCCGCACCGCTGATCTGATAAACGCCGGTTCGTGAGGCCGCGTCGTTGCTCCCGTCCGCGTAGACGTAAACGTTGTA
>Ga0307479_10001321_pt1 | contig 22515 bp, 17 predicted proteins | sample atmos_gasesECM4C_FD_203743 | JGI IMG/M metagenome (GOLD analysis project Ga0307479, IMG submission 203743) | Hardwood forest soil microbial communities from Morgan-Monroe State Forest, Indiana, United States - atmos_gasesECM4C_515 | ecosystem: Environmental > Terrestrial > Soil > Temperate...
AGCGATGCTGTATTCCGGCGAGGTCCTCAACCATTCGGAAATTCCAGGAATGAAGGTGGACAAGCATTCGACCGGAGGGGTGGGGGATAAGACTTCGCTGATTCTCGCGCCCATCGTGGCGGCCGGCGGCCTGACTGTTCCGATGATCAGCGGGCGCGGGCTGGGACATACCGGCGGCACACTCGACAAGCTGGAAGCCATTCCGGGCTTCAACGTGAATCTTTCCCTGGCAGAATTCCGGCGCGTGCTTCGCGAATGCGGCATGGGCCTGATCGGCCAGACCGCGGAAATTGCGCCGGCGGACAAGAAAATCTATGCGCTTCGCGATGTCACATCGACAGTGGAGAATATCGGGCTGATCTGCGCGTCGATTATGAGCAAGAAACTTGCCGAAGGAATCGACGCGCTGGTGCTGGACGTGAAAACCGGCTCCGGAGCGTTCATGAAGAAAGAAGAAGATGCCGTGCGGCTGGCCGAAGTGATGGTGGAAACGGGAAAGCGCATGGGCAAGAAAGTGGTGGCGCTGATTACGGATATGGATCAGCCGCTGGGGCGCATGGCGGGGCATGCGAATGAAGTGTTCGAATCGGTGGAAGTGCTGAAGGCCCGCGGGCCGGGGGACCTGCGGGAACTGAGCCTGGAGCTGTCGGCGTGGATGTTCTTTCTCGGTGAGAGAGCAAAAAGCCTGGAAGAAGGGCGGCGTTTGGCCGAAATGATGGTCACCACCGGCCAGGCGCTTGAGAAATTTCGCCAGGGGATTCGCTTGCAAGGCGGCGACGACCGCGTGGTGGATGAGCCGCAGCGCTTGCCACAGCCGCGATTTCATTCGGAGGTGGCGAGCCCGAGCGCGGGATTTGTTACGGCCACAAACTGCGAGCAACTGGGGATGGCGCTGGCCATGTTGGGCGGAGGCCGCGAAAAGAAAGAAGACAAGATCGATCACGCGGTGGGGCTGGAGTTCCACAAACGCATCGGCGATCGCGTGGAAAAAAACGAAAAACTAGTCACAATTCATTACAATAGCGACGCCAAACTTGCCGAAGCAAAAAGCCTGATTGCCAGCAGCTATACCGTGGGAGAACGTGAACCGCAGGAAAAAAGGCCGCTCGTGCGGCAGATCATCGGGGCATAGCTGAAACATACGAAGTCCGTGAGCAAAGGAGAATGAATGGGAAAATTCGTTGGACTGCTCGGGCTGGCCACCATGATCGGTTTGGCGTACTTGTTCTCTACGGAGCGCCGGGCCATCCGGCTCAAGACGGTTCTTTGGGGGCTGGGACTTCAAATCTCCTTTGCTTTTTTCGTTCTGCGGTTTGATGCCGGCCGCAGTATTTTCCAGGCCGCGGGCGCCGCAGTGAACCGCCTGCTGAGTTTTTCCTATACCGGCTCGGAATTCGTTTTCGGCGAAATCGGCAAGAAAGTTTCGCTTTTCGGTTTCTCCTTCGCCTTTCAAGTGCTGCCCACAATCATCTTCATTGCCGCGTTCTTCGCCGTTCTCTATCACATCGGCTTGATGCAGCTCATCATTCGTGCTGCAGCGTGGTTGATGACGCGCGTCATGGGGGCGAGTGGGGCGGAATCTCTGAACGTGGCCGCCAGCATCTTCATGGGACAAACCGAAGCGCCGCTGACCATCCGGCCGTTTCTCAACAAACTCACAAAATCGGAATTGATGTGCGTGATGACCAGCGGAATGGCGCACGTCTCCGGCGGCATCATGGCCGCTTACATCGCGTTTGGCGTGGAGGCCAAGCACCTGCTGGCCGCGGTCATCATGACCGCCCCGGGCACGCTGCTCATGGCCAAGATGCTGGTGCCGGAGACGGAGACGTCCCTCACAGCAGGCCGCGTAGAAATGCCGGAAATGGAAAAAGAGCCCAACGTGCTGGGCGCCATATCACGCGGTACGGTGGACGGGCTGCACCTGGCGCTGAATGTCGGCGCGATGCTGATAACCTTTATCGCGCTCCTCGCCCTGGTGAACGCCATGATGGGATGGGGCCACAGCCACTTTGCGTGGTTTCCAGACAGCCTGCAGCGCGTCTTCGGCTGGGTGCTTTCTCCCATAGCCTGGGTCATCGGAATCCCCTGGCATGATTGCAAGATTATGGGCAACTTGCTGGGCACGCGCATGGTGATTAACGAGCTCGTGGCCTTTCAGCAATTGGGGGCGCTGAAGGGCGCACTAGACCCGCGTTCGTTTACCATTGCCACGTTTGCGCTCTGCGGTTTTGCGAATTTCAGCTCCATAGGCATACAAATCGGCGGTATCGGCGCGCTGGCCCCGGAACAGCGCGGCCAGCTTGCCAAATTCGGGCTTCGCGCGATGCTTGCCGGCACCATGGCCAACCTCATGTCCGCCTCCATCGTCGGAATGTTTACATGAGCGCGAAGCGAAACCCTGCGAAAAAAGAGGGGAAGGCAATCACGTCTGAGAGCCCCGTGGGCGCCGCAGCAGAGGATCAGGCCGGCCCGGGCGAGTTCGAGCGTGCGGGTTCGGCCACGGATTTGATTTTTTCTCGTACCAAGCTGCGGCCCCAGATCGCGCTGGTTCTCGGCTCGGGACTGGGCGGCTTCGCCGACGAATTCGCGGAAGCAACGAAAATTCCTTATTCGCAGATTCCCAATTTCCCGCGGTCAACGGCGATCGGCCACGCAGGTCAGTTGGTTATCGGAAGAGTGGGAACCGTGCCGGTGGCGGGGATGCAGGGCCGCGTTCATCTTTATGAAGGATATTCCGTAAAAGAAGTGGCGTTCCCGATTCGCGTGTTTGCGCGCATGGGCGTGAAGGCGGTTATTTTGACCAATGCGGCGGGGGGCATTAAGCGCGAATTCTCGCAAGGGCGTTTGGTGGTCATCAGCGATCACATCAATCTGCAGGGTGTGAATCCGCTGACCGGACCGAACGACGAGCGGTTCGGCTTGCGTTTTCCTGATATGAGCGTGGCGTATGACCGAAGATTTCGCGAGATGGCCGTGGGCGAAGGAAATCGCTTGGGCATCGGCATGTATGAGGGAGTGTACGCGGCGCTGGCCGGGCCGAGCTATGAGACACCCGCGGAAATTCGGTATTTGCGGGCGATTGGCGCCGATCTGGTGGGCATGTCCACCGTGCCGGAAGTGATCGCGGCGCGCCATAGCGGGATTCGCGTGCTGGGCATCTCGTGCGTGACCAACGCGGCGGCAGGGATTCTGGATCAACCGCTGCACCACGCCGAAGTGCTGGAAACTGCGGAGCGCGTGAAGGGGCAATTCATCGGCTTGTTGAAGGCGGTGATTCCGCGGATTGCGGAGGCGGTTGCGTGAGAATTCTCCGGATCTGACGCGGGGAGGAGAAGGTGTGGGCGAAAATGATGCTTTGATTGCGGCAGCGAAGCAGGCGCGCGAGAACGCTCATGCTCCGTACTCGAATTTTCGTGTGGGGGCTGCGCTCCGCGCCAGCTCTGGCCGTGTTTTCGGCGGCTGTAACGTGGAAAATGCAACCTATGGCTTGACGATGTGCGCCGAGCGTGTGGCCATTTTCAAAGCGGTGAGCGAGGGCGAACGCGGCTTCGATGCCATTTCCGTAGTGACAGATACGGACACACTGACCCCGCCTTGTGGGGCATGCCGTCAGCTCATCTGGGAATTCTGCGGCGACGTGCCAGTCATCCTCGCCAATCTCAAGGGAAAGACCGAAGTCCTCCGCATGCGCGACTTGTTTCCCAAGCCGTTCGATTCCTCGAATCTTTAGGCACACTGAAGAAGCTCAGTCTGGAGAGGTGAGAATCAATTTGCGGCTCCAAGGACCGGTGCTTGCCGCGGAGAGGCTGTGGGAATTGCTACCGGCGTTTTTCATCCTTCAGGAAGGCTACCCCGCAGAGGAACATCTTCCCGCCTTCCAGCTCTTCTACACGGACGATCTCCGCGGGAACGAATAGGTTCAGCAATCCCGGAGTGTACGGAGCGGCGACCTCGATCCTGAAATTGACGGTGTATGGTTTCTTACTCTTGAAGCGCATGCCGCCCCGGGAGAAATCCTCGCAGACTACAACGTGGTCCCCGTGCGCGAAGCTGCGAATACAGGCCTTGAAGCTCACTTTCGTCCGCGTGTGCTTGCGGCGGTTTGCCGGCAGCGGCGCGGGCTCTGGCGGCGCAGGTGCGGGCTCTGGCGTTGCGGCGACGACCACGGGAGCAGGCGCCTCTTTCTCTTTCTCTTTCTCTTTCTCGTCCTCTTCCTGGTTGGGCACCCAGCCGGCGGAGCGGCCATGGAGGATTTCCACGGCAGCAGGCCTTTCCTCAGTTTCCGGAGCATCCTGTGAGCCGCGCTTCCAAAGAGTAGATGACCCGCACTGTTTGCAAAAGCGGACAATCCCCTCGTTGATGAGGTAGACATCCGATTCCAAATCGCTTTGCTCGACGGTCTCGCTGGCTTTGCACCTGCCGCACTCCAGGCGCAATGTCCTGGCTTCTTTATCGTCTTCCGAAGGCGGGGGGAAATCGATGCCCCAGAAGTTGTCCGTGGCATCCAGAAAAGCCACCCCGTAGGTGTAAACGCCGGATTCCGCGCCGATCTGACCGACCACACGCACTTCCGTCTCTTTGTTGGTGTCCAGCCGCCGGAGAATCAATTCCTGCTCGGGAGAGAGTTTGTAGTGGGAAATGATGCCCGCGCCGTGCCTGCTGAGCAGCACGGTGCTGGTTTCCTCGGAGAACATCTTGCCTTCCATGTCGCTGCCGACCAGCAAAATACCGATGGCCTGAGGAATTCGGCTGCTGCGGCGCATACCTTCTGGCGGCATTGGTCCACCCGTCGCGAGAGGAAAGTCAATTCTGATGTTACGCGGTGAAATTTGCGTCCGTCACGGCCTTTGTGTGGGAGTGACGCGCATGCGGCACGGATTGGGGCGAGTAAGTGGCAGGGAGGGCTTACAGCTGGCGAGGGCCTCGGATTATCGCGAGAGCGCCAAAAGGGACTCGTTCAGTTTGTCCAAGTTCGAGTCCACACGGTAATAACCGGGGCGCCAAGCTGAGGTCGTCTCGTTAGGGTGGAAACAGATCACGGCAAAGTCGTTGGCCGTTCCTGTAGTGTTGTCTAGGGCGGGAAAATCATTTCCTACATACGTAGCAGGGTGCTGGCGAACTACGGTCTCGCACTCATTGACCGAAAGAACGGCACGCAACATCCCCTGGTTCTTGGCATGGGGCTGGCAGAAATAGAGGTTTGGCATACCTTGATGACTATCGCCATTTCTGTGGAAAACTTGAATAGTACTTCTGGGCATTTTCAGTGAGAAGTTGCGAGGGAGGTGACAAGCCGGGAATTCGATACTAAATCTTGTGAATTCAAGAGTTTGACAAGGACTGAGCTGCAGGAACTGTACTCAGGGCCAGTTATCGTCGCGAACGCATTTTTTCCCGTACGCACTGGGTCCTTCTACAATTGGTCTCTATGGCGTTATGTCGCGGGGCAGCCAATGCCGGGCTCAGGTTAGCAGGTTCATTGCTGCTAATGCGTACACGGCTGCGCAATCCGTAACGCGGTGCAGGTCCACATACTCATTTGGACCGTGCGCCACGGAGAGCTGCCCTGGACCGTAGGCGTAACTGGGGATGCCGCGTTCCGCGTAGAAGCGCGTCTCCAGCAGGCCAGGGCACAACTCGAAGCGGCTTGGCGCGTCAGTTACTTCCTGAACCGCCTGAGCCAGCGCCTGGCCAACGATCTCAGCTTCCTGGGAGGCGGCTGACTGGCCTTCTTGCAAAGTCTCCCAATCGAGAGGAATCCCCTGGCGCCGGCAGCTCTCGAGGACTCCTATCAACCTGGCCTTTTCTTCCGCGAGGCTCTCTTCCGGATTGATTCGCCGGTCGATGGTGAAGCAGCAGGTTTCCGGCACCACGTTGAAGTTGGTTCCCCCGCCGCTCTGGCCGCCAAGCAGCAAGATGGAATTGCGCGTTTGCCCGGGTCCGACGGCCAAGTTCGTAGTGCGGCGCTCGACCTCGTGTTTCAGCTCTTGCAGGCGCGCAACCACTTGGTGCATACGCTCGAAGGCGTTCTCGCCGTGGTGTTGCAGGCCCACGTGCGCAGCTTTTCCAAAGACTCGCACGCGCAGGGAGAGGGCACCGCGGTTGGCGTTCCAAACCACGCCACTGGTCGGTTCCGCCAGCAGCATGCCGATTCCGTTCTTTCCCAATAACCCCCGCTCGGCCAGCCATGCGGAACCGCGCGCGCCGCCCGTCTCTTCGTCCGGAACCAGAATCAGGCTGATTGTGCCGTCCAGCTCTATGCCACATTCCCTGAGCGCAAGAATCGCGTAGAGCATGCCAATGATGCCGCCCTTCATATCGCCAGCGCCGCGCCCAAATACGAAATGCTCTTTGCGCTGCGGCTGGAATTGTTCCTCCGATTGCGCAGGAACGACGTCGTAATGCCCGTGAAAATAAAGTGTGCGTTCCCCGCCCCCATAGCCAATGGAAAGGCAGATCGGAGCATCCTCAGGCGGGTCGTTGAGCGAAGGGCCGCCCAGGCGTTGGACTCGCAATCCCAATTGACCAATGCGGGCTTCCCATAGCTGCACAAACTCACGATAGTGATTTCCTGGCGGGTTCTCCGTCGGGACGGCGACCAGTTCGGCCAGCAGAGCGGCCATCTCGTCTTGGCGCGGGCGTAACCAGCCGAGCAGGCGCTCCAGACCCTTCTCTTGTCGAGGCCCAGCGCTCATCTCCGGGATGCTCGAACTTGGCGGGAAACTGTCAAAGCTCCATATTGGACCCCTGTGATAGGCTGTGCCGGATTGCTATCGGAAGAGAACTGATGCCGGCTGAAACTAAGGCTCTTACGATCGTTCGCTGGACCGCGCTCCTGTGGATGCTGGCCTGGCTCCCGCTGTATACCCGGGATTGGGGCTGGCAGAACATGCTGCATCTTTGCGACGTGAGCGTGGTCCTTGCTTGCCTGGGGCTATGGTTCCGGCAGCCTCTGCTGGTTTCCAGCCAGGCGCTTCTTGCGCCGCTTGTCGGGGTTGCCTGGGGAATGGATGTGTTTTGGCGCATCGCCACCGGCCATCATCTGGTAGGCGGGACCGAGTATATGTGGGATGCCCGTCACGCACTGTCGGTCCGGCTGCTCTCCTGTTTCCACCTTGTCCTCCCTGTTGTCCTGCTCTGGGCTGTTTACGTGCTCGGTTACTGCCGGCGCGCCCTGCTCTTCCAGACCGCTATGACGGCTGCTTTGCTGATCCCTTCGCGTTTTCTTTCGCCGCAGCTCAACATGAACTATGCGTTTTACGATCCGTTGCTGCATCGGGCGTGGGGGCCGGCTCCTTTGCACCTGGCGGTAATCCTTGCGGGGTGCCTGGTGATCTTTTACTTGCCGACGCATGCTGTGCTCGTTCGCCTGTTTCCAGTGGTAGGCCGAGCCAAATGAAAAAACACGTCAGGAGGATTGAAAAGCTCGAAGCAGCCATGGCGGCGCCCAAAACGCCTGAAGAGTATCGTGCCATGCTGCAAGTGGCGCTGGCGGAGGCCCGCGTGGGGCTTGCCGAAGGCGGGATACCCATCGGAGCCGCGCTTTTTACTCAGGAAGGCAAGCTGCTCGGCAAGGGCCACAATCGCCGCGTGCAGGACGGCGACCCTTCGGCGCACGGCGAAACGGACGCTTTTCGCCGCGCCGGCCGTCAGCGTACCTACCGCGACAAAATCATGGTTACAACCTTGGCGCCTTGCTGGTATTGCAGCGGATTAATCCGCCAATTCGGGATCGCAACGGTGGTCGTCGGGGAGTCGCAAAATTTTCGGGGCGGAATCGACTGGCTGCGCGAAAATGGCTTTGCGGTAATCGACCTTGATTCCCGGGAGTGCATTGACCTGCTGGCAGACTACGTGAACGATCATCCTGATATCTGGAAAGAAGATATCGGCGATGAGTAGAGGCGCAAGCGAGATGGAATGCGCCAAGAGGCACGACTTCGCCCAGCCGGACTTCGCCTTGACTCTAAGGAAACTTCGCAATAGCCTCGTGCGTCTATTCGCGTGATCGGATTTGCAGTGTGCTCCAACGTCCGGTAGCTGGGGGATTCGCATGCGTCTGAATCGCTTCCACAAGTGTATGCCTGCGGTTTGCTTTGCCGTTTTCCTGTTTGTGTTTTGTAATCTGCCGCTGCTGCATGCGCAGGGTGGCGAGCCGCCCTATTTCGCCATTCGCGGCGCAAGGGTTATCCCTGTTTCCGGGCCGCCCCTCGACGAAGCAACGATCGTCGTTTCTCGCGGTATTATCACGGCCGTCGGCAAAGATGTTGCGATCCCACCCGAAGCCTGGGTCATTGACGGCAAAGGCTTGACCGTTTATCCGGGACTTGTGGATGCTTTCACCGATGTGGGCATTCCCTCGGGCCCCGCGCCCTCGGCTGCAGAAGGGGGCACCCCGCGCCATCCGCAGGAAGCATCTCGCGGCCCCGAGGACCGCCCTGGTTCCGCTCCTTGGCGGAGCGGGGCCGATGAAGTCAGCCTGAGCGACAAGCGTATCGAAACGTGGCGCAGTGGCGGCTTTACCACTGTGATTTGCGCGCCCAAGGGCGGCTTCTTTCCCGGCCAAGCCGCCGTTCTGGATCTCGCGGGGGACCGCGCGGGGGACTTCGTGGTGAAGTCGCCAGTGGCGATTCCCGTATCCTTTCAGGCATCGGGTGGATTCGGCGGTGGCTTCCCCGGTTCGCTGCTGGGCGTGCTTGCGTATATTCATCAGGTTTGGCTGGATACCGACTGGAGCATCCAGGCACAGAGCATCTACGAGAAAAATCCGCGCGGCGTCGCGCGGCCCCGCTATGACCGTACCGAAGCTGCACTCGCCGAAGCGGTCGAGGATCACGCCTTGGTCCTAGTCCCCGCGAATAACGCCGTCCAGCTCCGGCGCGCCCTCGAACTGATTGAGCGCTGGCAGGTGAATGGCGCGATTTACGGCGGGCAGATGGCATACGAAGTCGCTCCTGAGATTGCAGCAAGAAAGCTTCCCGTGCTCGTTGATCTGAAGTGGCCGGAAGCGGAGAAAGACGCGGACCCGGAAGCCAAGCCCTCGCTGAAAACGCTGCGGTTCCGGGACCGCGCGCCCTCTTCACCGGTGGCCTTAGCTAAAGCGGGCGTGAAGTTTGCGTTTTATTCCGGCGGACTTACGGCTACCAAAGATGTCCTCAAGGCCGCGAAGAAATCCATTGATGCAGGGCTTGCGGCGGACGCAGCCCTCCGCGCCTTTACGCTTTCCGCGGCCGAGATTTTTGGCGTGGCCGACCGCCTGGGCTCCATCGAGAACGGCAAAATCGCCAATCTTGTGCTCACCGATGGCGACCTCTTTGAGGAAAAGACAAAAATCAAGATGGTTCTTGTGGACGGCCACAAATTTGAAGTGCGCGAGCCGGAGAAACCAAAAGACCCGCCCAAGGGCGACATCACCGGAAAATGGAAGCTTTCTTACACCACGCCCGATGGCGCGGAGGAATCCACTGCCGACCTCACGATGGAGAAGGATGGGACGATCTCCGGTTCCCTTACCAGCCACCGCGGCACCGCGAATGTCATCAGCGGCTACCTCAGCGCCGACAAGTTCAGCTTCACCATCAATATCGTGCTTGACCAGGGCGCCACGGACGTCACCTTTTCAGGAACGTTTGACGGCACTTCCTTGAAAGGCTCCATCAGCGTGATGGACATGTCGCTCGACTTTACCGGAGTCAAGCCCGGCCACGCCGAGTCTGGCACGGCCGTGCGGGGAGGCGCCCAATGAGGATTGCCGTCACGCTCAATTCAAACAAAGGTCGCGTTCCTTTCCTTTACTTCCTTTGCCTCCTCTGCTTCCTTGGCCTGCTTAACTTCTCGAGTTTTGTTAAGGCCGCAACTCCCCCCGACGCCCCCGCGGTGATCCTGATTCAAAACGCCACGGTGCTTACTGTGTCTCACGGCGCCATCGAGCACGGCTCCATCCTGATCAAAGACGGCAAAATTGCCGAAGTCGGCCTATCCATCAAGGCTCCGAAAGACGCGCAGGTGATCGACGCTTCGGGACAGTTTGTGATTCCCGGAATCATCGACTGCCACTCGCATATCGCCGCGGAGGCCATAAACGAGGGCAGCGTCTCGGTTTCCTCGATGGTGAACATGGAGGAAGTCCTGAATCCGGAGGACATCGACATCTACCGCGATCTGGCCGGTGGTGTGACTTCCGCGAACATTCTTCACGGCTCCGCAAATTCCATCGGTGGGCAGACTTTGGTGATCAAACTTCGCTGGGGCCAGCCGGCTGCGAAGCTTCCCTTTGAAGGCGCGGTGCCCGGCATCAAGTTCGCCCTTGGTGAAAATCCCAAGCGTTCTAACTTCAGCGTACGCGGCCAGCCGCAACGATACCCGGTGACGCGTATGGGCGTCGAGGAAACCATTCGTGCGGCGTTCAGCGAGGCTAAAGATTACAAGAAGACTTGGGATGACTACAACAAGCGCATGGCTGCCGGCGAAAAGAATCTCATCCCGCCGCGCCGCGACCTGAAACTCGAGCCGCTGGTCGAGGTGCTCGAGGGCAAGCGTTACGTGCACGCTCACTGCTACCGCGAAGATGAAATCCTGATGCTCCTGCGGGTGGCCAAGGAATTCGGCTTCAAGGTCCGCACTTTCCAGCACGTTCTCGAGGGTTACAAGGTTGCGGACGAGCTCGCGGCCGCCGGTGCCGGCGCTTCCACGTTTTCCGATTGGTGGGCCTACAAGGTGGAAGCCTATGAAGCTATCCCATACAACGCCGCCCTGATGACCCGTCGCGGCGTGGTCGTCTCCATCAATTCCGATGACGCCGAGGAAGCCACACACCTGAATCAGGAAGCTGCCAAGAGCATGAAGTACGGCGGCCTCTCTCACGACGAGGCCCTGAAAATGGTTACGGTAAATCCCGCCATCCAGCTTGGCATTGACAGGCGGGTCGGCACGATCGACGTTGGCAAAGACGCCGACCTGGCCATTTACAACCACGATCCGCTCAGCGCGTATGCAGTGGTGCAAAAAACGATCATCGACGGACGCGTTTACTTCGACCGCCAGCGCGACCTTGCCGGCCTAGCCGAAATCGAGAAGGAAAAGAAAGCTCTCGCTGAGAAACTGAGGAAAGCTGCGGAGAAAAAGCCCGAAGAGAAGAAATCGGAAGAGAAAAAGCCTGTGGAAAAAAAGCCGGAGGAGAAGCCCAAGCCACCCTCCGATGGCTTAGCTCGAGATCTGCGATTTGATGGCGCCTCAGTGACCGGAGGTGCGCTGTGACTGGAACCAGCAGTGTGCGCAGATTCCTTTGCCTCATGAATCTCCTTTGCTTCCTTTTTGTGCCGCTTGCGGACGCCCAATCGCAAGACTCCGGTGTTTATGCCATTACGCACGCAAAGATTTTCACGCTCGCGGGCGCTCCTATCGACGACGGAACACTGGTGATTCGCGACGGCAAGATTGCCGCCGTGGGCACGCCTGTGGAAGTTCCCGCCGGCGCTCAAGTGATTGACGCCAAGGGGTTGCAAGTTTATCCGGGTTTGTTCGATGCCGTGACGCAGATGGGCCTGCGGGAAATCGGCGCGGTCTCGGCCACGGTCGACACCACGGAAACGGGCAGCTACAACCCTGATGTGGTGGCCGCAACTGCTGTTTTACCATCGAGCGAACATATTCCTGTCACGCGGGCCTCCGGCATCACCGAAGTGCTGGCAGTTCCCGGCAGCGGAGGCTTCGACTCCTCCGGCGGGGGCGAAATCCTTGGCGGCCAGGCCTCGGCGATTCATCTGGCAGGCTGGACGATCGATGAAATGCTGATGAAGAAAAGCGCTGCCATGGTTCTCCATTGGCCCACGATCCAGACCGAGACATTTGATTTCTCCACTTTCACCCGCAAGGAAAAACCATACACTGATGCCAAGCAGGAATACGAAAAGCAGGTAAACGAACTGACGGACTGGATCGAGCGCGCCCGCCATTACGCTCAGACCATGGAGAAAGGCTCGGTCACGAAATATGAACGCGACCTCAAGCTCGAAGCGCTGGCTCCCGTCATTCGTGGAGAGTTGCCCCTTCTCGTTTTTGCAGATAGCGCACGTGATATCCGCAATGCCGTGGAATTCTGTGAAAAGCAGAAGCTAAGGATGATTCTCACCGGCGGGGAGGAAGCTTATAAGGTTAAAGATCTTCTGCGCTCCACAGATATCCCGGTCATTCTTCGCCCCGTGCTCGAGCTCCCCCCGGAGGAAGATGACCCCTACGACCGCCAGCTTTCGCAGCCCGCCGAGCTCGCCGCCGCAAACGTGAAGTTTGCCATCGCCAGCTTCGACAACTCTTTTGCGCGGCGCCTCGGGCAAAACGCCGCCAACGCGGTCGCGCATGGCTTGGCCTACGATGAAGCTCTGCGCGCCGTCACCATTTACCCTGCGCAAATTCTTGGACTCTCAAGCCAGATCGGCACACTCGAGCAAGGCAAAATTGCCAATGTCATCGTGACCAACGGCGACCCGCTCGAGCTGACGACCGACGTGAAATACCTGTTCATCAAGGGCCAGCTCACGTCCCTGGAGAACAAGCATCATCGCTTGTATGAGAAGTACCTGAACCGGCCAAAATCTCAGTAAACCTGGTGAAATTTGCCTTCCCCGTGGCGCGAAGTGCGTTCGAGCCCCAAGATAGTTTGAAACTTTTTCCGTGAATCTGCGTTTTCTAGAGGGTGAGCCCTATGCGCCGCCTTCTTAGCCTCGCGTCTTTCTTGCTTCTGTTCGGCTCTTCTTCGCGTTTGGCCTGCGCGCAAGAGCCCGAAAAGGTCGTAGAGCAGTACGTCAAGGCGGCCGGTGGGAGGCGGGCGCTTTCCAGAATCCAAACGCTGGCGCTCGAAGGAACTTTCACCACCGAGGACGGAAAGTCAGGCACCTTTACGCTCGATACCAAGCTGCCGAACCGCTATTACGAGGAGCTTTTGGTCGGCGACCAAAACCTGATCGAAGCGTACAACGGCAAATCCGCCTGGCGCCGGAACGCTGCGGGGGAACTCAGCACGCTGGTTGGCCCGGAAGGCATGCAGTTGGAAGCCGCCGCCCGCTATTACAATTCCCGTCTCGCCAATCCAAAGAAGGAGAAACTGGCGCTAACTTTCGTTGGACACGCGCAGGTGCGCGGCAAAGATACGCTGCAACTCGAGCTAACCACGGCCACCGGAATGAAGCGCCAGGCATTCTTCGATCCGCAAACCCATCTGATTGTGAAAGAGGCTGGCACGGTCGGGGGCCTTGAGGAGGAAATCCTCTACGACGATTATCAGACTGTGGACGGCGTGAAGCTGCCCCGTAAGATCGAATTGCATCGCGATGGTGCAAAGTACGACATAACCGTGACACGCCCCGTCATCAACGGCACCATTGGCGAACGCGTCTTCGATTTTCCGATTAGGTCGCAAGTCAAATTGCCCGACCTCAAGGCGCTGTTCAAGGAGATTGACGAGAACCAGAAGGCCATCGACAAGCTCAAGGAGAACTACGCGGGGACCGAAGAAGAGGAAGAAGCGGAATACGACGGCAACGGAAAGGTCAAGAAGCGCGAACTGCGCGAATCCACCTTCTTTTACTTAGACGGGGATGAAATTACGACGCTGGTGAAGAAGGACGGCAAGCCGCTCAATGAAAAAGAACAAAAAGCGGAAAACGAACGGGTCCAGAAGCGCATCGAGGAACACCAGAAACGCCACGCCAAGAAAGAAGCCAAGGAAGAAAAGGCCAAAGAAGAAGGAAAGAGTGACGAAAAGGAAAAAGACGATCCCGGCATCGAGGTATTTCTCCGCGCTTGCCAGTTCGTAAATCCGCGCCACGAACGATTCCGCGGACAGGACGTGCTGGTCTTCGATTTCGAGCCCAACCCCGAGTTTAAGGCACATAAACTGGAGGAAAAAGTAGTGCAAAAGCTGGCAGGAGTCGTCTGGATCGACGAAAAAGCCCATGACGTTGCGCGGCTGGAAGCCTATTTCGTGGGCGACGTGAAGATCGCCGGCGGTTTGCTTGCGAACGTACAAAAAGGAACGAGCTTTGTTTTTGAGCAGGCTTTCAACAACAACGAAGTTTGGCTGCCAACGTATATGGAAGCCCATATTGGTGCGCGCGTTTTGCTGGTGAAGGGTTTCAAGGTCAGCCTAGTAACGCGCTACTCGGATTACAGGAAATTCAACGTGGAGACGCTTTCGAGCATCGCCAAGCCCAAGGGTGCGGAAGCGACCACGGAACCACCCGTCAAGCCCCAGCCCATGTCACAACAGGAATGATTTGGCCGCGCCGGTGAGCTTGCACATTCACAGGGGCACTCACCTGTTCCGTCGAGCAGGTGCAACTCTCGCCTCTCGCCCATTAGGAAGCAATCGTAGGAACATTCCGGTCAACTTTATACTGAGGCTATGGCTCAGCCATCCAAGGTGGGACCTGCTTTCCTGACCCTCTTTGCATTGCCCTTTCTCGGAGCGGGTCTCTTCTTCATTTACGCACAGTTGGTCTCGCGGCAAAATTTCAAGACGACCGATCTCGTTGTCAGTCTTGCGATCGCCTCGTTCCTTGTCTTAATTGGCGGTGGTTTGATCTTCGGTTCCACCAAAGGCTACGCACATCTCAAGAAACAAGCCGCGCTCCAGGATGCCAATCCTCTTTCGCCGTGGCTATGGCGTGCCGATTGGGCTGCTCGGCGTGCGGAAAGCGGAAACAAGAAAAGTTTTATTGGCGCCTGGATTGCCGCGGCATTCTGCAATCTGATCACGCTTCCGATTCTGTTTGGAGTGGCCCCCAAGTATTTTGCCAACGGTGATCCGCGTGTTCCACTCCTCTTAGGTTTCAGCTCCTTTGGGATCATTTTGTTCGTGTACGCCGTTCGCGCGACTATCCGGCACGAGCGCTTTGGAAACTCTTATTTCGAATTTGATGCCTTGCCTATCTCTCCCGGCCAGCGCCTGACCGGCAGAATCCAACTGCGCTTTGAAACGCAGGCGTCCCACGGCATCGACGTGCGCCTCAGTTGCATCCGGCGGATCGTCTCCGGTTCCGGAAACAGCCACAGCACCAGCAAAGTAACGCTCTGGCAGGCCGAAAAGAATGTTTCTTCCGGTGCCGTGGAGCCTGGGCCGCTTGGGCGCGCCGTACCCGTGGATTTTGAGTTGCCGGCTAACGGCCTTGTCAGTGATTACAGTAATCCAGGCGACCAGGTTCTCTGGGTATTGCACGCGCGGGCGGACGTTCCGGGAGTGGATTACTCGGACAATTTCGAGTTGCCTGTTTTTCGAACCGCGGCTTCGCCGCAGCCAGCCAAGGAACCTTATTCCAGCGAATCCCCTGCGCAGTCTGCTTTCGGCGCCGGCTTCGCTACCGCGCAAGGCTTCGATGCAGATTCGGGAGTGGTGGCCCAGCCAGCCCGCACCAAGGTCGTGGTTTCCATGCACGACGGCGGCACGGAGTTTTATTTTCCGGCGTTTCGCACGCCTGGTCGCGCGCTCTTTCTGTTTGCCTTTGCCGCGGCTTGGACTGGAATCGTCTATGCGTTGTTTCATTCGCGCGCACCAGCCTTCTTCGCAGTGGTCTTCGGATTGGCGGACCTAGTGGTGGTTTTTGGATTTCTCCATGTGGCTTTCGGTAGCATGCGAATTTTTGTCGGAAACGGAGAAATCCAATCGCGCGGCGGGGTGCTTGGCTTCGGCGCCTTGCGGCGAACTCCCTTTTCCGAAGTGGCTTCCATCGTTGCGGTGGGAAGCCTGCAGCAAGGCGACAATTCGGATAATTCGGTGTACGCCATTCGCCTGGTCCCGAAGAACGGGAAGAAAATCACGCTCGCCGATGAAATTAGCAGCCGGCAGGAAGCTCGCTGGATCGTCTCGCAGATCGAAACGCTGGCGGGCCTCAAGCAGGACACACACGTCGAAGTGGATTTGCCTCTCGGCGTGCAGGCGGAGCCAATGCAGATGCGGACCACGCCAAGCGGTGTTCGCGTACAGACGACGGGTTCCCCAATCATCGGATTTGTGATTTTTGGCGTGATTGCGTTTGCCTTCTTCGTCTGGCAAGGCAAAGCGTTCTTCCGGGGCGGTGCGCGCAGCGTGCGGGCAAACAGCTCGCGCGCGACAAAGGCCAGAACAAAACCCGTTGCGCCGCGTGTGTTTTCCGGACCGCTGACCGACGCCGACGTCGAACGGATTCTGGTGTTACCACCGCAGACTCAAGCGGAAGAGCTTTTCGAGCGTTTAATTGGCCATGACGCGCGCGCCCTGGAAGTCTTCGAGCAACAGGCCGAAAGTTGGATCGGAAAGATCCACCAAAGCGACCGCATCGCACAGCTGCTTCAGCGCGCGCAATCCTCCAGCGATCTGCGGGTTCGCCTGGCGCATATGGATATGAGCCTGGCGCTGGAAGGCTGGCAGAAGAATGAGCATGCCGCGGACCTTTTGATTCAGCGCGCGCAAAGCGATTCGCAATACAGAGCCGGCGCCGTATATTTCCTGGGAATGCTGGCCGGGCGTGGCGTCGATTACGACCGAATTCACGAGGTAGTTCTCAATTACGCGCGGAACGACAAGGACCCCGCGGTTCGCCAGTGGGCCGTCGAAGGCCTGCGGTTCCTCGGCAAGGATGAAGTTCTCGACGAATTGTTTGCGTCCTTCACCGAAGATCCATCCATGGCTGTGCGCGAACGCGCCGGCTGCAACGTTTCCGATTGCGGCATCTTCACCCGCAAGCAGCGCATGCGCACGGTGCCGCGGCTCATCGACTTGGCTGCAGACCGGCGCACCAACGCACAAATGCGCAACTGGTGCTTTATGGCCCTGCGGGAAATTACAGATGAAAGTTCGCCCGCGGATGCGGAAGCATGGAATCGCTGGTATGCCGATCACGGGGCAGAAAAAATGGCCGAATTCGAACGCCTGGAATGGTGGCAGGTCCGCGGCGACGGGTAGCGCGCTGCTTCTTCAATCAGTTAGCTATTTTACGGAATGATTCTTGTCAGCTTTGCGGCTGGCTTAGGTGCAGGGATGCGCCTTTATTGGTGCCCGGGGTGGGAGTCGAACCCACATGAGGAAAAATCCCCGGAGGATTTTAAGTCCTCAGCGTCTGCCATTCCGCCACCCGGGCATCGGCAATACAAACTTAACGAATTGAAGGATTTAGCGCAACAGTGCCTGCTCACTCCTATTTGGTCTCAGGATCGACCGTCTGATCGAGATAAATCCAGAGCACGCGAGAAAGAAGTGTCAGCATCGGAGCAAAGGGCAAGAAAAACAGGGTTGCCCAGATTGCGACCTTGATGAAGCGCCAACCGGTCAGAAGCCAGAGGATCGCTCCAAGAGCAAAGACGAGGACGAGGCCCAAACCGTAACTGATGTACATGGCGCCGAGAAAATACCCTGGCTCGCGATTGAAGTTGAGACCGCAGGCGGGACAGCGATCATTCATCTTGGGGAAGCCCCAATAAACTGTGGTGCGGAAAATTCTGCCAGACCGGCATCGCGGACAGAGCTGGCGGAGGATGCTGCTAAGAGAGGATCGGTCGGGGCGAGGCGAGAACACCATGATAGTAGAAAAGTTGAGCAAAATTGGCGCTCAAGTCGGCAAAGCCACCTGGGGCCTAAAGCGTCCTACGGCCAATTGGCCAAGATGGTATCCATCATTCCGCCCATCCAGTACTTGTAAAACTCCTCATCGCAGGGCTTGGTGACGTCGCCATATTTTCCTTGCACGTGTTTTCCCCAATTGGGTTTGCGCCCGTCGGAGTCACAGAAGTCGTACTCGTCGGCTAAACCCCAACTGCTGAAAACACGGCCCGACTTTTCCGCGATGTTGGGGTCGGCTGCCAGTTTGACCACAGCGCGCCCGGTGTAGATGGGCGTCTCCGACTCGGCAAAATCCGGGTTCCTCGACACCGCTGTCTGCCAGTTGGCTTCCGTTACACCAAGTTGCTCGAGGATGACTTCCGAGCGCAAAAAACCAGGGGTAAGCGCCACGGCCGCGACATTCTTGTGCCGAAGCTCTCGAGCAAGCACAAAGGCCATGCGAATCACCGTAGTCTTTACCAGGTCGTAGAAGAAATTTCCACGGTACTGATAGGAATCGCCGTCAGTCACCTCCACAATCAAGCCGCACTTGGATTCTTTAGCGGCTTCGATGAGCAGCGGAGCGGCAAAATGGCAGGTTATGATGTGCGTGTGGAGCGCTCCCTCGATCATGTGGAACCCTTTTTGCAGGTCGAGCTCCCAAAATGCTTTGCCAAACTCGAGAAGCGCGTCTCCGCCCCAAATATCATTGACCAGCAGGTCCAGCCTACCGTGCTCCTTCCTGATGCGCTCGACCAGCCTATGGACCGCCGAGGGGCTGGAATGATCCACCACAACCGCGATTCCTTCGCCGCCCCGCGCGGTTACCCGCTCGGCAGTCTCTTCAATCGTCTCCAAGCGGCTGGCTAAATCCAGGATTGCTTCGCCCGTGGCGGGCTGGGTCCGCGGCTTTCTTCGCGTGAGGCGCGAGCTGCGGCCCGTACAATAGACTGTCGCTCCGGCTTCGCCCAGAGCGACGGCGATCCCTCGCCCCGTTCCCCGCGTGGCGCCTGCCACAAGCGCAACTTTTCCACGCATATCAGGCACATCATAAGAGGCGGACATCCAAGTCCTCCAGCACTGTCCTCGGTTAAAAAGATCGATCTGTTTTCGGCCGCAACTCTAAGATACACGGTCCGAAAAGATCAAGCGAGGATGCTGTGAGCGAGTGTAACTTCTCGTCAACTGGCATACAGCAAAGGCAAGGCCTCATGATTTCACATTTTCGCTATCCGGGTATGGTGACCCAAAATTCACACGGCAAGCAGGCCAGCACATTTTGTCGTAAAATCCTTGGACCCGCCCGGCAGAGCGGTGCATCTAAATCTGGCGTAGCAGCGGGCGCCTCTCCTGCCCGCAACAGGAGTAAAAGTGAGTCAGGCGCAGAGTCAAGTAGACGTCGATTTGATCAGCATCAATACGATTCGAACTTTGGCCATCGACGCTGTCCAGCAGGCGAATTCTGGCCACCCTGGCGCGCCCATGGGGCTTGCGCCTGTGGTTTATTCGCTCTGGCAGAACTACCTACGCTACGACCCTGCGGATCCCACGTGGCCGAATCGCGATCGCTTTGTGCTGTCCGCGGGGCACGCTTCAATGCTCCTGTACGCCACCCTGCATCTGGCGGGAGTTCGTTTGGTCAACTCCAAGGGCGAAGTCTCAAAGGAGCTTGCCGTCTCTATGGAAGAGATCAAGCGCTTCCGTCAGATTGACAGCAGGACACCAGGGCATCCGGAATCGCATTTGACCACGGGAGTTGAGACCACCACCGGGCCACTTGGACAAGGCGCCGGGAACAGCGTGGGGATGGCCGTTGCCGGCAAATGGCTGGAAGAAAATTACAACCGCCCGGGTTTCGATATTTTTGATTTCAATGTCTACGCGGTCTGTGGAGACGGAGACTTGATGGAAGGCGTGGCCTGCGAAGCGGCTTCACTGGCCGGCCACCTGAAACTCTCTAACCTTTGCTGGATTTACGACAACAATCGCGTGACGCTGGACGGGCCGGCGGAATGGTCGTTCAGCGAAGATGTGGCCACGCGGTTTGCCGGCTACGGCTGGAACGTCACGCGCGTGGCCGACGCGAACAACCTGGAGATGCTGGCGCGCGCTTACGAGAATTTCCTGAAAACCAACGACCGGCCCACGCTCATTATCGTGAACAGTCACATCGGTTACGGCTCGCCGCACAAGCAGGATTCCTACGAAGCGCACGGCGAGCCGCTCGGTGAAGCGGAAGTCAAGCTGGTGAAGAAGAATTATGGCTGGCCGGAAGACGCCAAATTTCTAGTGCCTGATGGCGTCTACGACCAGTTCAGGAATGGCGTGGGGAAGCGCGGGGCGCAGGCGCATGCCGCCTGGCAAATCAAATTTGCCGAGTATACGAAACAGTTTCCGCAGCTCGCCGGGCAGATTAGCCGCATACTCAGCGGGCAACTGCCCGATGGCTGGGATAAAGATTTGCCGAGCTTTCCCGCCGATGCGAAAGGTATGGCCACGCGCGAGTCGTCGGGCAAGACGCTGAACACGCTCGCTAAGAATATTCCCTGGCTCGTTGGCGGTTCGGCGGACTTGGCGAAGTCCAACAAGACCAACCTGACCTTTGACGGCGCGGGAGAGTTCTACCCGAACGAATATCGCGGGCGCAATGTTCACTTTGGCGTGCGCGAGCATGCCATGGGCGCAATGGTCAATGGCATGGTCTTGTCCAAGTTGCGCGCCTACAGCGCCACCTTTTTCAATTTCAGCGATTATATGCGCCCCAGCATGCGCCTGGGCGCGCTGATGGAGATTCCCGCGATCTACATTTTCACCCACGATTCCATCGGTCTCGGCGAAGACGGCCCCACACACCAGCCCGTCGAACAACTGGCCTCGCTTCGCGCCATGCCGAACATGTTGGTGCTCCGCCCCGGCGATGCCAACGAAGTGGTGGAAGCGTACAAAGTGATTCTTCAGCACAAGCATGGGCCTTCGGTCTTGGTATTGACGCGGCAGGCGGTCCCCACGCTTGACCGCACAAAATATGCCGCGGCCTCTGGAGTCACCAGAGGCGCTTATGTTCTTGGTGACGCAGCAGGAGGCAAGCCGGAAGTAATCCTGATGGCCAGCGGTAGCGAATTGCCGCTGTGTGTCGATGCGTACGAAAAGCTCAAGGCCGCAGGCGTCAGGGCAAGAGTGGTGAGCATGCCTTCGTGGGAACTCTTCGAGCAGCAGGACGTCTCCTATCGGACGAGCGTGCTGCCGCCGGACGTGACTGCGCGCGTTTCGGTAGAGATGGCTTCCACCTTCGGCTGGGAACGGTATACCGGCGCAAGAGGTAAGATGATTGGGATGCGCAGTTTCGGTGCCTCGGCGCCGCTCAAGGATCTATTGAAAAAGTTTGGCTTCAGCGCCGACATCGTCGTTGCAGCAGCGCGCGAAGTGATGGGGAAGTGAGCCACCGCCCACGAAGAACGCCGCGGCTCGGCAAGATAGAGGCCCTGGAAGCAAAATTCGCCGCGGCAGCCAAGGTTCAGGAGACAATGAATAGATAGACCTGCGGTGCGCCCCCACCCCTCCGGGCGTACAATGTAAATTGAGAAGCCTTTTCAAGAGCAAGGAGACCCATCCATGACTACTACAACGACGATTCCGAATGTTGTCGCCGCCGAAGGCACGAACCCACTCAAGGGTTTACTCGCCTACGGGCAATCTCCCTGGATGGATTATGTCCGCAGAGATCTACTTACCAGCGGACAATTGAAGAAATACATCGACAACGACGGCTTGCGCGGCATGACTTCCAACCCCGCCATTTTTGAGAAGGCCATCACGGGAAGCAATCTTTATGCCGACATCTTGAACGCGCCGGAGAGCAAGAGGCTCGACGCCAATGCAGTGTTCGAGAAGGTCGCCTTCCGGGATATTCAAGATGCCTGTGATATTTTCAGGCCGGTCTACGACTCTACTAAGCGCCGCGACGGCTACGTCAGCCTGGAAGTGTCGCCGTTTCTCGGCTACGACACCCAGGCCACCACCACCGAGGCGCGCCGCCTTTGGAAGGGCGTAAATCGTCCCAACGTGATGATCAAAATTCCGGGCACGCCGCAAGGCCTCCCTGCCATTCGCCAGTGCCTGGAAGAAGGTATCAACATCAATATCACGCTCCTTTTTGCACAATCCGCTTACGAAAAAGTCGCCGAAGCTTTCCTTTCGGGGCTCGAAGCCCGAGCCGCCAAAGGCCAGGACATCGGCCACATTGCCAGCGTAGCCAGCTTCTTTGTCAGCCGCATTGACACGCTGGTGGACAGCATCATCGATGAAAAACTCAAGGCCGGCGCGGATGCGGGGCAAAAAGCTTTGCTCGAAAGCTTGCGCGGCAAAGTGGCTATTGCCAACGCGCGGCTCACCTACAAGAAATATCAGGAACTTTTTGGGGGGCCGCGCTGGAAAGCACTGGCCGCCAAGGGCGCGCAGACGCAGCGGTTGCTGTGGGCCAGCACCAGCACCAAAAATCCGAAATACCGCGACGTGCTTTACGTCGAGGAACTCATTGGCGCTGATACCGTGGACACCATTCCCCCGGCTACTTTCGACTCTTTTCGCGAGCACGGAAAGTTACGTCCTAGCCTTACGGAAAATGTGGAAGACGCGGCGAAAACCATGGCCGACCTGGCTAAGGCTGGAATCTCCATGAAGGAAGTGACCGACAAGCTCCTGGCGGACGGCGTCAAACTATTCGCAGACGCGTTCAAGACTTTGCTCGACGCCGTGAGCCAAACCGCGGGGGCGCGCGCGTGAGCGTTAACAAACAGTCCTTCACCCTCCCGAAGGATCTTGCGGGCGCGGTGGGGGCGACTCTGGAGGACTGGAAAAAAAACAACAAAGTGGCGCGGCTATGGCAGAAGGACGCTTCACTTTGGACCGGAGCAGATGAAAGCAACTGGCTCGGATGGCTGAAAATA